>ERZ773021.468-NODE-468-length-18276-cov-23.5948_pt1 | contig 18276 bp, 10 predicted proteins | sample MGYA00511668_ERZ773021 | MGnify/ENA primary metagenome ERZ773021 (study PRJEB29015, sample SAMEA2737961) | human oral metagenome | biome: human oral; feature: human-associated habitat; material: dental | place: China | collected 2032 ... | reverse complement strand
TTGTCTGGTACGTAACAAAAAATGTAAACGGTATTGAAGTTCTTGCTCCGCAAGTTTACCTAAGCAGCAAGACTAGGGAAAGCATAAGCGATGACACTAGAAACAGGGTTGGCGGAATAAACGGAACTTATGTCAAGACCAAGGACTTTGTAAATGACGGAACAAAATGGGGTAACGGCGGAGTTACCTATGTTGAGGCAAATACTGTAAGAAATGAGACGACAACAAATTTACTTTCAGAAATTTCAGGAGACAAGACATATATAAATTCTGTTGGAAATATAGAAAATATTGGCGGAAGAATTAACGGTGAAGAGGCTGTTGCACTAATTTCTGAAAAGGGAAATGTAATTAACGATACCACTAAAAGAAATGTGGGATATAACAATGGGGAGTATGATAGAACACACCATGAAGAAGTAGCCTCAATTGGTGGAATCACTTCAAAAGGTACAACGTTTATCAAGGCTGATAAATATATATCAACAGGAGGAATACTAAAAACAGATCATATTGCACTGGATGTAAACAAAATTGATGAAAGAGCATTGACATTATCAGGAGAAGACAAATTTGGAAGCGGAGAAAGCAATTATTCAAGATATTCTGAAACAACTAACCTCGGAGCTGGAATTATAGCAAACTCAGCAGAAGGAAGAGTTGGGGACATTAATTTAAAAGGCTCATCATTCATAGCAGAAGATACAACGGGGCTTACAGTAACCGGAAATGTCAGAGCGGAATCAACAGTGAACAGCTATGACACGGAATCAAGACAGAGCAGCAAAGGCTTTATGTCATCCAAAAGTAGTTACAAAAATTCTCATGCGGAAGAAAACTCGGCAAGCAACCTGATGCTTGGAAAGAATGCTGTAATCACAGGAAATGTTGAGGGGATAGGAAGCAACATTGTTCTTGGAGAAAATACATATGTTGGCGGAAAAGTTACAACTGACTCAAGAGAACTTCATAACAGCTACTACGAAAAGAACAAGAGCAAAGGATTTACTGGTGGAGTAAGCCACGGCACAATTTCAGCAGGATATGGAAAATCACAAAGTACATATGATGAAAAGAGTACAATAAATGCAAAATCAAACTTGCAAGTTGGAGATGGCTCAGTCTTGAACAGGGGAGCAGAAATTACAGCCACAAACTTTGAATATGGAAACATCCAGATCAATAACGGCGATGTAAAATATGGTGCAAGAATTGACACAAGGGATGTACATACTTCAAGTAAAAGCAGTGGATTTACAATATCAGCAGGAATAAACAGCCCAGCATTAGACAGGGCAAAACAAGTTGGCCAAGCTGTAAGTCAGATTAAGAATGGCGATACGGCAGGCGGAGCTATGGAAGCGGTAAATGCCGCAACTGGTACAATTAAAGGACTTTCAGAAAATCAAGGTAACAGACAGACAAATTATACAAATGAAAATGAAAGTGTACGAGAAAAAAAAGCTAAGGACGCTATGGCAAACAGCAACTTCTACGCCAACATCGGAGTAAATGCAGGATTTATACGTTCAAGAAGTAATTCAAGCGCCCATACTGAAGGTGCTGCTGTAACTACATTAAAGCCAATGGATGAAAATTCAAGCATTACCTACAACAATGTAAACAACATAACTTACCAGGGAACACAGGCTCAGGGCGGAACATTCATCTACAACAATGTGGCAAATATTCAGAAGGAAGCTGTGGAACTTCATAACAGCTATACATCAAGCAGCTCAAGCAGAGGAATAAATGCAGGGGCTACAATTGGCTATGGACATAAGATACAGACTACTGGAAATGGCGGAAGCATTTCAGCTAGCCAAAGCAACCAGAATACAGTTGAAACAATTTATGCAAACGGAAGCTTCAAGAATGTAAATGAAGTTCACAACAATACAGGCTCAATGGTACTAAATGGCTTTAACCAGGAAGGCGGAAAATTAACTGGAAACATTGGAAAAGTGGAAGTTATTTCAAGACAGAATACAAGCACAACTACTGGAAGCTCAAGCGGAATAAGCCTTGGAATAAGTGCAAACGGAGTGCCAAGCTCTGTAAACATAAGTGGAAGCAGAACAAATGGAGATAGAGCATTCGTAGACAACCAAAGCTCATTCATTGTCGGAGAAGGAAGCAGTCTTCACGTTGGAAGACTTGAAAATACAGGAGCTGTAGTTGGCAAGCAAGGAAACTCCACATTCAAGATTGACAGCTATGTTGGAAAAGATATTCAGAATCACGACACGATGAAGACAACAGGCGGATCAGTTGGAATTTCAACAGGAAAACCGAGAATTACAAACGTTGGATTTAATCAGGACAGCAGGGACAAGCAAGGAATCACAAGAAATACTGTAATCGGAGATGTTGAGATAGCAGGAGCTGAGGGAAGTCCAATAAACAGGGACTTAGGAAAAGCCAATGAAGTAACGAAGGACACTCACAGCAGTACGAATATCAAGGTAGAGAGCCAGACTATTGAATACCTTACTAATCCTGCTAAACTGAAAGAGGATATTGGAAAAGCTAAGGATGAAATTGAGGCAGTTGGTGCTGTGGCAAAAGCGGCTTTCAATACAATCGGCTCTAAAGAAAAGAATGGCTTTTTTGACTTCTTGAGAACTGAAAGAGTTCAGGAAACTGTAAGAAATCTAGGCTATATTGACACTAAAGGAAAGACAAAAGAGCAGATAGCACAGGAAATGCAGGAAAAATATGGAGAAATTTTTGCAAAGAACGGCAAGAAATTAGAAATTAACTTCTATGTCAACTCAGGAGTATCGCAAGATGATCCTAATGCAAAAAATAAAATGAATGCAGCAGGATTTACAGCTGAAGATGGTTCAATATGGCTTAATGCAGACAATATTTCTTCAATTAATAATTTTGATTTAAATTCAGTTTTTGCACATGAAGGAACACATAAAGTAACTGGTAAAAATACAGAATTATTAGCTGATTTTGGACAGTCGAGAGCAGAAAAGTTTATAAATAAGTCTATTGATAAAGGCTATCTTGCTAGAACTGGTGGAGGATTGAACTGGGAAGATGGAAATTTAACAGAGGAGCAGAAACAAAGACTAGCTGAATATGCCAATGAAGATATTCAATTCCGAATGTTAACAGGAGATGACAGGATAGATAGGCGAGTTAATGTTAATCCAAATGCTAGAAGAGTAAATTATCAAAAACAATTAAATGAAGTTGGAAGACTGGAAAGAATGTACCAAAAAATTGATGCTAAAAAAGCTGAAGAAAAGAGAAAGCATGTAAATTCAGTTACAAATTCATTAGAACGTAAGTATCATGATAAATTTATTAAAAAAAATGGAACATACGCTTTTTATAATGAAAACGATAGAAAAAAATTTGAAAAAGAGGCTAATCAAAAAGGAGTACAACTAAAAACACGTTCTGCAAACGCTCAAGAAAAGGAACAAAAATTTCTTGAGCACATGAATAAAATAACCCAAGGATATTATGAATATGAGCCTGAACACCTAAAAATTGGAGCTAAAGTCGGAACACAAGCATTTTTCTGGTCAAATCAAAACGAAAAAATAGGTGATGGAAGCAACAAAGTATCTAATGAAACATTGGCAAAAGCAGCAAGCTCTACAATTGGTCAAGCAGTTGCTAGCGGATATTACAAATTGGTACCAACAGAAGATAAGAAATATGAAAATGATAATCCGCATGTTCAAGAACAAGTAAAAGCCGCTAAAGCGGAAGCCAAAAGACGTACAGCAGAGTCCAAGGATAAAGATTATTATGTTAGAGTTGATGGAAAAAATAAGACAGTTACACTGGAATCATCTCCGAAGACTAAAAATCTATTATATCATGTTTTTAATGATGTAATAAAAGGTCCTATTAGAGGAGCAGGAAATCTAATTGAAGCAGAAAAGTTGACATGGACAGGTCATCCCATAAAAGGAGTTCAAAAGAGACTTGAGGGTATAGGCAATATATTTGGAGCATCAACATTAGGGTTAGGAAGTTTTTTAGGAGATTTTGCAGACAGATATACTCCTGGAGAGGTGCAATATGGTACCAAACAAGAAGTTAACCAACGTCAAAAAACTGAAAACTTATTAGTTTCGATGCCAATAGATATGATAGTAAGTGCTGCAACTTCTAAGATACCCGTAAAAAAAATTATCCCTACTAAATCAAAAAATCCTGTCACACAGATGACAGCCGCAGAAAGCAGAGCCGCAAGACAGGGAGCAACAGTTCTTGAAGAGGGAGCTGATGGGGTATTCCAAGTTCCTAAAAATGTGACAAAACCTTCAAAAAGTGTATCTAGGGGATTACCGCATAATACAACTTCCAGCACAACAGAAGTTACAGGCCATACAAGAAATGTTGAAAGAATTGCACAGACAGCAGGGAATGCGGCTAAAAATTTAAAAACTCCTGCTATAGAATATAAAGCTCCTTCCAAACCAAATGCTATTGAAAAAATAACAACAAATATAGAAATAACTGGTTCAAAAGGCGGAATAGGAAGTTATCTTGAAAATTATGGCGGAGGAAAGGCTTCAAATGAAGTGCCACCATTTGCAAACAGGGAAAATATTCATAGAAATAACAGTACTCAAAATTATGAATATAAGTCTCAAAACAATGGCTCAAGTGGTTCAAATAGCGGTGGTGGTGGTTCTAAGAAAAATATTGAGTCTTCTGTGAAGGATAATAGTAAGACTTATACACTTGATGATATTAATAAACCTAAATTTTCAATAGGATTAGATATTGAAGATATAAATTTTGTAAAAAAACCGACGTTGAATAATACCAAAAGTAATGTTGAAGGAGCAATTTATAATCCTAATACTGATGCTTATACATTAAAAGGTTATAATGTTTTAAATGATTATCCAGCAAGTGCTACACGACCAACATATAAACAATCAGAAATAGACTTAACAGAAGTACTTGAAAAAGCTTATAAAAATGATTCAAATGTTGAAATTAAGTCACAGCAATCTTATATTGATCAAAATTATACAGATTATGGAACTAAAGGTTCTGTTAGACCAGATAATATGAAATTAGAAAATAACGTTACTACTGAAAGTTTTGAAATGAAAAATTATAAATTACAAAATTACGACAGAATGGCAGATGTTATAGTTAAACAGATACAACAAAGAAAACAAAATTTACCACCAACTGTTACAAGACAAAATATTGTAATTGATGCTAGAGGACAAGGAATTACTTATTCTCAAGAACAAAAAATAATCCAAAAAATAGTTGAAAAATCTAATGGGACAATAAAAAATTCGGATATTACAATTTGGAAATAGAAAGGAAGAAAAATGGAAGAATTATCAACACAAGAATACAATGAATTGTATAAAAAGTATTTTAAGGAAATTTTTAGTAAACCTATGAAAGATTTAGGTTTTAAGAAAAAAGGAACAGGGAAATTTTGTAGATTAAATAAATTAGGATTATTTGAATATATTGGTTTTTTTAGATATTACCAAAAATTACGATTAGAATATGCAATAATACCAATATATAGTAATATGATGAAGAACTCTATTGGAAATGGGGGAGATACAAAGTTTGTAGATTTAGATTCGGAAGAGAAAATGGAAAAAGGAATGAAAGAAATTTTAAATGAAATAGAAAATAGTATTATTCCTTGGTTTCAAAAATATGAAAATTTAGATATTTTTTTTGAAGAAAAAGTAGAAAATGAAAAAATATATTTTGGAGCTAAAATTTATACATATTTATTTAGAGCTTTTACTTTTGCAAAATTTGAAAAATATTCAAAAATACAAGAAAATATTGATAAAGTAAGAGAAGAATATGATAAATATTCAGATGAAGAAAAAAAATATGAATTTCTTAATGATATTCTAGAAGAAATTACTATGTTAGAAAAAAAATTGAAAGAAGGAAAAGAAAGTCTAAAAAAATATATTGAAGAAATGGAATATAATTCATTGTTAGACTGGAAAATGGAAAAATTATTAAAAAATAAAGCTAAATAAAAAATAAAGCTAAATTTTCAAATAATCGTTGTTGTAAAAGACAGCGGTTATTTTTTTTTGAAATAAACTCATATTAGCCCTATAACAAAAAAATTTATATTAGTTAAAGGGATAACAAAAAACGATTTAACGAACGCTACGGGCTTAATATGACGTAATATGAACTTTAATTCTTATCATTATCAATTTCATTTTATAATTTCCAAGAAATTTTATCCTGATTTTTCTGATATATTTTTTTATCATAGATTGTATAATATATTGCGACAAACTAAAAAAATATAAAAACTCATTATAATTTCGTGTTAAAATGTTAGTAACCATAAAAATTCAAAAATTGTTATTCAGTTTTAATAATTATTCCTCACTTTCAATCAACTTTTCAAACTCTCTAGCTGTTTCAGTTCTTTCAATTCTCTTAACAACTTCGTCATCAAATTCAATTTCAATGTCAAAAATATCCCTATCATATTCAAGATTATTTTCCTCATCATCTACATTTTCATCTTCAAAAAATTCATCAGTCATAATTGAAATTTCAACTATCTTTAGTTTTTAATCAAGATAGCTGTTCCTGTAATATTTATAATACGAGGATCTGCTTATCTGCATAAACCTGCAAAAACTTTTTACGCTTATTTCTTTATTTCGTACTCGTTTTAACATATCCTGCTCCTCTTTTGAAAGATTTAAGACTTTGGCTGGCCGTCCAATAACATTTCCAGTTTTCCTGCTGTATCTTTTCCCAGATTTTCCAAGCGGCATATTTTTAATTCCGTCATTTATTCTTTCAATTAAAATGCTTCGTTCCCTTTCAGCTAAATATATCAGAAGAGGAATTACAACAACATTTACAATTTCGTCCTTTCTGTCATTCACATTATGATTTAAAAGTTCCTGATTAATTACAGCAATATTAACTTTCATATCCTTAAGCTTTGTATAGAGCTCAGTAACTTCCGTAAAATTACGCCCAAGCCTGTCAATGTCTGTAACAACAAATGTGTCATTTTCCCGAATTTTTGACAAAATTTTCTGCAGTTCAGCCCTCTTCATATTTTTTCCGCTCTGTATATCACAATAAACTTCATCACAGCCAGCATTTTCAAGCGATGCTATCTGTCTTGTCAAATCCTGCTTTGCCTTGCTTACTCTCGCATATCCAAATTTCATTTAGACAACTCCTTTACAAAAATGTCTACTAAAATATATTTTAATTTAGTATACATCATTTTGCTTATTATACGCTTAAATTCAGTATAGTTTTAAGTGTATATTAAAACATCTGTTTTAGTACATAGATAAATCTTCTTATTTTCGAGTATTTACTTATTATAATTTTTTTTATCATTTATTGACTTTTGTTCTTATAAATTACATAATATAAGAACAAAAAGATGGTGATATAAATGGTTTAAAAGGAAACTTTTATATCTTGACAAATAGAATAATACTTGGTACAATTGTAATATTTGTATTACAATTGGAGGGATAAAAAATGCCTACATTATCATTGAGAATGGAAAAAGAAGATTTAGAATTTTTAAAAGAATATTCAAATATAAATAATCTTAACATGTCATCCTTTGTTCGTAACTTAATTTTAGACAAAATATATGATGAAATAACTGAGGAAGATGAAAAAAGAATATTGAAAAGATGGGAAAAATCAAAATCTGAAAAAACTTCTGATGCTGAAGACGTATTCAAAAGGTTAGGATTATAATGGAAAAAAAATTTTATGAAGTAAAGTTTACTGAATCTGCAGAAAAAGATCCAAAAAAATTAAATAAATCAAATAAAGCAATTGCTAAACTTCTAAAAAAATGGATTTCAGAAAATTTAATAGGTACACAGAATCCAAAGCAAAGAGGAAAAGCACTAACAGGAAATTTAAAAGGATTATGGAGATATAGAGTAGGCTCCTATAGAATCGTAGCTGAAATAAAAAATGATATTTTATTAATATTAATTATAGAAATTTCAGATAGAAAAGAAACTTATAAAGATAAAAAGAGAAAAACATACAAAGATGGAAAAATAAAATAAATATACAGGACAGAGAAAAAAATATTTACAAATAAAAAAGGACTTCAAGTCCTTTTTTTGTTAAATACTATAAACTTCTATCATATTGAGAACTACTTCGATTACGTACAACGTTCCTATCCTTAACCGTATTTTCCAGCTCAATGTTCAGATTATTCTTAAAATCATCCCACCAGCCATAAGTGTTGTCTGGAACATTTTCAATTGCCGCTATTACTGTTTTTTCAATTTCTAAAAGTGAAAACTTTCCCTTAGAATCTTCGTGAAGCAAATTTGTTATTTGCTTAATGAATTTCTTGCCTGCGTCATGTTTTCGTCTGATATAAGCTCCCTTAATTTTCTCATCAGCCCTAGCTTGAGCTTCTCCAAATAACTTATCATATTCAGATTTGTTATTTGCTTTAAAATTTAAAATATCCTTGTCTGTAACTTCGTAGTATCTCAAATGTTCACGAACCAGATCATCAACTTCTTTTTGTATAATTGGCTGGGCCAGCTTTTCAAGTTCGGCTTTTTTACGTCTTTTCTTTTCCTCCAAGTCCGCATAGCTGTCATTAAGCTGCCTAAGACTATTATTAAGCTCCTGCTGTTCACGTTCCATCTGAAGTCTTTTATCTAAAATATCCTGTTTTATGGCATTATTCTTAGCTTTCTCCTTTTCTACGTCCTTCTTAATATTTCTCATCAAAGTATCTCCACGTTTTCTTGCTTCATTAAGAGCTTCATTAATAAGTTCCTCTTTTCGCCTTTCTGAAACGAGATAAGGTTTTTCTGCTTCCTTTTTCTTTTCCAAGATTTGGTCATCAAGATTACGTATTTCATTATTTTTGCTGATTTGTTCCTTTTCTAAAAAATTAATTGAACTTTTTAAATTACTCGTTTTAGTTTCAAGTATTTTAATCTCAAAATAAAGATTTTCCCTGTTCTTAATCAGTTCTTCAACTTTTTCTCCTTTTGAATAATCTTCTATTTTTTTATTGATTGCTTCAAAATCTACATTCTTAAAGACTTCATCAAATAATTTTATTTCTTTTTTAAGATTTTTCTTGAAATTTTTGTTATTCTGTCTTTGATTTAATTTGTCCTTGATTATCTTCTTTATATTGAAAATACGCTTAAAATCCGTAATTTCCTTATTACTTTTTCTTACCTTGAAATCTGTTTCATAGTTTTTAAATTCATTCAAGAAATCTTCCTTTGAAATTTTTTTCTTTCTGTCAATAATTTCCCTTTTTGAAAGAATTTCTGTATATTTCATAAACTCATTTTTTGAATAATCATTGCTGCCAATCTTACTTTCAAGCTCCTTTTTCTCCTTTTCCATAGCGAATTTTGTCCTGTCAAGATCTTCAGAAGAATTTACTTTTTCAGTTCTTCTGACAACAACTTCCACACCTTCATTTGAAAACACCTTAACCTTATTTTTTAACTCATTAACAGCAGCATTATTAACCATGAAATCATTTACAAATTCTTCATTAAAAGTCCTATAAAAATCTTTAGTGAACGGAGAAGTTCCACTCTCAAATTTAAACTTTTTATCTGACTTATTTTTGTTCATCTTGGCTAACTGCCTTTCAATGATTTTGGGCTTCTCCTGAACCTTAAATTCCTCAAATGCCTTTTTATACTCATAAGTTCCAGCAATTAGCCCAAGCTCCTTATTTCTTCTCAAGAATGCACTGCTCAAAGCTGATTTTACTTTTGCTGGATTAACATCACTTACTGTATACTCGTCTTTCTGATTATTCTCTTCTGAAAAAGTCCACATTGACTGCAAATGAGGCGTGCTTTCATCAAAGTGAATTACTGCATATACACAACGAGCATTTTTACCAAATTTTTTGCTTAAGAACTCAAGATTTTCCTTGTAATACTGCTCCCACTTTTCAAGGGAAAGCATATATGTCAAATCCACTCCATTCTTTGCTTCAAAATTTCCTGTCTGCACCTGAGATACGACGCTTACCACATCCCTGCTCCTGCTGTCAACTTCTGTATCATAGTACTGCCGTTCAAGGACAGATAAATCCTTGACAAGAATTTTGTTAAACTGTGTCAGCTCCTGATTGACATTATTCTTAAACTTCTCCAGTTCACGGAATGTTTCCCTGACTACATTGTTAATACTGCTCCTGCCTGATCCAGAATTGTATTTCTTAAAGTTGTTTATTGCTGAAATCTCAGCCATTTTTTATTCCCCCTTTTATCAAAAAATGTTTCTACATTTTCCAATTTATTTTAATTATACTTATTTATAATTTTTTTTGCAAATTGGAGGTTTTGGGACTGTTCAATTTCTGCATCGGCCAGTCGCAATGCAAGAGGGCAAAGCCCTTTGCAAAGCTCCTCCATTCATTAAAAATGAATGGCTCGCCTGTCATTTTTTTCAAAAATTACTGTCGAGCTCTCAAACGCCGAGGGCTTTTCAGGCAAAAAAATGAGTTCGTAATGCGAGCGTTCCACTTCGCAAAACTGAATCATTTTTCTGCCATCTTCATCTGGAAAAATTTAGTAAAAATTTGTTGTTTCAATTAAAGCCAAAATTCAAAGTAAAAATAATTTATTTCCATATTAAAAGAGCAGCCTTTTACAACTGCTCTTATGGTTACTACTATGAATTTTTAATCTGTAAGTCATTATCGCTATGAACTTTTAATTTTATATATATTTATAATCAAAATTTTTAAATTAAATCTTTAATTTGTTCTTCAATATCTCTAATTTCTTCTCTTATTTTTTTTATCAAATGCTGTCTTTTTACTTTCTCTCTTGTCAAAAAAATTCTTTTTTCTTCTATGTCAGATAACTTTATTGCTTCTTTCTGCTCTTCTATCTCTTTTAATTTTGAACTTGGGTTGTCTGATGTAATTACTTCTATAATTTCAGTTTCTTTAAAATTATCTTTTTTTTGTCCTGTTAAAGTTTTTACAGTTCTATTAGGTAACTCTAAAACTTTTTCAGGTTTTTTAAGTCCTTTAGTTTGGTACTCTAAAAATAATGAATACTTCCTTATTGCTACATTTGCACTATCTCGATCTATACCTAACTTTTCTATCCATTTTCCAAATAATCCATTTCCTCTATTCGAAAAAATTTGATTAGCTTCAAATATTGCTTTTGAATATTTAAAAATATGTTCTATTGATTTTTCTTTATGAAAAGTTATGTCGTTTTCATACTTTATAAGTTTTTCTTTTTCAATCCCTGATATGTCAAGTTCCTCATAATTTATATTATAAATACTTTCAATTTTTGCAACTGCTGGAACTTTTTTACTATTAATTTTACTAAGATTTAAATTAAATTTTTTACTCATCTTATACCCTCTTTTTTCATTATTTCTTCTGCTAGGTTACTATAATCTTTTGCTCCGTTTGATTTTTTTGAATAATCAAATATTGATTGATGTGTAACAATACACTCAGACAGAGCTACATTTTTTCTTATTATACTTTTTAATAAATAATCTTTATATTCTTCTTGTAACTGTTTCTGTATTTGATCTGACAATGCTGTTTTCTCTTTTCTAATTAATATAATTCCTGATATGTCCTTTCCTAATCCTTGTGTAAAATTAATCGTAGCATTAAGTCCTAAAAGTTCATTTATTCCAGGTAATATTACAGGATAAACGCTTGAAGTATAGATTGCGGAAGTTGTATAAGCATTAAATGCTGGAGCTGTATCAAATATTATAATATCATAATTTTCTGACAAATTTTCTAAAAACCTATCCAACAGTTGGTAATAATATGGCCCTTGATTTTTTAATTCTTCCATATCTCTTTCTGCTTCAGAGCCTGCACTTATTAAATGTAAATTCTCATTTAATATTTCAGGTTTAAATTTTTTTACTTTGTCAAGTAAATAATCTCCCAACGAAGAATTTAATTCATTAACATTTACTCCAAAATTTGTAGAAAGATTAAGTTGTGGATCTGTATCTATTGCCAAAGTCTTTAACCCTTGTTTTGCAAAATAGTGTGCCAAATTAAAAACAGTTGTTGTTTTCCCACAACCACCTTTATTATTAACAATTGCTATTTTTTTCATAATATCCTCCCTAAAATATATTTTCTTTTATTTTCAGTATAACACTATTTATAAAAAAAACAAATTTTTATTTGTCAGTCATGACTGACAAACTTTACATTAAATGAATTTTTATAATTAATAAGAAAATTTCAAATACTTTTACATAGTAATTATAACGATACTCTTCTAAAAAACATGTTATATAATTTTTTATCTACTCTTAATTTTGCTACTATTTTTTTACAATTAATTCTTCTGCTAATTCAATTATTTCTTGTGTAAATTCATTTTCATCAATATCATAAATAACTTTTAATTGCATGTTAACATTTTTTATCTCTTCTATTTTCGGAGGATATTTTTCAGTTATTTTTTTAAATTGTGGCTTATCTTTTAATCCTACGTATAATGCTTCTAACTTTTCTATTATTTCATCATTTTCACTAATTTTTTCTTTTATTTTTTCTCTCAAAGTTTTTTCCTTTTCTATTTTAGGAGGAGCTTCAACTATTCTTGTTTTTCTTTCTGAAACTACCCTTGTTTCTTCTTTCTTTTTTGGTTTTCTAGGTTTGCTCAAAGGAATTGGATTATTATTATCTTCTTCAGTAACTGCTACAATATCTACTTTTTTCTCAGTAGAGAATTTAAACTCAAATCCAGTAACTCGGCTTCTTCCCCGTCCACCAGAAAAACCATATTTTTTTTCAATTTTCAAGTTGTATTTTTCTCCTAACTCTCTCATAATTGGCTTTAAAACACGAGTATCAATATTAGTTATCTTATAATTTTCAGGAATATCCATCAAATACCTAAATTCATCAATACTACATCTCCAAAATCCTGTTTTTCTAAATTGTTTCATTCTACGATAAAATTCTTTTACATAACTAGACTTTAAATTCACAAATTCTTCTAACTCAAATCTAGTCCACTCTTTATTAAAATCATTAAGTAAAAATCTAAAATCCTCATTTAAAGAAATCATTAATATCTGTTCATCTAAATTTATTTTAAAAGTTTTAAAAATTGCCATTTGTACAATTGTATTATTTTCTCTGTATGTATAGTTCAATGATAATAATTTTTTATTAACATTCATAATCGTGTTAGTAAATTCTTTTACAGTCATATTTTTTTCAAGCATTATTAATTTTTTCAATTCATAAAAAGAGTATTCAATAACATCTGTACCTTTCTCTTTAAGTTTATGAAAAAACGTTACTAATAAATTTAATTCTTCTGACGAAAAGTTTCTTAATGCCTGATTATTAAAATCATTATTATATTTCACAATCTCATTTCCCATTTAAAATTCCTCCTCAAAAATCATTATACCATATTAAAAATAACACTTCAATAAAAATGTTGTTTTTAATCTCCCAAAACGATACTTTTAATTCCCAAAATGTTGTTTTTAATCTCCCAAAACGATACTTTTAATTCCCAAAATGTTATTTTAATCTCCCAAAATGATACTTTTATTAGCTCTCAAACTTAATATTTATGGAGTATTGCAAACACCTAAAAGATATAAAATATTTTAAAAGATATAAAAATCTTTTAAAATATTTTTTTAAAAGAATTAATTTTTAAATTTTTCATTGTTACAAAAAGTACCCTTATGAATAATCCCTTCATTTTTAGCACATTCAAACTTTTAATAATCCATATTCGTAAAATGTCGTTTTTAATATACCAAAAAAGTATTTGAATTTTGAATAAAAATTAAAATATCTAAGTAAGTGTTCCTTATTAAAAAAAATTTAAACTTTCAATATAAGCCTTCCTAAACAATTTTTTCTTCTTATTCAACTTTCCATATCAAAAAATTTTTTAACGATAAATTTAACCCCTTTCTGATGCTCTCAGATATATTTTTAAAATACATTAACAGACTTATCAGAATAAATTTCATATTCTTTAGAATTTGCTTATCATTTCGCACGCGTGCGAAATGATATTCAATGTGAGATAGAGAAGCAATGTTTTAATTAATAATAAAATCTGTTTTTTCAAAAATTTTCAAGCTGAAAAAAATAACATAAATTCATATAAAACTTTTTAACTGTTTTGTTAAAGACTACAGTTATTCTTTCTCATAAAATTTATTTTATGCAGGCAGTGTTTTCTGTTTAACAGGGAAACACACAAGCGTGCCTTTAAAAAAATGAAAAATTTACATAAAAACTTTTGATGAAAAAAACATCATCTATAACTTTCGAAAATTTAGAAAAAATAACATTGCTTCTAATTTATCCATAAATTAGTTTTAAACGATTTTTTTATTTCAGACAGGGGAAATAGTCAAAAAAGTTTTTTTATGACAAATTTGACCCCTTTATGCTTCTCTGAGAACCTTTTTGATAATAGTTCTGTCTTAAAATTCTAATTTTAATTCGAAATACACTTTCTTATGCAACCTTGACTTTTTTTTTAATTTATGTTAGTATACTTTAATCTTTTATTAAAAAGGAGATAGATTTTGGGATATAAGAAAATAATAATTTTGAGTACATTTTTACTTGCAAGTCTTGCCTTTCCAGCTCCAGTCAATGAGGCTAACAGAATCATTGATATTCAGCAGAGACAGCTTGAACAGGAGAGAGTCAGGCAGCAGCAGGAGAAAATGCAGAAGGAGTTTGAGAATACAAAGTTTGACAGCCCTAAGCTTCAGATTGATAAGGATATTGAAAATAGTAACTTGAATTCTAATAAATTTTTAATTAAATCAGTCAATATAAAAGACACTGACAGGCTGCTTTCTCAAAGGGAAAAAAATAAAATTATTGGAAAATATGTCTTTCTTGAACTTAGTTCCAATGACATCAGAAACCTTCTTACAGATCTTACAAACAAGTTAATTTCTAAAGGATATACTACATCTGTTGTAAACTTTGACAGGAATAATGACCTGACTACTGGAACTTTAAACCTGGAAATTGTTGCAGGAAGAATCGAGGATATAAGAATCAATTCCGGAAATGGACTTGATAAGTATAAGGAATTTTTTATGTTTTCAAAGAACAAGGGAAAAATCTTTAATATCAGGGACATTGACACGGCAACTGACAACTTTAACTCAATCAATGCTAACAATATGACTATGGAAGTTCTTCCTGGAAGAAAGGAAAACTATTCAAGAATTGAAGTAAAAAATAGACTAAAGAATAAATATACTGTTGGAATCTTAGCTAACAACTATGGGGACAACAAGCAGAATGGAATATGGAGGAGAGGTATCAACCTTAATATTGACAGCCCTCTTGGAATAGGGGATAACTTCTATTTCACATATATGACCGTTCCTAAAAAAGACCCCAACAGAAGCTGGAAAAAGACAGTTGAACAGTTACAGCCGGGAGAAATTTTACCAATCGGGCCGACTGGCTATGATCCTTTAAAAGGGGACACATTGCCATATAAAAGACGGCTTGATATGTTTAATTTTGGGTATACGATGAAATTTAGGACATATACTTTGAAACTTAATTCAAGTAAAAGTATTCAGGAAAGCAGCTTCTATTCAGCAAATACAGTATATGACATGTATTCAGGCAGCCATACGTTGTCTGCCGATCTGGAAAAAATACTGTTCAGGAATCAGAAAAGCAAGGTCAGTCTTGATTTAGGGATTAAAAGAAAGCATAACCAGAGCTATCTTGAAAAGTCTGTATTATCTGACAGAAAACTTGCTGTTGGTACAGTAAGTCTTAATGCTACAACTTCACTTTTCGGAGGGATTTTTGGAAGCTCTTTCGGATATGAGAGAGGACTTAAAATATTTCATGCCGAAAGGGACAGCGGAAAGATAGATACTACGCCAAAGGCGCAGTTCCATAAATACAGCATGAACCTTAGCTACTACAAGCCCATAACGAACAAGCTTGTATACAGGGCAAATGTTAGCGGAAGTTACTCAAACGATGTCCTGTACGGAAGTGAAAGACAGACAATAGGCGGTGTTGGAAGTGTAGGGGGCTACCATACAAGGGAGTCCATTCAGGGAGACAAGGCTATAGAAGTCAGCAATGAGATTGCATACAATATTCCAGTTAAGAAATTTGCGGTTGTTTCCCCATATCTTAATTATGGGTACGGAGCTGCAAAGTATAACAGGGATAAATCTAAATACAGAACTGGATATGTAACTGGAATGACGGCTGGAATCAGGTTTGATACAAAAATCTTTGACTTCGACTTTGGATATGCAAGGCCTATGTCGCATTCAGACTATTTAAGCCCTAAGAAGCAGGAAATGTATTTTAGCGGATCCTTGAAAGTAAGTTTTTAGATAATAACTCAAAATAAAAATTATAGGAAATTTCAAATTTTAATCATTAAAAATATCGAAAGGAGATGAATGTATGAAAGAAAAAAACAAGATACTGCGTAAGCTGACTGCGGCGCTTCTTCTAAACGTGTTCAGCTTCAACATTCTTGCTGACGGGCTTCAGGTTGACCCTAATTCAAGGTACAACACAAGCCTTGACAGGGCTCAGAATGGCGTGCCTGTCGTTAATATTTCCACTCCGAATGGCCGTGGTGTCAGTATTAACGAGTTTTTGGAGTACAACGTGGGACGTGAGGGGCAGGTTCTTAACAATGCCGACAACATAGGTAGAAGCCATCTCGCAGGAATCATCAATGCAAATCCAAATCTTGGGCCAAATCAGGCCGCAAATCTTATCCTGCTTCAGGTAAATGGAGCAAACAGATCGCAAATTGAGGGATATATCGAGGCTCTCAGCAGACAGAAAGTGAATGTAATTTTAAGCAACGAAAATGGAATATATTTAAATGGCGCAGGGACAATCAATATAAAAAACTTTATCCCTACAACTGGAAAGGTTAAGCTTAAGGACGGGGATGTAATCGGAATTGACGTCGAAAAGGGAAGGGTCATTATCGGAGCAGGCGGCTTTGATGCGACTAATACAGACTATGTAAACGTTATTGCAAAGGCTATGGAATTACAGGGAAATCTTGTTGGAAACAAGGTTGACGTAACTTTAGGGGAAAATACTGTTGACTCTAGCGGAACTGTAACTTCAAAAAATGGGATAAATTCAGTTGCAATTGATGCAAGCAACCTTGGATCAATGTATGCCGGGCAGGTAAGGATAGTCAGCACGGACAGGGGGGCAGGAGTAAACTCCAGCGGCCTTATCTATTCAAGGGATGCAAAGCTTGAGATTACGGCTGACGGGAAAATCAATGTCGCAAAGATTAAAGGAAACGGCATTGAAATAAACGGGACTGAATATGCTCAAAGCGAGCTTGCAAGCTCTGACAAGGGGATTAATATTAATGCGGCTAAAATAAAGCTGGATGGGGAGACTCAGGCAAACGAGGACATTAACCTTAATGGGAATGTTGAGAACAGGTCAAACATATACACAGGTGGAAACCTGAATACGCTTGATATGATAAATTCTGGGAATATTAATGCTTCAGGGAACATAACGGCAAAGGATTTTAAAAACTCTCTTGCAACAGTTCTTTCCGGAGGGAACTTTAATGTAAAAAACTTGGATAATTCCGGAAATATACAGGTTTCAGGAATTACAGACATTAACGGGAAATTTGATAACACAGGAGCATTGACTTCTGTTAAGCGTATTTCAGTCTCAGGAAACATAGGAAGTACAGGTAAGATACTGACAAATGAGGACCTGTCATCTAAGGACATGGTAACCTCAGGAATAGTTGCGGCCAAGAACCTGAGAGTGGATAATCTGTCTAATGATGGTAAAATAAGCACAAATGGCGAACTGACTGCAAAAAATGTGAAGAATACTGGGGATATTCTGTCATTAGGCAGAATTTCAGGAAGCAGCCTTGTCACTTCAGGAAAAGTTCAGACTAATGAAACTCTTGATATTAATGGGCTTCTTGACAACAGCGGGACAGTTGGGGCTTCAAAGGATATATCAGTTGCCGGAAATGTATTAAATTCAGGTGAAATTCTTACTAATGGAGATTTTACTTCAAGAAATATGGACACTTCAGGAACTGTAGTCTCAAATAACTTAAGAACAGGGAATCTTAAGAATGACGGTAAAATTGTAGCCAATAAGGACTTGACTGCTAAGAAGGTTTCAAGTACGGGGGATATTGCTGTTGTCGGTAAAATTTCAGCTGACAGCCTGAAATCTTCAGGAGCTTTAAGAAC
>ERZ773021.461-NODE-461-length-18442-cov-3.58574_pt1 | contig 18442 bp, 29 predicted proteins | sample MGYA00511668_ERZ773021 | MGnify/ENA primary metagenome ERZ773021 (study PRJEB29015, sample SAMEA2737961) | human oral metagenome | biome: human oral; feature: human-associated habitat; material: dental | place: China | collected 2032 ... | reverse complement strand
TGGTAACCGTTTACACAACCGACGGGAACCCAGACCGCAAGCGCAGCCTCCCAGGACGCTGTACAGCAGGCAATGAACGACCTCAGCGGCCTGGTGCGTGACGAGATCACCCGGCAAATCGGGAAGCTCCCCGCAGGCGAAGGCGTTGACCCGGAGAAAATCGGCAAGGCCGTGGAAGAATACTTCCGGCAACACCCGCAAGGCGGCGGTGGAGCAGCCCCCACACCTGAGGCTATTCAGCAGGCAGTTGGAAACAAGATCGCCGAGGAAGTCAACAAGGCTGTTACGAAGCTGGTGGAAACCCAGATCAAGGAAATCGTCACAGCCGCAGGCGATGCTGGTGTCATCAACGTCAAACCAGCCGAAGGCACTGACATCACCACAGCGTTGCAGGCAGCCATTAACGACGCGTCGAAGAAGGTAATCCAGTTACCTGCTGGTGAGTGGGGGTTGTCGAACACAATCAACCTCGACAAGCTTTCCGGCAAGGTCATGATGGGCCAAGGCGACGCCACGGTGTTGAAGATGAAACGCGGCGTCGGGAAGAACGCAATGCAGTCCACCAGTGGCGGCAATCTGCGGCGCGGCTACATGTCCGGGTTTGTTATCGACATGGACTGGGTGACGGGTGAGCGGCCTGCCACTGCATTGCAGATCACGAACGCTGATTATGTGAAGATGGTTCAGATCGGGGTCATGAACTCCGGCGCCAATGCCTTCCTTTTGCAGGGGTTTGTGCGGAAGGAGAAGGCAACGGGCAACGGCACGAACGATTCCCTGGTTCTGAACTGCTGGACTGATGGTAGCGGTTTGAAGCAGAACACGGCACAGGAGGGTGCATCCGGGTTCGGAATCATGATCAAGGACGAGTCGAACCGCAACCAGATCATCGGCAACCAGATTCGCCGCGCATCATGCGGCATGGGCATTGGTGGGCGTGATACTACCGACCCGGCGTTGCGTCCTGAGACATTGATTCAGGGCGCACCGAAAGACACCCTCGTGTCTGGAAACAGCGTGGTCATGGCCGATAACCAGTCAATCGCTTTCGAGCCTATCGGCTTCACCATCAAGTGCTACCGCACGAACATCACCGGCAACATGCTCCCCGTGTCCAAGGACAACGGAATCAGCGTGGGCGGGTACAGCGTGGTCATGGCCAACACCATCGGCGAAACCTGGAACCACGGCATCGCCTGCTCCGGGCACGGCACGAAAATCCAGGGCAACGACATCTGGAACGTGGGCCTTGAAAACCAACTACGCCCACCCGCAGACGGCCCTAAAGACTGGGCAGCCGTCGCGCTGGAAGACCCCATCGGCTGCACCGTCATTGGCAACAGCTACGCGCAGGACAATCCTAAGGCCGAGTGCGCGCACATGGTGAAGATAGTGTTGCGCAAGGGCACGAAGAAGGAGCAGGTTGGCGGCAACACCATCATTGGTAACAGTGCTCAGGAGGGCACTGTGAAGAAGGATTTCATCTTCAATGGGAATTTCAACCCGGCGCGCCCGGATATGATCATCACGATTGAGGAGTGGAAGAAGCTTCTTGATAAGCCTGATGAGGAGCGTGTTCGGGTTTTGGCTGGTGAGGTTGTTGATGAGCGGTTGAAGAAACTTCCTCCCGCGCCCGCGCCCGCGCCTGCTCCGGCTGCTAGTGAGGCGTCGCCTTTGTTGAAGGCGTTGGAAACCCGTGAGGGGCCGACCCCTGGTCTGCATATTCACCCGTTCAACTTGTGGGCTCGAGGGGCGCGCAGGCTCGCGCCGGTCACCTATTCTTGGCCCAAATATTGGGAGGCGATTGAGCACGCGCGCGACGTCACCGCCAACTACCTTCACAATCCGCAGATCGCCGGGCCGTTCATCGCTAATCCTCATAGTGGTGTGGGCACGAAGAAAGAGAACGACTACGAGTTGACGCTAACCACCACTGCGGCACTCGGCATGGTCAACATTGCCTACGTGCTCACCCAGTGGGGCGGCCGTGCACACAGTGAGATCATCAAGGAGATTGACCAGTTCATCGAATACTACGGTAGGCACCGCATTCACGGCGTGTTCCTAGATGAGGCGGTCAACGGGTGGGGCGACCAGGCGTCGAAGGTACAGGGCTATGTGGAACTGTACGGAAAGCTCCGCGCCAAGTATGGAAGCGCCTTCTACATCACAGCGAACCCAGGCGGCAACACCGTGGAAGGCATGCTGAACGCCGCTGATACGCTCATGGCTTTCGAACAATCCGCGCAGCGCTACATCGACGACAAGACGATTTGCCCCGGGCACTATCGCGGCCACAATCCCCTTAGGTTCTGGCACGCTGTGCATAACGTCAACGATGTTGAGCAGGCGAAACAAGTTTTGAACCGGGCAAGCGTCTCAAACGTCGGAATGATCTGGCTCACCACCGACACCTTCACCGGTGAGCTGGGCAGTGAATCCGAATGGAATAACCCCTGGGACAACGCCCCTGACAAGGACGTGCTCAGGGAAACCATCAACTTCGTGCGCCGCGACGGGAACTACATCCTCCCCGTCGAATACGGATAGACATCAGGCGCATGAAAAACGAAAGGAGTGAATATGGCGGAACGTTATTATCCGCTTGATTCAAGTCGAATGGTCACATCACCATATGGGATGCGTGATGGTTGGATGCACTGGGGCACCGACTTTGGGCGCGAAGGCGGAAGCGCTGGCATGCCAGTCTACGCCGCACAGTCGGGCACAGTAGTGCAGACCGGTGCAGCCTCCGGCTACGGCGGCCCTTCCCCCGCAGGCTGGGTGCGCATCGACCACTCAGACGAACAAGGCGGCGGCCAGACTGTGTACGGCCACGTCATCGCTGAGGTCAGCCCCGGCGACGTCGTTCAGGCTGGGCAACGCATCGCCCACATCAACCCCAACTCCGCAACCAACGGAGGTGTGGCCCCACACCTGCATTTTGAGGTGTACCCGTGGGTGTTTAGCCGTGGCGCCGCAATTGACGCTGAGCCGTGGCTAGCCGGTGCGCTGGAACCGGGCGGCGGCCCCGCACCTACCGCGCCACCGCCGCCTAGTGGGGAAGTGATTTTCGGCGTGGACGTGAGCCGATACCAAAATGGTTTCAGCTTGGCGGCCGCCAAGAATGAGGGAATGCAATTTGTCATCATCAGCACAGGGGATGGTGACATCAGTGACCCCGTGTATCAATCCCACTTTGAGGACGCCGAAGCTGCTGGCATGCCCATCAGCGCTTACCACTTCCTCCGCAGGGAGAATATGGGCAGCACGATAGCGCAGCAAGTTTCTGCTTCTCTGCGCGCTATGGGCGATAAACGCGCCCCCGTGTGGCTGGACTGCGAGAACGAAAGTGGATTGTCCCTGTGGGAAATCCAGGAAGCCAAACGCCTTTTCGAGGAAGCTGGTGTGCGTGTGCTTGGCATCTACGCAACAGCGTCCTGGTGGGAATCGAAAGTCGATGGCGGGGAACCGCCAACGCAACCACTAGGCGCGGTGTGGGTTGCTCATTATGGGCAGGACTTGAAGGGCCCGCCAGGGGCACTGTACGACCAGCGCGACAAAAGCGTTTGGGGGTATCCGCTCGGAGATCAAACCCCCGTGATCTGGCAGTTCGGGCAGAGAGGAGTAGTCAACGGATATGAAGTTGACGTAAACGCATTCCGTGGGTCTGTAGAGCAACTGCAGGCCCTTTTCTACAGCGGCACCGTGCCGCAGGGAGGAAACACGATGTCCCTATTTGGACATGAGCAAGTCGCCGCGCTGAACGACGCCAAAGTCGCGGCGCAGGAAGCAAACCAAAAGCTTGACCACCTCATCGAACTAATGGAGTATGTGGCCGGTCAGCTTGCCCCTTGGCCACAGTTGGGGCAGAACTCGAAGGGTGAAAACCTCACCCTCGTGGATGGTGTCGCCGCCGCCCGGCGCGACATCGCCAACATTCAACAGCAAATCCAAATCATCTTGAAGGGAAAATAAAATGGCACGCCATAATCTGAATTCAAAGTCTGTGCAGATCATCGAAGAGGCCGCAACGAACCTGCTTGCCGAGCAGCCCTGGTTCGCGCGCCGCAAGAACACACTGGTCGCAGCCGCCCAGGCAGTGCTGCAAGTGCTGAGCGTTGTTGGCCTCATGGCTGGCCAGCTGCCCGCTGATGTTGCCGCTGTCGTGGCTGTCATCGCAGGTGCCGCAGGTGTCGTCATTCAGGCATCCATGAAGGGCAGCATCACCCCGTCGGTTGTGGAGCGCGTTTCTGATGAGGCCGCCGCAGTTGATGCGGCATCCCAGGAGGCACCGCTTCCCCCGTTTGACTCTCACCAGGGGTAAGCCATGTGGTGGTTGGCGGCACAAATGCCGCCACCGCAGGTGGCTGAGGCCGTGAGTGTCAGCGAGATCGTTGGCTGGGTGGGTGGCATCGCCACTGCTGTGAGTGTGATTCTTGCCGCGTGGACAGCGCACCGCAAGGGTCATGCTGATGGGAAGGTGGAGGAAAGACGCCTAGTCTTGGACGAGTCGCAACAAATTGTGAATAACCTCACCGCCACCGTCGGGGTGATGGAAACCACCCTGAACACCGTGACCGCGCAGCATGACCGGCTTGCCCAGCAGGTGACGGACATGCACACCAAACTAACCAATCAAGACACCCAGATCACCGACCTGACCACCCGCATGACGGACATTAACCAACGCCACCGCACCGCCGTGAAACACATCGCGGCGCGTGAGGAATGGGCGTCGAGGAAGTGGCCGGGCAAGCGGCCGGATGATTTGCCGGTGATTCCGCAGATAATTCAGGCGGACATCCGGGAGCTTGCCAAGCAAGCCCGTGATGAGGTTTAACCCCCGTGTGAAGATGCGCCCCCGCGCCACCGTTGTTGGTGGTTGCGGGGGCGATTTTTGCGTTTCGGGGTGGGGTCATTTTTGACGACAATTTGACGACATTTCACACCAAAACACACGTAAATACACGCAAATTCAACAGGGTTGCTACACGACAAAAACCACACTTGACCAGCAAACACGCAGGTAAACAACGGTATAGGCAAAACCCAGAAAGTCGGTTCGAGTCCGACTGGGGGCACCAAGAAAACTCCAGGTCAAATCCCTAAACCGCATCACCAAAACTACGATTTGACGACAATTTGACGACATTTCCCAAAGAACCCACCAACGCATCCAACGCCCCACGCACCGCATCCAAGTCATCGTCAAACAACTCCGCATACACATCCAACGTCATCGCCGCAGACTTATGCCCAAGCTGCTTCTGCACCACCTTCACATTCGCCCCCGCCGAAACTAAAAGGCCGGCCGCCACATGCCTAAGACCATGAATCGTCAACGAAGGGAATGACGGGTCTTCGGCGCGTACACGCCCCAACGCCGAATGGAAAAACGAACCCTTCCCCGGAAGCCGCATAGGCCCGCCCGCAGGCGACTCCCACAACCACCCGGTGCGCGGCTTACCACGCGCCACATCTTCAAGCATCCCCATCACATGCCCAGGGCAAGCCACTGTGCGCCGCTCATGAGTTTTCGGGGTACCGACAACCACCTCGCCCCCCACCGTGACCGCGTTCCTAGCAACCCTGATACGCCCATTCAACGGGTCCAAATCCTGCGCCTGCAACCCAGCGGCCTCACCCCACCTAAGCCCCGTGGTGCCAAGCAGCCAGATCAGCTCACCCCGAACCGTTGCCTCGTCCGCTAGGCGCTGTAATTGGCCGATGGTGAGGTACACCTTTGTGGGCTGGTTTTTTCGGGGCAGGGTGACGCTTTTAGCCGGGTTCGCTGGTATGAGGTTGTCGAGGACTGCCATGTCTAGAATCTTCGACAAGATCGCATGGTGGTGCCTGGTGGTTGAGGGGGATTGGGTACTGGCAGACACCCAGGCTTGCACTTCCGACGGTTTGATAGTTTTGATGCGCCGGTGCCCCCAGTATGGGAGTATGTGGTTTCGGTAGTCAAGGGCTTCGACTCGCGCTGTTGAGGGTTTCAGGTGGGTGCGGGTTTCCATCCATCGTGCGCCGAGGGCTTCGATGGTGATGTTTCCTGCGTTGGGGTCTACCCAGGTGCCGTTGATGATGGAGGTGGTGTGTGTGGCCACCCATCTTTCGGCTTCACTTTTGGTACGGAAGCCGGTTTTTGTGCGGCTTTTACCGTCTGGGGTGCGGTATTGAACGCGCCATTTTGTTCCTTTGGCGGTGTCATATCGTTTGATTGATGCCATTGTTTTGTCCTTGCGTTGTTGCAGGTCAGTAGGTATTTTTATTTAATTATTGTGGTGCTTGTGTCCATATTGTTTTGCCATGCGGAAAGCCCCCACCGTGCAGGGGCGGGGGCTGGGTTAGGTTCGTGCGGGGCGGCCTGGTTTTCCGGGGCGGGTTGCCCACCAGGCTTTGATTTCCTTAGCGTCCCATAGGCGGGTGCGCTCAATGTTGTGGGTGGGGGCTGGGGCTTGGCCGCGTGAGACGTATGCGGTGAATGATGATTGAGACAGGCCGGTGTGGTCAAGCACAGCAGTGATGGACCAGGCCACCCCGCCGCCGGGTAGCGTGATTTCGACGAGCGGGGTGGTCATACGCGGCACCCCTGATCATAAACCACGCGCCCCGCACAGGCAGGCAAACCGGTAGGCAAAGCGGAATTGTGGCGAGAAACACCATCAGAGTTTCGGGTTTGATTACCCACGACGCACCTTCCTGTAAATCTTGCGGATACCCTGAATGCAATTGCGGATAGTGTCTATACACGAATCGAGTATCATATCCATTTCGCGCGGATAGAGTACCGCAAGCACAGCTAAGTTCGATATGAGAACAACGAGGATAAGAATATCGCAGTTCATTATTGCTTCCTTTTCATGAAACCCCGCATGGTGGCGGGGGTCTGGTTTAGTTTCGTCCGATGGGGACGGGCGTGCCGTATTTCTGGTAGTTTTCCCAGGCAGTGGCTGCTGCCTCGCGGTAGGTGCGGTGCCCCCACTCAATTGGATAGAGGGTGTTCAGGAGCTTACCTTGCTGATGAATTTCAGTTACGGGGTCAATGATTACCCACAATTCAGCTGATTCCATGATGCCGTCTTTTGAGGAATGGCAGGTGTTTCTCTCAATGACTGCGAATGCTTTGCCTTCGTGGATGACTTCCCAGCGTCCTGGCATGACGTGCTTGAAGGTGTAGGGGGTGTTCATTGTTGGTTCCTTAATCCAGGGGCCGAAGCCCCCGGGGTTTGCATGGTGGTTAGTCGTCGAGGTTTTCAGAGTCTAGGGCGCGCATTTCCTCGGTCTTATCGGCAAGCCATTGCTGCCACTGTTCGCGCCCAAACAGTGCATCGAGCACTGGCCAATCGGCGGTGTCGTCGCTGAATGCCATGCCCTTTTCACGGTGCATTTCAGCTAGGGTTGGGTCTACTGCGAGGCGTGCTTTCTTGGTGCCGTCAATGTCGAAATCGACAATGAACTGTGGGCCATTGTGGGTGGATTCCTTGGCGGGGAGGCTTGCCATTTCGCCGTATGCGATGCCCCATTCTGCGGGGGCGATGTTCCAGTCGAGGTTGTTGAGGGTGATGGTGGTCATTGGTCTTGGTCCTTTCGGATTGAGGGGGTGTGTGAGGCTTGTTTGCCTTACAAGATTTATACTACAGCGCCCCCCTGTAATTAACAAGATAGCGAGTCGGCAACCCCACCCGAAAAGGGGTAACTACAGTCAATCGCTGTAAGTGTCATCTACCCTCACCTGCGACGACACCGCAACATCCTCATCCTCAGCCCTAAACAAACGCACTGCATCCGCATCCGAGCGCCGCATAATCTCACCAAGAATCTGCTGATTCGTCGCCTCCCTAAGCGCCGTCGCAGGACTAGCTGCGCCCGCCTCAAACCGCTCAAGGAACCCTGTTTCCACAAGGCCGTCAATCGGCGAGTGCCCATAAGCGCGGCAAAGCGCGATCACCATGTCCGGCTTCAAGCTTCCACGGCTAACCTGCTGCGACACCGCGCCCGGAAACAAGCCAAGCTTGGCGGCGGCGGTGCGCATGGAGTCGGTGCCAATAAGGTTCTCTACCCAGTCTTTGTGCCTCATGCCTACAGCGTAACCTCATTTGAGGTCACTATGCAATGGGGCAGGTAGATTAATGTTTTTTAATCAAACGGGGGTGATGTATGGGGGTGGTGTTTGGTGGAGGTTGTTGCAAGATTCGATCAACTGGTTTTAAATGAAGTCATCGCCCGCTAAGAGCAACACAAGCGGAAGATAAAAAGAACCTTACGATGTGTGAAAATTTAATTAGCTGCCTCGTGGAAGATACTTACCTCACGTTGGGATAACGTGACGAAGCTCTCGCAAAGCATCGGCAAGGACACCAGGAACCCGGCCAAAAACCGGAGGGAACGAACACGAGAAAGAACACAGCAAAGGCGTGAACAGCAAAAAGCGCGGTGCAACCCCGCGCCACGCCACAAAGCCCCCCACAGTGGATGAACAACACAGGGGGCCTCAAAACACCAAACCCACTACCCAAGAAAGACCAAAGAAAATGCTCGACACCATCAGCCCCTACTATCCGCAGTTTTGAGCTGCTAACAGCAATGCAACAACTGCTCAAAATCAAAGCAGCAGCCCTAATCCTGCGGAGAATCCTAAACGTCCTCCACATAAAACGGATACTCGACGAAATCCAAGCCGAGTCAGGCCCCGCAACAGCGCCAATTCGGGACCAAAATGACACCGCACAACACGGGGTCGGGTTGCTGCAAATCATCCCAGGAACTTTCAGCGACCATATCAGCGCATCCGACATGTCGCACCCGCTGAACTTCACACCAGAAAACAACCAACGCCCATACATGCTCGGAGGAACACTACCAGCAAGAACCCCGAAACTCGACAGGGACATCAACGAACCCTGGGGAAACATCACCATCGACGACATCAACCGATGCATCGAAAGATTCACCAAAAAGGAAAGAATAATGAGCGAAAGAAAATACCGTCTCACTGACGAAACAATCACGGTCTTTGGCCGCACGCTGTACCGCATTCAAGCCACCGAGAACATCCCAAGCCGATATGTGGATAAAGGTGACCTCGGTGGGTTCATCGAGAAGGAATCAAATTTGTCCGGCGACGCGTGGGTGTTCGGCGACGCGTGGGTGTTCGGCGACGCGTGGGTGTTCGGCGACGCGGAGGTGTCCGGCGACGCGGAGGTGTTCGGCGACGCGCGGGTGTTCGGCGACGCGGAGGTGTCCGGCGACGCGGAGGTGTCCGGCGACGCGCGGGTGTTCGGCAACGCGGAGGTGTCCGGCGACGCGGAGGTGTCCGGCAACGCGTGGGTGTCCGGCAACGCGCGGGTGTTCGGCGACGCGGAGGTGTCCGGCAACGCGTGGGTGTCCGGCAACGCGGAGGTGTTCCAAAAGCAACACATCTTCGTTGCTGGCCCCGCAGGAATAGAAAGCCGCTGGGTCACCGCCGCACACACCAAAACCGACGAAACATTCGTCCGCATCGGATGCTGGGAAGGCACCCTAGACACAATGATGCAAGCCGTCGCCGAACGCCGCGGCAAACATTGGGGACGACACGACGAAGCCACGCAAGAACGCTGGCAAGCCGAATACCAAGCAATCCACGACATGATCGCCATTCGCGCCGAATCATGGAAACCAGAGAAGGAAGACAAAGGAGAAGCCAATGACAGTGATGACAATGACCGCGCCTAAATACCGATTCCGACGCGGCGCCCTGGAAAACATTGCGCACATGCTGAACCTGAACACCGATGAACGGTTGGCAGCCACACTCGGATACCAGGTATCGGATTTGGAGCTTTTTAGGCATGGGCGTAAATACGTCACCGCCGCCGACGCCCTCCGCATCGCAACCATGATGGGCGACTCAGACTACCTGGTCGGGTGGTTCGATCTTGTCAACCAGTAACATCAAACCTTTTCCCAATAAGCGCGGGCACCTGAAACTTGTAACGCCAATCACTGGTTCAGGTGCCCTTTTCGACTCCAAGGAGGAGACAATGCCACACTATACCTACACCACGGATGAAACACTCGAAGCCTTCCGTGACACGTACCCGAAGCTCAACATCCAAACCGAAGACATCGAGAAGATCATTCAGCAATGGGTGATGAACAACCCCGGCAAACTGATTGAACGCGGCATGCTACCTGACGAGTGCAAGCAGTTCATCGACGGGCGCTTCGAGCACCTACAGGGAGTGTTCGAGTGGGCGGTTCTCCGGGGTGATCTGGAGGACAAGAACCTTGATCGTGGGTTTGCGATTGTGCGGTGTGAGCAGCCGGTTTTGAAGCAGGCTTTGGATGCGGTGTATCCGGTTGCGACGTCGAAGGAGACTGACGGGGACGATGAGGTTCAGCAGATGAAGCTCATCGTGAAGGACTCCGAGGCGTTCATCATCGCCACAGATAAAAACGTCACAGTGGCACACCGGGTAGGGATGCTTGACGACAGCCTCCCACACGACACGGGAATCCTGCTACCCGCTGAGGAGCTGCACATCCTCAACACATGGGTGGCGAAAATCCCCAAATCAAAACAGTCAATCACCCTGTTCGTCACACGCCGGAAACTCATCGCCTCAACCAAACACCAAATGAAATACCGTGTGTTCCGGGCAAGCAAACACGACTGGATTGATGGGGTAATCCACCGAGTGCAAGCCGCATTCAACGCCAAAGCCCCCGACATTGTGCACCCCATGCGCATCAACGCCACACGCATCAAGCACATCAAAGACGCCACCATCCTCACCACCTCCACCGAAAGCACCCTCACACCATTCGTCGCCAACAACGGAGATTGCTTCGGCACAGTGACAGTCCGGCGGGAAAACATCGGGGAACGCAAAAACCTCCCAATCGAACGCAACCAAGGCTTCTTTGCCATCAACGACATGTTTGAGGAGAGCAACTAATGCTAGACCAAATCGAAAAGCAAACCCTCGACGACATTGAAGCCCTGTTCGGGGAAAAGAAAACATGGCTCACCGTCGCAGAGTTCTGCAGGCTGACCGGATTTCACCACAGCACCATCCGCAACCTGATTCGCTCCGGCGAACTCCCCGCAAGCCAACGCCGCCCCGGCGCGCGCATCCTGATCAGCTACCGCACAGCCATTGAATACATGAAGGAAACAGCATGACCGACAAGCAGTTTGAGTATGAGCTTGCCCGTCTTCGGCACCCAGCAGGGCAAGCCATGAGAGCGAAAGAAAACGACCCGGAAACCGCACTTGCCCGCGCGGTTGGTGTTCTCACCGAACGCGAAAGCCGCGCACCGAAACACGGTTCTACCAATGAGGAAATGACCGTGGGGGAAATCCTCGGGGCACTCAGCATCGGGGCTATGGTGCTGGTCGCATTCATGCTCGGACTCATGGCCAGGGAGTGGGTGGGATAAGTGATGAGCAAACTCGAACAGCTCCAAGACGCCGTGCACATCCTCCACAAGGTCTACCAGCCGGAGATCGACAGCAACCAGAACATCAAAAGCGCCCTGCTGAACCTCATAGACGTGCTGCACATGGAAGACCTCACAGCATGCTAGACGACGAGGCACCCCAACGCCCAGGGCGCAGGGTAATAGCCCCGAGCAGGGTAGCCGCAATACGCCGGAAAATCGAACTCATGCTAGCCCCAAACCCATGCCTAAAACCAGGGGCAGGAGAGAAGCCGTGCTGTTACACCGGCTGCGACCGCGCACAAGCCCCGGACAGTGACCTGTTCCTCTGCGGCTTTCACGACATCCTAGCCGATGTCGTGCTCAACCCCACCAAATACATTGACCGCACATTCGAAGTAGGTGAACTACTATGACCCACCGCAAACCACCGCAACGATTTCAGGAACCCCCGCCAGTCATTAGCATCGCAATCCTCGGGGCGCTATGCACCCTGACCTTCGCCCTGGCCCTAACCCTGGCGATATGACGATGACAAGCCGAACAGTCAAGAATCCACCGCCACCCGGCTCCAACGAGTGGCGGGGCATGATCACCGCGTCGAAAATCCCAGCAATCCTCGGGGTCAGCAGATTCACCAGCCAATACACCCTGTGGCACGAAATGGCCGGCCGAATCCCACCAACCCCGATGAAACAAGACATTGCGGACTGGGGGCACGCCGCCGAGTTGGCGCTAGCTGACTGGTGGGCACGCCGCCAACCCGACACATGGCAGCTTAACGCCGGGGAAGTCGCCTACACTCGTGATGACTTGCCGTTCCCCAACCTTGCGACACTTGATCGCAGGGCTCGCAGGGGCAGGGCATTCCGAATCCTGGAATGCAAAACCGCCCGCAGTCTCGACGACTGGGGGAAACCCGGGGAACCGGACAGCGTGCCAGCGGATTACCACACGCAGGTGGTGTGGCAAATGGGCGTCAGCGGCATTCACCAGGCCAGTGTGCTTGTGCTGGGGCCGTTCCACCAGGCCGAGGAGCATGAAATCCCCTGGGATGCTGACCTGTTCGACGGGCTGGTGGACGTCGCCAAAGACTGGTGGACGTCCTTGCAGGAAGACACTCCGCCTCCGCTTGATGACACGACCAGCACCTACCAAACAGTGCGGGGCCTGCATACGGACATCAACCCGGATGAGGAAGTACAGCTCACCCCCGCCGAGGCCGAAGAAATCCTCACCGCCCTGCGCATGGAGAAAGCCGCCGCGCAAGCAGCGACAGCGGCGAAAACCCGGCTGCTTGACCGCATGGGCAACGCCAAAAAAGCCCTCATGGGTGAAACCACCATCGCAACCCGCGCAGCAACCTCACGCGGTGGGGTCATGCTGCGCCCGAACCTGAAAGCAAAGCTATGAAAACCCTCTACGTGATATTTCACGAGAAGTACCGCAAAAACACGCACCCTGAGTGGGCGCCCGCCCACCCTGACATGATCTTGGCGGTGCAGGCCGAAACATACATGCAGTGCCAAGACTTGGTGAAAAAGCACATAAGCGGCGAATGGGTGGGGATTTTCCAGCCCGCAGCAATCAACATGGACAACCACCCAATGGGCATCACGCACCTGCTCACCAAAGACGGCATCGCAGAAGCAAAGGAGCTTGAACAATGACCTTCAACCACTACGACGGCGACTGGGATAAGAAAGTCGATGGTGAAAGCCTCGAAGACCTCAAAGAACTACTCATCGGACACAAAATCGTTGAAGTCGATAACGACGATGAAGCCCTCATCCTCGACAACGGTGTCCGCCTCTACCCTGTGGGGAACGAGGGCTGCGGTGGCTGCAGCGCGGGGAACTGGTGGATAAGCCACCTCGCACCCTACGACCATGCAATCACCGGCGTGAAGATCGCCGGAGAAGACCTCACCCAGGATTACAACACAATCGGCGACTACGTTGTTCGAGTGTTCGTGTGGGCAGAGTCGTCGGTCAAAGCCGCCGAAATCATCACCGCAAAAGGCTACGAAGACAACGGGTTCTACGGCCAAGGCTACGAAATCTACGTCGTAAACCCCAATCATAAGGAGGACAACCAGTGAGCCAGGAAATCGACCGCATCACCCCAACCGCCGAGGCTGAGGTCATGCCCACCAGCGACGTCAGCGACGACGCCATAGACCTACTGATGCGGCAAGCGCAGGCAATGGAAACCGCCCACAAACTAGCGGCGGCATTGTGCAGCACCGACATGGTGCCGAAAACGTACAGGGGCAAACCGGAAAACGGAGCCGCAGCAATACTCTATGGTGCTGAATTGGGTCTGAAGCCTTTGCAGTCCCTGCAGCAGATTTTCGTTGTGCATGGCGCCCCCGCGATTTATGCCCGCACCATGTCCGGGCTTTTGAAGGCACGCGGCTACCGGTTCGACACCATCGAGTCCACAGATGAAAGCGTCACGGTGACGGGCACTTCGCCGAAGGGTGAGCAGGAAACAAGCACCTGGACCATCGACCGGGCAAAGCGCGCTGGTTACACGAACAACCCGAAGTACCAAAGCGACCCGCAAGCCATGTTGTACGCCAAAGCGCTATCCGAGGTGAGCCGCAAACTGGCCCCCGACGTGCTGTTGGGAATCACCTACACAGCTGAGGATTTGCAGCTCGAAGAAAGCCGCGTGCAAGCCAAGGCCACACGCCTCGACAAGCCCCGCCAGCAGCGCGGCGCCGCAGGCGTGAAAGCCGCCCTCGAATCCAAGCAGGCACCGCAGATCGACGTTGACAGCATCATCGCGGCATTCAACACCGCGGCCAGCATCGACGACCTGAACACGGTGGCCGAGCAAGCCAGGGGAATCCCTGCAGACCACCCGCAGCGTGAAGCCGCAGAGCACGCCTACAGTGAGCGCTACAACACCCTTGCTGAGATGGAAGCCCTCGCGGCTGAAGCTGAGGGGGGCATGCCATGATTCCGTACCAGCATTTCCCCGGAAGACTGGTCAGCGACCCTGAACTCCGGTTCACCTCCAACGGCAAGCCATGCAGCACTTTCCGCCTAGCGTGCTCCGACAGTAGGAAAACCCCGACGGGTGAGTGGGAGAACACAAACCAGTTGTTCATCCAAGTCACCTTGTGGGGTGATGCTGCTGAACCAATGTCCTACCTGAGGAAGGGTTCTAAGGTCACGGTGGTTGGGAAGCTGGTCACTGAGGAGTGGGAAGCCAAGGACGGTAGTCAGCGGTCGATGATTAAGGTCATGGCGGTTGATGCGTTGCAGTCTGTGGCTGATGTTGAGGTGGCTGGTTCGCAGGCGCGCCCTGGGTATTCGCCTTCTCAGCAGGGGGGCGCGTGGGGTTCTTCGCCCCCCGCCACCCCGCAGGATACGGGCGAACCTCCGTTCTAACAGTATTTGTTTTTGCCACCCCCGCAGCTCGTGTTGTGGGGGTGGTTTTGATGAAAGATAAGGGAAATGAATGCCCCGAAACCTGAATGGGTGAATTTGTTCACGCCGCAAGGCATCGCCATTTTCGCTGTTCGCCGGTACGGCTTGTTCCTGGATAAGGAAACGTGCAGGTCAATCAGTGTTGTCTGCTTGAATGTTGGACTCGGTGCGTAATGAGCTGGTTCATGATTGACGACCGTTTTCATGCGCATCCTAAGATTTCCTCCCTTCCTAATGCTGCGGTGGGATTGTGGGCGAAGGCTGGGAGTTGGTGCGCTGAATTTGAGACTGATGGGGTGATTCCTCGTCAGCAGGTGCGGGCTTTGAGGGGGAGTGCGGTTCAGATTCAGGCGCTTGTTGATGCGGGGTTGTGGACGCAATCTGTCAATGAAAATGGTGTGATCGTGTTCACTTTTAGGGACTGGGGGGACTATCAGCAGACCCGCGAACAACGCTCGAATCGACGCCGGATTGAACGCGAGTCAAAGGCCCGCAGGAGGGGCTGCAACGCCGATACCGAAACGGGGGGGCTCGACCTATCCGAACGCGAAATGAATTCAAATCGAAATCGAAATGAATCCGAATCGAACGCGAATCGAAATCGAAATGAAAACGAAATGAATCCGAATAGGTCGAGCGATTTTTCCTCTACCAGCGAAAACGCCGAAATGTCCACCCCGGACGCCACCCGCATGTCCACCTCTCGCGCGCGTCGCGCGCGCCCGGACCTGCGCCCGACCAATACCAATAAAGGGGAGCTTAAGAGAGAAAATCTTCCGAGCGAGAGCGCAAGCGCACATGCCCCCGCCCCGAGTTTCGACCGGGGTTCGGCGGCCGCTGACGCGCCGCCCCCCAGCACCCCAACAGTGACCGGCGACACACCCGCCGATTGGTCCACCCCGGACAACCCCCGATGCCGCGACCACGCCGGGTTGCCACGCGACCAGGTGCCGCCATGCGGGGCCTGCGCCCAGGCAAGGCGCTGGTTCCAGGACCAGAAAACCCACGCCAAGCAGGCACGACGAGCCGAAATCGACGCTTGCCCGTGGTGCGACGAGCGCGGGTTTGTCCTGGTCCCGACACGTGGAATCGACCCGGATTCACCGGAAAACCGCAGCGTAGCCCGCAAATGCGACCACCGGACACCGCCTGAGCCGGTGGACCTCCCGCCGGAATACGCTCAACTCCGGGCGGTCAGACGAAACGAGAATGCCCCAAATCCGCCCTCATTGCCGCCTCACGCGCCCGAAAACCCCTCGGCGGGTAGTCGTGTATGGTTTGGCAATTCCAACGCCGCAAAACCCCCGTTTTGAGCCTGTTGCGACCACGCCCCGCCCAACAGGCCACCACGCACCACCAACCCACCCCAAGCCTCACGCGCGAAAATAACACCCACCCCCAACCCAAAACAAACCACCACCCCCACATAGAAAGCATGTTCCAATGACCCAAACACTCACATTCTTCACCCCAGGCACGCCCAGACCCCAAGGCTCCAAACGCTACATCGGCGGCGGCCGCAGCATCGAATCCAGCAAACACCTACCCGCCTGGCGCAAAGCACTAACCACCTCCGCAGAAACAGCACACAACCACAAACCCCCAATCCAAGGACCACTCACCATCACCGCAATCTTCATCTTCCCCCGCCCCAAACGCCTCAAAAACAAAACCGAACCACACACCAAAACCCCCGACCTCGACAAACTACAACGCGCCCTCGGCGACGCCCTCACCCAATCAGGAGCAATCAACGACGACAGCCAAATCACAACCTGGATAACCCACAAACGCTACGCACACCCCGGCGAAACACCCGGCGCACACATCCACCTCACCCAGAAAGAAACCCACATGGCACACCCCTACCCCCACGACGACACCAACGACGACACCCTCCCAGACTGGGAACGCGCAGACCAACTCGAACGCGACCACCAAGAAGAACGATACGAAATCCAGAAAGACGAACAATGACTCTCACCATCGCCGCGTGCATCATCATCACCGCCGCCATAAGCACCCTCACCCACCCCGGAACAATCACCCACCTCACCACCAAGAAAGACACAAACCAATGACCCCCAACCACATCAACGCCCTCCGACGCTTCGCCTCCGGCAAACGCATCAACCACACCATGACCAACATCCTCATCGACCACGGATACCTAGCCTTCGACACCTACGGCTCCATCATCCTCACCACCAAAGCCACCAAAGAACTCCAAGAACCCAAACCATGATCACCATCAACAAAATCCTCACCAACCTCGCAACCCTCACCCACGAACTCGAAACCGACCTCCACCCCACACACATCGACTCCACCATCCCCAAAGAAGGAGGACACACCACACCCGGACCACGCCCACCCCTCAACCTCACCCAACTCGAAAACAAAATCACCACCGAAGACGAACTCCGCGACATCATCCACCAAATCCTCAAACACGCAAACATCCACCTCCCAGCCAACGCAGCCAACCAGCCACTCTCACGCTGGTGCACCTGGCTCAGCCATAACACCCACCTCATCAACCACCACCCCGAACCCGACACCATCGAACAAGGACTCCGCACCATCGAACAAGACCTCACCCAACGCCACCACCGAGAACCACCCATCAACCCCCACGGCCAATGGCTCACCATCCAACAAGCCATCGACCACGCATGGCAACAAGGCCACCACATCACCCGCAAACAAATCCACCACTGGAGAGCACGAGGACACATCAGAGCACACCACAGCCTCGACGGCACACTCAAATACTCGCAAGCAGACATAGATAAAAAACTGTCACATTGACAAAACGGGCAACCACACTGCTAAACTCAGTCGCAGACAACCCCCATGCCAAAAAGCATGGGGGTTTACCCATATCAACCCCCAAAACCCCATGCCATTCAAAGAAACCCGCGCAAACAAAAAACTCCGCCAACAACTCCGCCAACAACACGCAGAAAACAACACCCCCTGCTACCTCTGCGGCCAACCAATCGACTACACCGCACCACCACACACCCCAAACGCATGCGACCTCGACCACATCCACCCCACAAGCACACACCCACACCTCGAAAACGACCCCAACAACATCAAACCAACACACACCAACTGCAACCGCGCACGCCACAACCAACCACCCCGCCCAACCCTCGGGCAACCCAGTCAAACCTGGTAACAAAGGTAGGGGGTAGCAAATCACCAGCACGCCTGACCAGGACATTTGAGCCGGGTGGGCCTGTCCTCTCCCCCCACTCGTTTTTGGGGGTATCGCGCGCGCAAGACCTGGTTTCTGGAAGGAGCTTTAATCATGACTGTTGGGCCGCTTGAACAGGCTGTACTTGATTCAATTGAGGCTCGTGGCGAGAACGTCACCGGTGCGGATAAAGCATTGCAGGGACTGGCGTTGTCGTATGCTCGTCCGATTGATTTCGTGCCTGTCGATGCTGGGTATGACCGCACTAAGGCATTGTATTTGGGGCCTCATTTGTTGAAGGCGTTGGGGGCGTTGGGGTGCACGCCGGAGGCGCGGGGGATTCCTGAGGACCGTGACCGTCCATGGC
>ERZ773021.458-NODE-458-length-18517-cov-2.96728_pt1 | contig 18517 bp, 18 predicted proteins | sample MGYA00511668_ERZ773021 | MGnify/ENA primary metagenome ERZ773021 (study PRJEB29015, sample SAMEA2737961) | human oral metagenome | biome: human oral; feature: human-associated habitat; material: dental | place: China | collected 2032 ... | reverse complement strand
GTGTCATGTTTTCCCATTTGTTGAGCAATCAGGAGTTTAGTTCCAACACCATCTCTTCCCGAAACGAGAACCGGATGTTCCATGTGTAACTCTCCCAAGTCAAACATCCCACCAAAACTACCAATGCCACTAACAACGCCAGGGCGATCGGTTGATTTAACAGCCGCTTTGATCCGATTAACTAATTCGTATCCGGCATTTACGTCAACACCGGCTTCTTGATAGCGATTCATGATTTCAGTTCCTTTCGTGCCCGCTTTTCTTGTTCGTTTAGCGACTTCAAATATCCCTCTTCGTAATCGTAAAGCGGAGTTGAGTAGTCACCATTAAAATAAGCTACTGTTAAGCCACCATATGGTGCATCCCCCGCATCCGGAATATTGATTGCCTTAATCAAATTCTCAACACTCAGAAAGTGAAGGGAATCAGCGCCAATCAACTCTTTCATTGTTGACACTGAATAATGAGCAGCCATTAGCTCTGACCGCGTTGAAATATCAATCCCATAGAAGCACGGAAATTTAAATGGCGGTGAAGCAATCAACATGTGGACTTCCTTAGCTCCTGCATGACGAAGCATTTTAATAATCTGCTTAGAAGTGGTTCCCCGGACAAGCGAATCATCGACTACGATTACTCGTTTGCCAGCAACAACCCCGCGAACGGCAGATAGTTTGAGATGAACGCCTTGTTCACGAAGGGCCTGCGTTGGCTGGATGAATGTCCGGGCAACATATTGACTCTTAATCAAGCCCATTTCGTACGGCAATCCGGACTCTTCCGCATAGCCTGATGCTGCGGATAGTGATGAATTAGGAACCCCGATAACCATGTCTGCATCAATCGGGTATTGCTTTGCCAGTAACCTTCCCATCTGTTTACGGGCATTATGGACTGTTACCCCGTGAATAATCGAATCAGGACGAGCAAAGTAAATATATTCCATTGAACAGATTGCTAATTGAGTATCCGTTGTGTAGTGGTCAATATGTAACCCACCACGATCAATTACAATCAGTTCTCCTGGTTGAACATCTCGAATAAATTTAGCGTTAACAATGTCTAAGGCACATGTTTCGCTAGCCACTACATAGGCACCGTTTTCCAATTGACCAATACATAAAGGGCGAATCCCATTTGGATCCAGCGCTGCAATTAACCTGTCCTTTTGTAGCAAGAGAAAGGCAAAACCACCGTGGACAATGTTCAGGCTCTTTTTTAAGGCCGGAATAAAACCTTCTTTAATGTATTTCCGAACTAGGTGAATCAGAATTTCGGTATCGGAATCTGACTGAAAAACTGCTCCATCATCCTCAAGCTGGCGCCGTAACGTAACGGCATTAGTTAAATTCCCGTTATGAGCTAACGCAACGTCGCCATCGTGAAAGTGAAACAAAAAGGGTTGGACATTGGCAATTGAGTTATGCCCGCTTGTACCATAACGAACATGGCCAATCGCTGCGTCACCAACTAGCCGCTTCAATTCATTCGGGTTAGCAAACACCTTTGCTAAGAGTCCCCGGTCACGATGCTGGTAAAGTTCTTTTGAATCGGTCGAAACGATTCCGGCACCTTCCTGACCACGATGTTGAAGGGTATGAAGACCATAGTATGTTAACTGGCTTGCATCTTGAGCACCAAAAACGCCAAAGACACCACATTCTTCATTTAATCCTTTGATTTCAGCTGGCACGGGATCGCCTCCTCCCACAATTTTTGTAGTTCAGCAACATTTTGATTAATCTCAGCATCTTGCAAGTGCGCTTCAAGCCAATGGGTATTAGTAACTTCCCCAACTAGCAGTGCATCCGCACCCATCGTTTTTTCAAAAGCAGCTGTCTTGACATCAGGAACTGTCACAACAAACCGTCCCGGAGTTTCGCTAAATAATTGAGCAGCTGTCAGGTGACGAATATCAATATTCATCCCTAAATCTGTCTTAAACAAGGTTTCAGCAAGGCCAACTCCAAGACCGCCTTCACTTAGATCATGAGCACTTGCAACATCGCCCTGTTGCATTGCGGTAAGAAGACGCATCATGTAGTCATGAACGTGTTCCATATCAAACGAGTTAAGAACACCACTAATATCACCGGTAAGCATCTTTTGAATTTCTGTACCCGCAAAGTCATTCCCCGTTTTACCAACAAGGTATACCTTATCGCCAGCATGCTGAACAAATGATGGGATAACATGTTGAATATCCTTAATCAGTCCAACCATTCCGACCATTGGTGTTGGGTGGATTGCTTTACCGTTATTTTCGTTATATAACGAGACATTTCCTGAAATAACCGGAGTATCAAATACCCGGCAGGCATCAGCCATCCCCTTAACAGATTGGTGAAGTTCCCAGAAAATTTCGGGATCATTAGGGTCTCCATAGTTTAAGCAATCGGTAATTCCTAATGGCTCAGCACCACTAGCCACAATGTTAGCCGCTGCTTCAACAAGGGCAATTTGACCACCAATTTCTGGGCTCAAATAGACGAAGCGTCCGTTACCATCGGTTGTCATCGAAAGGCCTTTACGGGTCCCACGAACACGCAAGACACCGGCATCGCTTCCGGGACCAACTACTGTGCTTGTCCGTACCTGTGAGTCATATTGTTGATAAAAAATGCTCTTATCCGCGATGGTTGATTGTTGAAGAAGCTCTTGCAACGTTTGTTCAGCATCGCTAATGGTTGGTACCCAAGCAGTTTGCTTTTCTGCTGCCGAAATCCGCGCTGGTTTCTTTTCCTCACTAGCTTCTTCCAATACATCATCTGTCAAACTAGAAACAGGAATATTGCAGACCTCTTGTCCATCATGGTAGAGAACGTAATCGTGACCAGCAGTAATCCGACCAATCGTCACTGCTTCTAGGTCATAAAAGTCAAAAATCTTTTTAACATCTTCTTCATGACCCTTATTTACACACAGGAGCATCCGTTCTTGCGATTCACTTAACATAATTTCGTAAGCTGACATATTTGGTTCACGTTGAGGAACGAGGTCAAGGTTTAGCTCCATGCCGCTTTGCCCTTCAGATGCCATTTCGGCACTTGAAGAAACAATTCCGGCTGCCCCCATATCCTGAATACCAACTAGCCAGTCAGGGTGCTTAGTGATAACTTCCAGACAAGCCTCTAAAAGAAGCTTTTCCATAAAGGGATCGCCAACTTGAACCGCAGAACGCTGGGTGGCATTCTCGTCACTAAAATCAGCAGATGCAAAGGTTGCACCATGAATCCCGTCACGACCGGTTTGCGCACCGACATACATTACCGCATTACCGATTCCAGCTGCCTTCCCTTTTTGGAGATCTTTTTGGTCCATCAAGCCAACACTCATCGCATTACATAAAAGATTTCCCTGGTAGCACGGGTCAAAAGTTGTTTCACCGGCAATTGTGGGAATTCCCATACAGTTACCGTAATCACCAATTCCCCGCACCGTTCCATCGACCTTCATCCGCATCTTTGGATCAGTTAGTTCGCCAAAATGAAGAGAATCAAGTGAGGCAACTGGACGAGCACCCATACTGAAAATGTCACGAAGAATTCCGCCAACCCCGGTAGCAGCTCCCTGATATGGTTCTACAGTAGTTGGGTGGTTATGGCTTTCTGCTTTGAAGACCACGGCTTGACCATCATCAATGTCAATAACTCCTGCACCTTCACCAGGGCCTTGCAAAACACGGGAATTCTTATTTGGAAAAAGCCTTAAAACAGGTTTTGACTTTTTATAAGAACAGTGTTCGCTCCACATTGCGGAAAACAATCCGGTTTCAGTATAGTTTGGCAACCTGCCAAGAAGCTTTTCGCTAATGTAGTTGTACTCATCTTCGCTTAGACTCCAGTCAAGGTATGGTTTTTGTTTTTTAATTTCTTCAGGGGTCATTGCCTGTTCCATTGTCTATTCCTCCACCTTTGCATTTCCATTTGCGAACAACGATTTGAATAACCGTAATCCATCAGTATTACCAAGAAGTGCTTCAACAGCCCGTTCTGGGTGAGGCATCATTCCCAAAACATTTCCCCGTTCATTAGTAATCCCCGCAATATTACGCAGACTGCCATTTGGGTTTTCCTCAGCATATCGAAATACAACCTGATGATTCTTTTCAAGGCGGTCAAGTGTCTCTTTATCTGCAAAATAGCTGCCGTCAGCATGAGCAATTGGCAAAGCGATTCGTTCGTGTTTTTCATATTGTTGAGTAAAGATCGTTTCGTTATTAACCACTTCCAGGGGAACGGTCTTGCAGATGAACTTTTGACTATCATTCCGTTTTAGTGCCCCAGGAAGAAGACCAACTTCTGTTAAAATCTGGAAGCCATTACAGGTTCCAAATACCGGTTTCCCTTCTTCTGCCATCTTGATAACCGCTGGCATAATATTAGTAAAGCGAGCAATTGCCCCCGCTCTTAAGTAGTCACCATAGGAAAAACCACCTGGCAGCATCACAGCATCAAACCCTGCTAAACTCTTTTCTCGATGCGAAACATATTCCACATCAGCATGACAAATAGAGTGGAGTGCTTCATAGAGGTCAATATCACAGTTAGAACCAGGAAAAACAATCACCGCGATCTTCATTTAATCTTCCTCCATCACTTGGTACTTATAAGTTTCCATATTGAAGTTAACTAAGAGTTGATCCGCAATTTCCTCAATTGTTTTTTCAACCGCCTTTCCAGTTCCTTCAACAGTTACATCGAAGAATTTACCAACCTGGACATCTTTCACTTCGTCATGGCCCAGCGTATGAATTGCATCTTTAATGGTCTCCCCTTGAGGATCAAAAACTGATTGCTTATAGGTAACGAAAATCCGCACTTTTGTCATTTACTTATCCTCCGTAATAACGTCTTCCAACCGCGCTAATACTTGGTCATAGGTTTGAGTTAAGTCAGCTAGCTTCCGCCGATAAACATCCTTATCCATGTGCTGGTCGGTCTTAATATCCCATAACCGGCAATTATCAGGTGAAAATTCATCTGCTAGGATAATTTCACCATTGCTTAACCGACCAAACTCTAATTTAAAGTCAACTAATTGCATTCCTGCTTTTTCAAAAAGGGGTGTCAACAGGCCATTAACTTCTCGACAAATGCCCCACATTTTTTCAAGTTCAGCATGGGTAGCAATTCCTAACGCAATTGTTGCCGACTCATTAATAAATGGATCGTCTAATTCATCACTCTTATAAAAAGTTTCCTCAACCGGTTCTGGAAGCTTCTTTCCTTCGTCCAACCCATACCGACTAGCAAAGTGTCCCGCAATAACATTTCGGGTAACAAATTCTAGCGGAAACATCGTACATTTCTTAACTAGATCTTCATTAGCTGACAACTTTTTGATGAAGTGAGTCTCAATCCCGTGCTTGATTAAATATTGAAAAACCAAGCTTGAAATGGCATTAGCAGCTTCACCCTTTCCAGCAAAGTGCTCCTTCTTTTTCCCGTTCAGTGCAGTTGCTTGGTCCATATATACAACCCGCAGTACTTCGGGATCGTCTGTTTGCCACATCTGTTTTGCTTTTCCGGTATAAAGTAACTTTTCCATTGTTAATTAAGGCTCCTTTGCATAAAAGACGAACATTAAATTAATTAATAACGATTTCATTCGTTAAAATCTGTCATTAATATACTCTCAGTCACAAGTAATTGTCAATACAATTTGCTAACTTTATCTACACTTTCTTTATAATAGTTCGTGTTTTACACAAATTTTCACTCCTAGAACCCGTAATTCTTATAAAATTAACCTAATTTGTCTTTCAACCCATCGTTAACTATCCCCAAATAAATATTTTTAATTTCTCAAGATAATTATTGACTTTTCAAAAATTAAGGTTAAACTAATAAACAATTAAATTATGATTAGACTTTGAAGAGAAGAGTAGTACTTCGTCGTTTCTGCAGAGAGTCCTTATTTGGTGAAAAAGGATATTCGACAACAGTATGAAGATGAGCTCTGAGTCATCTAACCTGGTCATCCCGGCTAGGTTAGACGGATAGCAACCGTTACATTGCGGAGTATTCATATCTTATAATGAGTACTTAACGAGGTTGTTATTGCAAGGTAACAATAAACTCAGGGTGGTACCGCGAAAGCTTTCGTCCCATAGTTCTATTTGAACGACTGGGATGGAAGCTTTTTTTATTAAAATCTAATCTTCCTTAATTACATCATTCAGGAAAGGAGAATCAGTAATGGCAGCAAACGCAAAAAATGGTTTTTTACTCAGCAGCGGTCAGTGGCAAAATCATTATCTTAACAATCCGGTATCAATCGTGGTGGTTAACCTAATGCCAACCAAAGAGACAACTGAACGCCAATTTCTTGAAAGCTTCAATCAATTAACTCAAGATGTTGAACTTACATTTCTTTATCCAGCAACTCACCATTTCAAAAATGTTTCCTTCTCGACAATCGCTAAAGCATACGTTAGCTTAGCAGAAATTGAGAATTACTCGTTCGACGGCTTAATCATTACTGGTGCTCCCGTTGAACAGCTTGCTTTTCAGCAGGTTGATTATTGGGAAGAATTTCGCACAATCTGTGACTGGGCAGAGCGTCATACCAAGCAAAGTTTGTTAGAGTGTTGGGCTGCTCTTGGCGGTCTCTATAACGACTATCAAATTAATAAGCACCAGTTGTCACAAAAAATTTTTGGAATCTATCAAGCAACAGGAATCAATAAGTGTAACCAATTAGCAAAGCATTTTACTAACCAGCAATTAGTCATTCCCCAATCACGCCACTCCAATCCTAGTGTTGATCCAGAGAACCTTCCCGATGATCTGCAAATTGTCGCTGAAAATAATGAAATTGGTCCTTTAATCTATCACTCCCCTGGCAAACACCGCACTTACATTACAGGCCACCCGGAATATGAAGCAGATACGCTTGCGCAGGAATATTACCGCGATCTAAAAAAGCGGCTGCCTATTCAGGAGCCGCGCAATTACTTTGCTAACCGGAATACCGGTGAGATTAAATATTCATGGCGAAAATCAAGTACACAAATCTATCAAAATTGGTTAAACACATTCACACAACAGAAAGTAGGTACATTAGTATGAGTAATCAAGAACAATCACCAAAATACCATTTTGAAACCCTCCAAGTTCACGCTGGTCAAACCGTAGACGAAACTGGTGCTCGCGCAGTACCAATCTACCAAACAACTTCTTACGTTTTCAAAGACGCTAAACAAGCAGCTGACCGTTTTTCACTAAAAGAACCCGGCAATATCTATACCCGGCTAACCAACCCAACTACCGAAGTCGTTGATAAGCGGGTCGCAGCTCTGGAACACGGCATACCCTTGCGACTGGTTCGGCTGCCATCACCGCAGCAATCTTAAACATCGCTCAAGAAGGTGATGAGATCGTCTCCGCAAGTACAATTTACGGTGGAACTTATGACCTGTTTGCCGTTACCCTTCCTAAACTAGGAATCAAAACTCGTTTTGTCGACCCTGATAATCCCGCAAACTTTGAAAAACAGATCAACGAACATACTAAAGCTCTTTATGTCGAAAGTATCGGGAATCCTGGAATTAACCTAGTTGACTTTAAGGCGATCGCCAAAATCGCTCATAAGCACGGGATCCTCTTCATCGTTGACAACACTTTTGGCACCCCCTACCTCGTTAAACCGCTCGACCTCGGTGCCGATGTTGTCGTTCATTCCGCAACAAAATTCATTGGCGGTCACGGAACAACGATGGGTGGTGTCATTGTAGAAAACGGGAAGTTCGATTATAAAGCTAGTGGTCGCTATCCTGGCTTCACCACCCCTAATAGTCAATATGATGGCCTTGTGTTTGCCGATCTAGCACCCGCTGCGCTTACTACCAAAGTTCGGGCAGAAACCGCTCGTGACCTTGGCGCCACCATTAGTCCATTTAACTCATTTCTTCTTCAAGGACTTGAATCACTCTCACTCCGGGTTGAACGTCACGTTGCTAACACCAGAAAAATTGTTAAATTCCTTAACGATCATCCAAAAGTCGCTTGGATCAACTACCCAGAATTAGCAGATAGTCCATATAAGCCATTAGCAAATGAATACTTCCCTCACGGTGTCGGTTCAATTTTCACCCTTGGTCTCAAAGGCGGCGAAGAAGCAGGCAAGGAGCTTATCAGCAACCTCAAGCTCTTCTCATTATTAGCAAACGTTGCCGATGCCAAGTCGCTGATTATTCATCCAGCTTCAACACCCCATGCCCAGTTAAGTCCCGAAGAATTAAAGGCTGCTGGTGTGACTCCCGATCTCATTCGGGTTTCTGTAGGAATTGAAAACGCGGATGACCTGATTCGACCAAGCACTAGCAAAGATTTAGTCAAGCAAAGGAGGCCCTGTTATGCAGACAATTACGATTGGTCTTCTCGGTCTGGGAACCGTTGGCGGAGGAGTTGTGAAGCTATTACAAGAACACGCTGCTAAAATCGAGCAAACCACCAACGTTCACTTCGTCCTTAAGCGAGTAGCGGTTGCCCACCTAGATAAACCACGAAATGTAACCCTTCCTGATGATACAATTCTTACCAATCAACTTGATGAAGTCCTTAACGATCCGGAAATTCAAGTAATCGTTGAAACAATGGGGACTATCAACCTTGCTCGTCAGGCAATTACTCAGGCAATTTACAACCACAAATCCGTAATCACTGCCAACAAGGATCTCTTGGCAATCGATGGCCCGCGCCTTGCCCAGCTTGCTAAAAGCCGTCACGTTGATTTTCTCTATGAAGCGAGCGTTGCTGGTGGGATCCCGATTCTCCGGGTACTAAGCAGCAGTCTTGCAACAGACCAGATTAGCCAAGTCACCGGGATCATTAATGGGACTGCTAATTATATTCTGTCGGCAATGACCAGCAACAATGTTAGTTACGATAAAGCGTTAATGAATGCCCAGAAAAAGGGCTACGCGGAAGCAAACCCGACTAATGATGTCAAGGGGATTGATACTGCCAACAAGCTTAGTATTCTTAGCCAGTTTGCATTTGGGAAAGCACTGGATCCCAATAAACTTGGTATCCGTGGCATCGAGAACATTACTGCAGCCCAATTAGCTAGTGCAAACCATTTCGGTTACACAATTAAGCTACTAGCAATCGCTAAACGACTAGCCAACAAGCTTTACACTTTCGTTGGCCCCACATTGATTGCACATAACGATCCGCTCGCCCAAGTTGATGGCGTCCAAAATGCAGTTGCGGTCGAAAGCAATGCCCTTGGTTCAAGTGTTTATACGGGGCCTGGTGCTGGTGCCAAGCCTACCGCTAATAGTATTTTGAGTGATCTTGCCGCTGCAGCAAACGACATTTTAGACTATGATTGCGGGAGCGAATTTAATAATTATCACAACGAATTAGAACCCTGTAGTTTGACCACTGTTCCCCAATCATATCTAGTTACCACTTACGGGGCTTCTGCTAAGCCGAATAGTACGGTTAACTGGCAAGGAGAATTTAATGGCAATAACTACTGGAGTGGTCTTACACCGGTCATTTCTCATCAAGAATTAGAGTCACTACTCAAAAGCTTCCCCAAGAGTTCAGCAGTTAGCTATTTACCAGTCTATAACACCGCTAAACTGTAAACTAAGAATCATCTTATGGTCCTTACTCCTGAAGAAAGCTTGTCACAAGTTTAAGGATCGCTGGTTTATCTTTGCCCATAAATCTGTGTCCTTCTCCTTCAATAAGGTGCAACTCACTCTTTGGCAGAATAACATTATATTTTTTGGAAGCTTCGGGTGAAACTACCGTATCCGCAAGGCCGTGAATCAATAGCGCCGGTCCCATGAAGTGTTGGGCGGTTTCATAGATTGGCAGCAACTGAGCTGTTCGGAAGTACTCGCCGCTCACTGCTTCACCATGAACATCAACCGTTAACGGGATATGGTTAGGATCATATTTAGTTCCCTGACAGGTTCCAAGTAACGCATCATCCTTTAGTGTTGCAGCGGGAGCGAGGAGAACCTCCTTCGTAATAACATCCCGATAATAAGCTGCCAACATCGAAGCTACTACGCCGCCTTGAGAATGACCAATCAGGTAAAGCTGTTGGGCTTTCATTTCTGAACGTGCAAAATCAATTATTTTCATCCCATCACTAATTTCGCTCAATACGGTCATATCGGTAAAGGAACCATCACTTTGACCACAACCAGCAAAGTCAAACCGCAGTGTCGGAATTCCTGCTTGATTCAATTCATGAGACAAGTCGTACAAAAAATTGCCTGCTTTATAACCCCGATCGCCTTGAAAGCCGTGCATCAAAATCGCTACTCGCTTATTTTGTAATTGTTCCGTTCCTTCTAAAACTCCCCGAAGAGTGAGGCCGTCGCGTTTTACAGTCACATCCATTTTACTGACTCCTTTTGCTTTGTCTTCTATTCTGTCATTTTACTATAATAGGGTAGGAGGTGCTTTAAAATGATTCATAACTTTACGACAGACCACCAAGTTAATCACCGTTCAATTCGGCAGTTTAAGGATCAGCCATTAACTGCTGAACAGCTAACAACCTTGTATGAAGCGGCCCGTCACACTTCATCAAGCATGTTTCTTCAACAATTTAGCATCCTGCACTTGACCGATCCCCAGAAGCGAGCTGCGGTCCGTGAAATTTCAAAACAATCGTATGTTGGCGCTAATGGCGATCTCTTTATTTTCATTGCCGATCTATACCGGAACCAACAAATTCGTCACCAACTCGGTAATGATGACGGTCGTCTCCACACTACGGATATTTTTATGCAAGCTGCGGAGGACGCAATTTTAGCCTTGCAAAATGCTCTAACGGCAATTGAAAGCATGGGGCTTGGCGGTGTTGTTCTCGGGTCAATCAAGAACGATCCCGAAAAGCTAATTCAGGTACTCGACCTGCCTAAAATGGCCTTCCCTATTCTTGGCCTCCAAGTTGGGATTCCCGACCAAGAACCACAGCTGAAGCCTCGGTTACCCCTTGATCAAATAACCTTTGATAATAATTATCCGCGTAATTTTAACATCAGTGATCTTAAGAATTACGACCAAACAGTTACCACCTACTACGATCTCCGGGATGCTAATAAGCGCATTGATTCATTCACCAATCAAATCAATGGGCCGAAGTTAAACCAGCACGAATCTAGCCGGGACAAACTGCTTCAAGCACTGCATGATCAAGGATTAGCCTTAAATTAATATTTTAAACTACTAAACAGGTTTCAATGTTCAGCAATATCGAACATCGAAACCTGTTTTTCATTAATCAAATTAATCCAAGCCAACCCGCTTAAAGATATCGTCAACGTGACGGAGGTGCCAGTGATAGTCAAAGGCATCGTCAAGATCTTCTTTTGAAAGTTGCTTTTGAACTGTTGGATCAGCCTCAAGCAATGGTCGGAACGGAATTTGTTCTGCCCAGCATTTTGCAGTATATGGTTGAATCAAATCATATGCCGCTTCACGGGTCATCCCGCTGTTAACTAACTTCAAAAGAACCCGACCACTGTAAATCAAGCCAAGGGTCTTATCCATGTTCTTCTTCATTGTTTCTGGGAAAACATCTAAATTATCTAAGATGCGGCCAAAACGACGAAGCATGTAATCAATTAAGGAAGTAGAATCTGGTAAAATCATCCGCTCAGCACTGGAGTGAGAAATATCCCGTTCATGCCAAAGGGTTACGTCTTCCATTGCTGTTACAACGTTTCCGCGAAGGACACGAGCACAGCCACAGATGTTTTCTGAACCAATTGGATTCCGCTTATGAGGCATTGCGGATGACCCTTTTTGTCCCTTAGCAAAGTGTTCTTCAACTTCATGAATTTCAGTCCGTTGCAGTGACCGAATTTCAGTTGCCATATTTTCCAAACTAGTCCCCATTAACGCAATTGCGAAAATGTATTCTGCATGAAGATCACGAGGAAGAATCTGGGTTGAAATTTCTTGAGCCCGCAATCCGAGTCGTTCACAAACATACTTTTCCACGAAAGGATCGATTTCAGCAAACGTTCCTACAGCACCAGAAATCTTCCCTGCTTCAACACCACGAGCGGCATGTTCAAACCGTTCCTTGTTCCGTTTCATTTCAGAATACCAACGGGCAGCCTTTAAGCCAAAAGTCGTTGGTTCCGCATGAACACCATGGGTCCGCCCCATGCAGACGGTGTACTTATACTTCTCAGCCATCTTCTTTAGGACTGCCATGAAGTCGTCAATATCCTTCCGAATGATATCGTTAGCTTTCTTCAAGCGAAGACCCTGAGCAGTATCAACAACGTCAGTACTGGTCATCCCGTAGTGAACCCACTTCCGCTCAGGTCCAAGCGACTTTGAAACGTCACGGGTAAAGGCAATCACATCATGGTGGGTAACTGCTTCAATTTCAGCGATTCCGTCAACGGAAAATTTTGCGTTTTTGCGAATCTTTTCCACATCTTCAGCTGGGATGTGACCAAGCTTACTCCAAGCTTCATCCGCGGCAATTTCAACTTCTAACCAACATTGGTATTGGGTTTCCAAGCTCCAAATTTTCGCCATTTCTGGACTAGTATAACGATCAATCATTAGTTAAAAATCCTCTCTAATTATTTCTCTCAGTAACAATATACCATGTTCTGGGAATTATTTATCCCAAATATGAGTATCGTCAATCTCTTTCAATGTCTTAGCAAAATCATCAGTCAAAATTGTAACATGGCCCATCTTTCGGTTATGACGAATTTCAGCCTTCCCGTAATCATGAAAATGCCAGTTCGGCTTCTTAGCAATTTCATCGCGAACTCCCGCAACGTGTTGACCAAGGACATTGACCATCACGACATGGTGAAGTAATTCAATCTTTGGCAATGGCCAATTGCAGATTGCCCGATTATGAATTGCAAACTGGGAAAAGTTGCAGGCCTCAATCGAGTAATGACCTGAATTATGTGGCCGTGGGGCTAATTCATTGATGTAAATCTCACCGTCATTACCGACAAACATTTCAACACCTAAGATTCCACGTAAATCAATTGCATGAGCAATCTGAACCGCCATCTTTTGTGCTTTTTCTTGCAGCTCAGCACTAATTCGTGCGGGAACGATACTCAAATGCAAGATCTCATTATGGTGGATATTTTCAGAAACGGGGAAAACAGTTACTTCTCCGTTTTCATTTCGACCAACCATTACTGAGCATTCCAGCTTAAATGGTACCCACCCTTCAAGAATTGCATCTTTCGTTGAAAGGATCCCTGCACATTTTTCGAGATCATCATCACTCCGCAAAACTTCTTGACCATGACCATCATAGCCGCCTTCACAAGTCTTCAAGACTGCTGGGTAGCCAATTTTCTTAACGGCCTTTTCAAGATCATCACGATTCTTCACTGCCATAAACGGAGCAGTCTTTAATCCCGCATTCCGTAAAAAAGTCTTTTCACGAATGCGGTTTTTAGTGGTGTAAAGCAAATTGGTCCCTTGGGGAATGTAAACCCGATCAGCAACGTCCCGTAACGCATTCAAATCAACATTTTCAAACTCATAAGTTAAAACGTCTGAACGGCGAGCTAGTTCTTCAATCGCTTTTACATCTGCATACTCCGCAACTATCTGTTCATCAGCAACCTGACCAGCCGGACAAGCGGGGGTGGGATCAAGTACAATCACCTTCATCCCCGTATACTTAGCATCTAAGGCCATCATTTGACCCAACTGACCGCCACCAATAATACCAATCGTTTGTCCCTGTTGAATCATCCTAGTCAAGGTGAGCACCGCTTTCTACTGATTGATCATGCATTTTCTTTCGGTAATCAAGAATCTGTTGTTGAATTGCTGGATCATTAATTCCAAGGATTTGGAGCGCTAATAAGGCTGCATTCTTTGCTCCTGCTACCCCAATTGCTTGAGTAGCAACTGGAATTCCCGCTGGCATTTGAACGATGGATAAAAGTGAATCCATTCCGCCGAGCGCTTTTGTTTGACCTGGAATCCCGATTACCGGTAATGGAGTATTCGCTGCAATCATTCCTGGCAAATGGGCAGCACCACCCGCACAGGCAATAATTACTTTGGTTCCTTTTTCCACAGCGCTTTGAGCAAACGCGAACATTTCGTTTGGCATCCGGTGAGCGGAAATAACATTCTTTTCATAGTCTACGCCAAACTGATCAAGGATCTTGCAACCTTCCTTAACAGTTGGCCAGTCTGATTTACTACCCATTACAACACTGATCGCACTCATAATTGGACCTCCTTAAAAACTGCTTTAAGGATACCAAATAGTTATGTTAAATACAACCATTTTACGAACTAAATATTATTTTAAAGATTAATAGTTCGTGTATGTGGAGTTTAAAAAATAATCTGGTAAAGAATATTAACGTTCTTTGCCAGATTATTTTAGTTGGTATGCGCTAGCTAGAGCTGACTTCTACTGGAGCATAGCCAAGATCTGCTCGCCGTGACCGCAACTTCCGCCTAGCTATCTAGACTACATAGCTAAGACGCGCTCAGCCTAATTTTTCTTGAGCGTTCTAGGCAACACGGTCAAAACGTGTTCGCCAGGGACTTACTAGAGCTAGCAACCTCCCTCCTAGGCGCTAGTCGCCTTCGTCGGGAGAAATTGCTAACTTTCCGTAAGTCCTTTGCTGGCTCACACTCTAGTATATATAATCCCTCGTCATTGGAAGATTCTTACCGGAAGCACCTTTAGTAATAAGGTATTGAATAACATCAATATTACCGGATTCGAAGGAAGCAGCGCAGGCTTGGAGGTAGAGATCCCACATCCGGGTAAAGCGGTCGCCCATCATGTCTTCGATTTGGGAACGATGAGCATTAAAGTTCATGTCCCAAATTTCTAGGGTTCGTTGATAGTGACGACGAAGCATCTCAATGTCAGCAATTTGCATGTTATTTTCAACGATATGCCCAACCATCTCTTGCAATCCGGGGATATAGCCGCCTGGGAAAATATACTTATTAATCCAGCCGTTGTAGGCACCGCCCTGTTGACGAGTAATTCCGTGGATCAAAGCAACACCATCATTAGTGAGGTACTTGTAAATATCCTTAAAGTAAAGGCCAAGATTTTCCTTACCAACGTGTTCAAACATCCCAACTGATGTAATGTAATCCCACTTCCGGTCACCAAGCTCACGGTAGTCGATCAGAAGAACTTCCGCAACATCCTCTAGTCCTTCATCCTTAATCCGTTTTTGAACAAGGTTGAACTGTTCTTCACTCAAAGTTACCCCAGTGACTCGCAAGCCATATTCCTTGGCAGCGGTAAGCATTAAGGTTCCCCAACCGCAACCAATATCTAGTAAAGTCTTCCCTGGCTTTGGATCGAGCTTCTTCAAAATATGGTGAACCTGGTCAATTTGTGCCTTAGTCAAATCATCACGGTTACCATGATCAAAATAAGCACAGGAATAAGTCAACGTATCATCAAGCCATAGTTTATAGAAGTCGTTACCAACATCGTAGTGGCTCTGAACATCGCTTTCACTTTCCTTTTCAGAGTGTCCCTGCTTTGATAAGAACCGCCGAAATTTAGAATTCCGCATAAAACTACCGGCACTTTCATACGCAGCGGTAATTAATTTTTGAATACTGCCATCAATTTCGATCTTGCCGTCCATGTAGGCTTCCCCAAGGGCAATGGAGGCGTTCTTCGTAACATCACGGATAGGAATCTTTTCCTTAAAGGTAATAGTTACTTCTGGTTCACCATCACCATAAACCGCACTCTTGCCATCCCAGTAAACAACCTTAACCGGAATATTAAATGAGCGGCTTAATAGTGACTTATAGAACGTCTTTTCTAACATTTCTACGAATCCCTCTTTCAAAAAAGTATGAGATTATTATAACACTCCACAGCAAAATACAGCGATATTATTGTTCATGCCCTTAATTATTTGCTAAGATTAGGATAATTGATGCATAAAACAGAGGAGGAGATACAATGACTGATGCTTGGCACCGATTTATTGCCAACGTCAAGTTACGTCGGTTCGTGGTCTTAGCCCTAATTATCTTTATTCTATGGCTTCTTCGCCCGATGATGAACTTGATCCTGTTTACGTTTATCCTAACGTTTATCGTTATTAGCTGGGTTCGTTGGCTTCAACGACACGTTCCCAAAATATCAATAAAACTTACCGTGGTTGTTACGTACATTGCATTAATCGTGGCAATTTACTTTGGGGTTACCCGCTATCTGCCAGTTCTGGTTAACCAAGTTATTAAAATGGTTAACTCCGTAATCAAATTCTACAGCTCCCGACAGGCAATCGAGATCATGCACTACGTTAACCACTACATTAGCTGGGGAACGATCAGGTCCCAGATGAAGCACGGGGTTACTCTCGCCGTAAGTACATTAACCAGTATTGGCACAATGACAATTACCTTCTTATTGTCATTTATTCTCAGCTTCTTTTACACCCTTGAGCTGAAGCAAATGAATGCATTTTCCCGAACATTTCTTGATAGTGACTTCGGCTGGTTCTTCAGCGATATTGACTACTTTGGTAAAAAATTTGTAAATACCTTTGGAGTTGTCCTGGAAGCCCAATTCTTCATTGCCATCTGCAATACAGTAATTACTTCAATCTGCCTTGCATTCATGCACATGCCACAAATTTTTGCCCTTGCGCTAATGGTCTTTATTTTCAGTTTGGTTCCAGTCGCTGGTGTTATCATCTCGCTAATCCCTCTTTCAATGGTTGCTTACTCCGTCGGGGGAATTCGGGATGTTATCTACATCATTATTATGATTTGTGTAATCCACGCTTTGGAAGCGTATGTTTTAAACCCTAAATTCATGGCCAGCAAAACAGAATTGCCAATCTTTTACACTTTCATCGTCCTCCTGGTTGCTGAACACTTCTTTGGTACATGGGGATTAATCGTTGGGGTCCCTATCTTCACCTTCCTGTTAGACATTCTCGGTGTTAAGTCAATCAAGAAAAAGCCACATTCGCTTAGAGTGCATCATCAAGAAAAAAATGAAAGTTAATTTTTTCTCTTGACATTTAACGTTCAGCCGACTATTATAGTGAGCAATGAAATACCTTTAACTTAGTCCAGAGAGGCTAGGAAGGATTTAATTGAACGTCATAAGTATTCGATCTACCTTTCTAGTCCATTACTAGAAGGGTTTTCTTTTTATGTAATGGGCAGGCAGCACGAACCAACGTCAATTATTTCAACTAGGTATTTTGGAATAAGCTACTTTTTTGATTCACCTAGGAGGAAATATTTATGACATACTCACAACGCGTCGCTAAAGCACTTTTAGACATCAATGCTGTTACTCTTAGCCCAGAAAAGCCATTCACCTGGGCTAGCGGAATGAAGGCACCAATTTACACTGACAACCGTCTTACCATCTCATACCCAGCTGTTCGTCAGGCAATTGTTAACGGTATGGAAGAACAAATCAAGCTTCACTTCGGCGACGTTGATGCTATCGCCGGAACCGCAACCGCAGGAATTCCTCACGCTACCGGGGTTGCACAAGAAATGGGTCTGCCAATGGTTTACGTTCGCACTAAGCCAAAGGACCACGGCGAAGGAAAGCAAGTTGAAGGGGTTCTTCATGAAGGTGAAAAAGTTGTTGTTATCGATGACTTAATCTCCACTGGTGGTAGTGTTTTGAATGCCGTTCACGCCGTTGAAAATGAAGGTGCTGAAGTAATCGGTGTTGTTTCCATTTTCACCTACCAATTACAAGCTGCTGAACAAAACTTCTTAGCTAACGACCTTCAATACTTCTCAGTAACTAATTACACCACTTTAATCAACCTTGCTAAAGAAACTGGTTTAATCAGCGCCGACCACTTGAAGCCACTTCAACAATGGCGTGAAGACCCAATGAAGTGGAGTAACAACCAACAATTACAAGCAATCTAATATAATCCATAACTCCTTGAAATAACAAAAGAGATTGAGAAACACAAAACGTCTTTTCTCAATCTCTTTTGTTATTCAAATTTATAAAACCATATTTAGAAGCCAAACGCCAACTAGCCCAGCAATGACTGAAATAGACATTGAACGGGTAAAGCAAGCAATCACCATGACGATCAACGCCGCAAAAATCTGGTCCGGATGACCATAAGGGACAAAATGATAGCCCTTAGTGGTGATAAAGATATTTTTGATTACCAGTGCCGTAAACAAACTGATTGGCACATATTTCATCCACTCATTAAACCACTCAGGAATCTTCCTTGAGGAGAAGAAGTGGATCGGAAAATATCGTGGAATGAATGCCGCAAATGCTGCAAAGATAATTACGACGATATGGTAAAGAATTTGATTACTACCGATTCGAGATACTAAAAACTCCATATTACTGTCTCCAATTAATCATGCTGACTTGATTCAGGTGACTGTGAATTAGTCGACCGTTCCTTTGCCTGCTCTTTCTTTTCTTCAAGAACCTGTTTTTCTTCAGCCTCTTGATCCTCAACCGTAATTCGGGTAGCCCGCGGCCGGAATAATTTTGAAAGGAACCAGTTATCATC
>ERZ773021.455-NODE-455-length-18608-cov-20.2437_pt1 | contig 18608 bp, 16 predicted proteins | sample MGYA00511668_ERZ773021 | MGnify/ENA primary metagenome ERZ773021 (study PRJEB29015, sample SAMEA2737961) | human oral metagenome | biome: human oral; feature: human-associated habitat; material: dental | place: China | collected 2032 ... | reverse complement strand
TTGGAAAGCGTGTTGGGTGCAAGCCCTCGGGGGTTCGAATCCCCCATCCTCCGCAACTAGCCTCGGAACTTTGTTGAAGTTCCGAGGTTTTTCATTGTGAGAGTGGAGAAAAGTCACGGTTCATGGCGAGGACGCAAGCTCGTCTTTTCGTTTCTATTCCGCTATTCGTGTTATTAAGGGCAACAAAAGGACAACAAAAATCCAACGGCTTCAGCTAGTGTGGCTGCATGACAACGCACTCTGCAGGTTCGCAACGTGGTGGACGCGGGGCTACGCTACCGGTTTTTTCTTGAGCGCGAGGCCTTCGCGAAGCTCAGCGAGTTCTTCGTCGTAAAGTCCCGATGTGTTGCGATTGACTTCCTGCAGCCGCTCTACCCACTCTGGGGAGACGATGTCGTAATCGATGAGTGACGTCACGGCCCCGTCGACATCAGGGCCATCACAATCGAGCATCATACGTAAAAACGCGACCGCTTCTTGTGCGTCAACCGCGTCAAGTGCCTCGATTGCGTCGAGCACGAACTGTGTTGTCGTATCTGTCGCCATGTGTCTAGCCTACCTACTCTTTGAGCCGCGGTGCTTTCGTGCTGTGAAAGTGTCTGCGCCAGCGGTTGCGACTAAGGTCGCCGCGATGAGTAGTTCTGATCCAAAACCGGTCTGAGCCAACTCTGAGCGCTTTGGTGAATGAATCATCGGCTCTGTGGGGTTAGGTGTGGCGGGAGGTGGAGCTGAAGGGCTCGGAACCTTGCTTGTTGGGAGCGTGGCAGTCCGATCCGATTGATGTGTGCGCCCACGCCCAACAACCCTATCGGATTACTTGCGGTGGTAGCGCGGGCTGGTCCCCAGGTGGGTGGGGGAGTGATGCCAGCCGCCGACCACGCTCTCGTCGAAGCCGCGGTACGTGTAGGAGTTGTCGTAGGCGATCTCAACAGGGTTGACGACTCCGTCCACGTACTGCTGGACCTCCTCGGGCGTGGGTTCTACATCCGTGCGTTTAGTCATCAGGGGGTTCTCGTCCGGGTACTGGCTGGGGTCCGTATTGACCATGGCGCCGGGGTCAGCGGGGCCGTAGCCCGTGCGATCGTTCCACGCATGATTAGGGTTCGTCCCGGTGTGGACGAGGAGCTGGAGCAGCTGGTTCGGGGTCGCCTCGGGCCACTTCTCGTGGGCCAGAGCCATGAAGCCCGAGACCAGCGCAGTGGACACCGAGGTGCCCGTCACCGTAATGTTTGCTCCCGTCCGATAGTCGCGCACGGTTGCGGTGCCCACGGCCGCCGACACGAGGCCTTCGCCGCTGGAAGAAGAATCGACCACCTTTCCTTGGGTGTCGATCGCTCCGACGCCAACGACACTCGACCACCAGGACAGTGAAAATACAGAGTACTTGCCTGTGTTACCGGCGGCACCAACGACAATGACGCCCTGGGAGATGGCGCGGGCCACCGCCCACTTCAGGGAGTGTTGGTTGTTGTCGCTGGATACGGACATGTTGATGATCGTCGCCCCGTCGTTCATGGCGTGGTTCATGAGGGAGCCGTAATCGTCCTTGCTGATGCCAATAACGTCGTCGTCCTGGCAGTCCTTCCCCGACGTGTCACCCTGGTTGGGAAACGGCTTGCGATACGACAGGATCGTCGCGTCGGGGGCAACGCCGTAGGCATCCGAGGCAATGATCGAGGCCATCGCGGTGCCGTGCATCCTGCTCTGTGTGCTGGAGGTGACGGTGCAGGGAGTCTTGTCGGTGATATTCGTTTTCGCCAGCTCGGGGGCTGTCGTGTCGACCTCACCGTCGATGATTGCGATGGTGACCCCTTTACCCCTCAAGCCCATGTTGCGGGCTTCGCTCAGATGGTAGTAGTCAAAATACGACTGGTCTGCCGCCGTGATCGGGTCGGCGGCGTGTGCGGCACCGGTCGGCAGTGCGGTGGCACTCATGGCGAGCGCCAGAGTCGAGGCCGCGGCACCAAGCAGGCGTGCCGTGCTGTTCATGCGTGTCACCATTGGCGGGCATCCCATCCGTCGTTCTTGCGTGGTGCGGGCGAAAGGTCCTTGTCGGAACCGTAGGTCTGCGACACGAGGTTCACGTAGCCCTCGGGCAGCTCGTCCTCTTCGTCCTCAAAACGAAACGTGATCAGCGTACGACTAGGTATTCAAGAAAACAAATTATGCGGTGGTGTCGAGTCAGACGCCCGGCGCTCGCTCCCGGAGGTAGGTGAGTAGCGTGATCGCGCATTGTTTGGACAGGAGTTCATTCCCGTTGTCGCACTTGGGGGACAGATTAAAGGCCCCCGCCCGCCCGCAGTGTGCGGACGAGTGGGGACTCTATGCGTCCTCGGAAATTAGGCGCGGTGCTTTCGTGCTGTGAAAGTGGCTGCGCCAGCGGTTGCGACTAAGGTCGCCGCGATGAGTACTTCTGATCCAAAACCGGTCTTAGCCAACTCTGAGCGCTTTGGTGAATGAATCGTCGGCTCTGTAGGGGTAGGCGTGGTGGGACTTGGAGCTGAAGGACTTGGAACCTTGCTTGTTGGGGTCGCGGGCGGGGTTGGCGCCGGAGCCTGAGTCGTGGAAGGCGCGGGAGTCGGTGTCGCTGCTACGAAAAGTAGTGCGATCGCTGCACGAGTCAGTTTGATTCGCATCGAAACTCTCCAGCTTTCTACCAAAACGTTTACACGTAGTGCCTAAGGCAACTAACTGGATTCAATTTTATATCGAGCCTGATAAACATCCAAATAAGTGGGGTAGAAGGTGTGGAGAATTGGAAGGAAAATTTCGATAAATAACACGGGTCGCAGGTTGCGGCCCGTGCCGTGTAAACTGTTCCCGGATCCTCCGTGTGACGGTATCATCCGAACCTCCCCAGGGCAGGAATGCAGCAAGGATAAGGGTGCGCTGCCGGGTACGCGGGGGATTCTTTTATATCTGCACCACTAGCGCTGGCTTGGCGACAATGAAGTGACTCAGACAGTGTTCAGTGGGAAATCCAGCGGACCTCCACTTTTATGATTTTCGCTGTGTTCTTGCGGCTTGTGGTGAAAACAGGACGCAAATGAGCGCGTGGGGCCGTAAAGTTCAAGTGTGACGACAGCTCTTTATCGCCGGTACAGGCCCGATACCTTTGAACAGGTCATCGGCCAGGAACACGTGACCAAACCCCTCCAGGCAGCTCTGCGTGCCCACAGGGTGAATCATGCGTACTTATTCTCTGGTCCGCGCGGGTGTGGAAAGACGACCTCTGCGCGTATTTTGGCGCGTTGCCTGAACTGCGCTGAAGGCCCAACGGATACGCCTTGCGGTCAATGCGAGTCCTGTCGTGAACTGGCAACCGGTGGCCCGGGTTCGCTCGACGTTGTTGAAATCGACGCCGCCTCGCACGGTGGTGTGGATGACGCGCGTGACTTACGTGAGCGCGCCACTTTTGCGCCGGTGCGTGACCGCTACAAGGTCTTCATCATCGACGAAGCCCACATGGTCAGCCCCCAGGGCTTCAATGCCCTGCTGAAGCTCGTGGAAGAGCCGCCCGAGCACGTGAAGTTTATCTTTGCGACGACGGAACCTGAGCGCGTCATTGGAACCATCCGCTCGCGTACGCATCACTATCCTTTCCGCTTGGTTCCACCGGATATTTTGGAACCCTACCTGCAGACTCTGTGCGATGAGGAGCATATTCGCGTCGGTGAAGGTGTCCTTCCCCTGGTCATCCGCGCCGGTGGCGGCTCTGTGCGTGACTCTCTGTCGGTCTTGGACCAGTTGATGGCCGGCGCAATCGATGGCGAGATCGCATATAAGACCGCTGTTGCTCTCTTGGGCTACACGGATACTGCGCTTTTGGATGAGACTGTCGATGCTCTTGCAGGGGGCGACGGCGGTGCTGCGTATCGCGTGATCGAAAAAATGGTGTCTTCGGGTCATGACCCGCGTCGTTTTGTCGAAGATTTCTTGCAGCGCTTGCGTGATCTGTTGATTATTGCCGTCGCGGGCGATGGCGCCAACGATGTTTTGGTGGGTACGCCTCACGATCAGTTTGAACGTATGAGCGTCCAGGCAAAGAACTGGGGCACGCAGGCCTTGTCGCGCGCTGCTGACCTCACTGACGAGGCCCTTCGCTCCATGACTGGCGCGACCTCACCCAGGCTGCAGCTTGAGTTGCTCATCGGCCGAATCTTGGTGCCCGGTGGCGGCCTTGATGCCACTGCTGGTGCCTATGGAGTAGCACCTGCAGCGGTCGCTGGCGGGATGGCGGGTACCCCGGGACCGCTCTCTGGTGGAGTCGGCTTGGTTGGGGGTGGTGCTCCTGCCGAGGCCCCGGCTGGCTCGGGTTCATTTGGTGCTCGTCAGGCGCGTGAGGCTCTTGCACGCAAGAGAGCTCAGAAGAGCGGAGACCACCAGGGTGCCTCGGTGGCGCCAGAAGCTTTCGCCGATGGTCGCATTGATTCGCCTCGACAGGCAGAACATGCACCACAGTCTCAGCCCTCATCTGGCGGCTGGGAGGTCACTCGCCCCGCTGCTCATAGCGACGCACCTGCCCAGCACAGCGCTCCTGTTGATACTCCCGCTGCTCAGATGCCTCGCGAGGCTGCCCATGAAGTGCCCGAAAAGGCTCCGGAGCAAGTTCCCGCACCCTCTCATTCACCCGCTCCCGCTGCTGCACCCAATGCGGATCTTGTACGACAGCGCTGGGGAGATGTTGTCGAGCGTTTGGCTACGCACAGCAGGGTTGTGTGGAGTTTGCTGTCTCAAAACGGGCAATTGGGTGCCGTTGACGGAGACCAATTGGTCATCCTCTTCCCCAGCCAAGGAATGGTCGCAAGCTTTACAAACGGGGGACGCGCACAGATCGTGGAGGACACGATCTATGACGTCTTGGGTGTTCGTTTGCACGTCAGTGCACAGGTGGGGCAATCTGGCGGGGGGCCTGCAGTTTCAACGCCTTCTGCCAATGCACACTCCAGCGCGGCTCCTGTGCAGAGCATGCCAGCGCAGGCCGCCCCTCTTCACTCCACAGCCGCTCAGGCTTCACCTGCCCAAGAATCGCTCCCCTCTGGGCTGGGCAGCTCAGAGGCGTCCGCGCACGAAGCCGCACCGGCACCGGAATTCCATGTTCCGGCGGAACCGATCGATGCCTCGAAACCCTATGATCCGCAGGCACCAGAATCTTACGATTGGCATACTCAGGCGCCGCCCCCTTTTGATCCGGGGGATCAGGTTGAAGAGGTAGAGCAGGATTTGCAGGAGGTACCTGTTCCATCACCTGAACCTGATGATGAACCAGAGGATGAGCCTGTCGCGACTTCAGGGTGGAGTGAGACTGTCGTTCAGCCTCCAAGTTTTGACCCGCTTGAAGAAGAGTCAGCTCCTGAAGTTCCAAACTTCGCTGAAGTTACGCCACTTCCTTCGCAGCGTTTTGCGCGCATGGAAGAAGATGAGGACGCTCCTTCAACTGATGACGGGCGTGAGGAAGAGGAAGCGGCAGCCTCAGCAGACGCCTCGGCAGAGGAAGAAGCGCAGGAAATTCCCTCAACTCCCAGCGTTTCTGCGGCAGAGGACGACACTGCCAGCATCGATGATCAGGATATGTCCGATTCGAATCTCTTCGGGATTCCCGCGGTTTTGGATATTCTGGGCGGAACCATCATTGAGCAGAAGACTGACGACCAGGGAGGGTGGTGACGCGTGTACGAAGGAGCTCTTCAAGACCTCATCGATGAATTGGGACAACTTCCCGGAGTCGGGCCAAAGAGCGCGCAGCGTATGGCATTGCACCTTCTCGAGGCCGAGCCCGAGGACGTCGAACGCCTGACCACTGCGATCAATGCGGTCCGTCATCAGGTCAAGCACTGTGTTGTTTGCGGAAACCTCACCGAAGACGATGAATGCTCGATCTGTCGTGATCCGCGGCGTGATCCCAGCGTGATCTGTGTTGTCCAAGAACCTAAGGACATCCAGGCTATTGAGAACTCGCGGGTGTTCCGCGGACGCTACCACGTTCTGGGTGGCGCTATTGATCCCATCCATGGGATTGGACCCGATCAGCTCAGTATTCGTCAGCTTCTGGGACGCCTGTCAGATGGTGTTGTTCAAGAGATCATCATCGCGACAAACCCGAATATCGAAGGAGAGGCAACTGCCTCGTACCTAGCACGCACCCTCTCGACAATCGGTGTGACAACAACGCGCCTTGCTATGGGACTTCCCGTGGGCGGCGACTTGGAATATGCGGATTCCATTACCCTGGGACGGGCAATGGAAGGCCGGCGCAATATGTCCTGAATTTCCGCGGAAATTGTGAAAGGATCGCGACGTGAGTACAACAGAGTCCAGCTTTATTCGCCCCGATGGGACACCCGCGCGCGTCCTTGTTGTGGATGACGAATCGGTCTTGGCCGAGCTACTTGGATCAGCACTGCGCCACCAGGGCTGGGAAACTCAAACGGCAGCAAACGGTTGGGAAGCACTGGATAAAGCCGATAGCTTCGATCCCGATGTCGTGGTCTTGGATATCCAGATGCCCGGACTGGACGGAATGGAAACCCTGGAACGCCTGCGTAAGCGCAAGCCACACCTTCCTGTCCTGTTCTTGACGGCACGCGACGCGGTTGCCGACCGCGTTGCCGGACTGCGTGCAGGTGCAGATGACTACGTCACTAAGCCTTTCGACCTCGATGAAGTCACTGCGCGTATTGACGCATTGCTTCGCCGATCTGGAATGGCTTCGGTCACCGCTGAACGTGTTCTGACCGTTGGCGATCTGACCCTGGATGAGGACTCTCACGATGTTGCGCGCGGCGGTGAAGCAATTACGCTCACCAACACTGAATTTGAGCTGCTGCGCTACTTCATGGAAAACCCAAATGTCGTCCTTTCAAAGTCGCAGATCCTTGATCGAGTATGGTCCTACGACTTCGGTGGCCAGGCAAACATCGTTGAACTGTACATCTCCTACCTGCGTAAGAAGATCGACGCCGGGCGCGAACCCATGATTCACACGGTCAGGGGAGCCGGCTACATCCTCAGGCCCGCCTCATAGGAGCGCAAATGACAGCCTCTGCCCCCCAAGCTTCGAATACCGAATCTCAGGCGAGCGCTCCCAAGCACAGTGCACCTCAAACGAAGCGCAAGCGTTCGCGCCTGTTGACAGTGCGTTTGAGTCGTTTTCTTGCGGCTGCCGTCGCCATCGCTCTGGTGACAATGCTTGCCGCTTCGGCATTTGCGATGCGCTCGTGGATGACATCGAAGCTGGATTCTTCGCTTGAATCAATGCTTTCTCGGCTGGAGAAGAATGCCGAACTGACCTTGGAACAGCCGCTTCCCCCGCCCCCGCCACACCATGGGGACGGTGATGACGCTCAGGCCCCGGCCTCGAATTCTCCCAGTGCGGCCCCAACGGCAACACCGACTGATAAAGGACCCCGAGGCCTTCGTGGACCGGGATCCTCCGACGGCCAGTTGCAGCTCATCAAACACGACGATGAGGTGGTTTCCGGTGTCGTCAAGCAGTTTGATGTCGTCGAATTGGATTCGGAAGCCCAGCAGCAGCTGATTTCATTGCGTTGTGACTCCCATGGGCATGACGTCAATCTGAAGAATTACGGCGCTTTCCGCGTGATGTGTGCGCAGAAAGATTCCCAGACGCTGGTTGTCGGCCTGTCTTTGGCCGCGAATAACTCGACCTTCTTTGCGCTCATTGCCGTTGAAGGAGTCATCGCACTGGTTGTCATCCTTGGCGCGACCTTCATCGGGCGTAAGTGGATCCGCAGGGAAATGCTTCCTTTGGGTGAAGTTGCCGCAACCGCGCGGAATATTGGTTCCCAAGATCTGATCGCTGCACCGACCGTTGACACTTTTGATCGCGTCGATAGCTCCATTGCCCAACCCGGAGACGAGGTCGGCGATGTCGGTTTTGCGTTGAACACCATGATCGACAATGTTGAAACTGCGCTTCAGGCCCGCGCGGAATCCGAGCAGCGTCTGCGTCAATTCGTCGCCGATGCCTCGCACGAACTCCGAACTCCTTTGGCATCGATTCAGGGGTACACGCAGCTTCTTCAACGAGGAGCAACGGACCAAGAGCTTGCGCTTTCGCGAATCGCATCTGAGTCCGCGCGTATGTCTGGTCTGGTTGAGGATCTTCTGCTGTTGGCTCGCCTTGATGCGGGACGTGAACTGGCCAGTGATCCGGTAGACGTGATCCCATTGGCTATCGACGCGGTATCAGATGCCCATGCAGCAGGTCCGGATCACCAGTGGAGCCTGGACCTTCCTGAAATTGATGACGAGGTCGATTCCTGCACTTCCTGCACCGTGCTGGGTGATGAGTCTGCGCTTCGCCAGGTCTTCGCAAACCTGGTCAATAACGCGAGGATCCACACTCCCGCTGGCACTCACGTCAAAGTTGGAGTGCAAACGATCGCTGGTACCGCATCGACGCCGGGATTTGTGCGCCTGAGCGTTGCCGATGATGGACCGGGAATTGCGCCCGAGCTGCGTGCGACCGTCTTTGATCGCTTCGTCCGAGGCGACACTTCGCGCTCACGTCAGGGGAAGGGATCCTCGGGGCTGGGCCTGTCGATTGTTTCCTCGATTGCCGAGGCCTTGGGTGGCCGAGTGGATGTCGATACCTTATGCGAAGGCGAAGGAAAGCCCGGCGAACACGGAACGACCTTCTCGGTCATCTTGCCGGTGGCAAAATTATGACCTGCACAATTTATAAGAAAAGCGAATGACAGAATGGCATAAATTCGATATTCTTTAATCAATCGTTCAGCCCGCCTCAACCGATATGGTTGAGAGTGGGCTGGATCTTTATCAGCGAATGACAAGGATGTCTTCGATGTCAAAGGAACTGAAGCCGGCAACGACGATTAGCGAACAGATAGAAACATTACGCGAACGCGGCATGCAAGTTGATGAGCAGCTTGCGTGGCAATGGCTCTCGAATGTTAGCTATTACCGGCTTTCAGCGTACTGGTATCCAGCTCGGAAACTTGACGATGATGGTACACATCTCGATGAATTCGGCAATGGAATCTCTTTCGCGGATGTAGTCGCATTGTATGAGGCCGATCGGAAGCTACGTACCCTCCTTTTCGATGCGATTGAGCGTATTGAGACGACGATGCGGACGAGAATAGGGGACTGTTTATGCGTGACCGATCCAGTTTTTTATCAAAATTCTGCTAATTTCCGTCCGAGCTTTCGACATAAGCAGTGGCTCGAAACTGCCAATAAACGAATTGCCCGGATGCGTATGCGTAGCGAAGCAATCCAACATTATTGTGATGTCTATGATTCTCAGTTTCCGTTTTGGGTATTGGCTGAGGTCCTTGATTTCAGTGATCTATCGCGGCTGTTTGACGGGATGCGCGCACGGGACCAGCAAGCTGTCGCAGAGAGCCTGGGGATACGAATTAATCTGAATTCTTTGTCTTGGAATCAGCGGGAAAAAGCAAAGAAACAATCACCATTAGCACGCTGGCTCGAACAGTTTGCGATCATACGGAATACGTGCGCGCATCACGGCCGACTGTGGAATAAATCGTTTACCCCAGCCCCCACTTCGGCGTTAAAGTCACAAACGAAATTCTCTGCGCTCCCAGCACAACAAAGTGAACGCATCTTTGGTGCGATTGTCGTGATGTCGCATCTTCTGAGAGTAACTTCTCCGGGAACTACATGGCCGAATAAAATTTCGAGGCTCCTTATTGAGGAATTTCTGCAGAATCCATTGGTTCGAAATCCAAGCCTCGGAATACCTGAAGAGTGGAACCGGATTTTTTGATCATTCCGATCAGATCTGGTCAGGTATCTGCGTAACCAGAAGCGAGTGCTTCAGATCTTTGCCCTTAGAACTCGACCTGGAGCGCTTCGCGTGCACGGTAGCGGGCTTCGCCGGGATCAGAGGCCTCGACAACGGAAGCGGCAGCTAAGCGACACTGTGCCAGGCTGACCTGAGCAAGCTGCGCGCCCACCGAGGGAATTGCCAAGCGCGGCATCGACAGCGCGGGGATCCCCATACCAACGAAAACGCAAGCGAGCAGCGGGTCTGCCGCGGCCTCGCCACACACGCTCACGCTTACCCCGTGCTCAAGGCCAGCGCGCGCAACCTGGGCAATCAGGCGCAAAGGTGCGGGCTGCCAGGGATCGGAGTACTCGGCCAAGTCGGGTGACATGCGATCTGCAGCCATTGTGTACTGCGTCAGATCATTCGTCCCAATCGATACGAAATCGACGTATTTCATCATCGAATCGATCAAAAGTGCCGCCGCGGGGACCTCGATCATGATTCCCGCGCGCAGTTCGACCTCGAAGCGTTCGGAAAGTTGGCGGACGGTCGAAGCGAACCACTGGGCTTCGGCAATCGTTGAAATCATTGGAGCCATGATGGATACCGAGGTTTCTCGGTGTTGGATCGCTGCCAGAGCAATCGCTTCCAGTTGGTTGTGAAGGATCTGCGGGTGAGGGCCAGAGGTCCGGATTCCTCGGACGCCAAGTGCGGGATTGTCTTCGCCGGGGATCGTCGCATAGGCAAGGGGTTTATCTGAACCCGCATCCAAGGTGCGCACGCATACCGAATGCCCGCGGAATTGCTCAAAAACCCCCGAGTAAAAATTCACCTGCTCTTCAATGGTCGGCTCGCTGTGTGCGTTCAAGAAGGCGAGTTCTGAACGTAAGAGGCCGATTGATTCAAGGTGAGGGGATTGAGCCGCGGCCTGCGCGCTCGCGAGGTCGTGAATATTGGCTAAAAGCTGTACGGGATGCTCATCGCTGGTGTGAGCAGGTGCGTTCCAATCGGCTACTGCCTGTGCACGCTTTTGATCTCGCTGAACCGCAGCTTGTGCCTCTTCGGCAGAAACCTCGGTTGCCAAAGAGCCCACAAAGGCATCCATCAATACAAGATCCCCCTGGTGCAATTCAGTCAAGTTGCGCACTGCGACGATGCAGGGGATCCCCAACTGGCGTGCAATGATCGATGTGTGCGAGGTCGGTCCGCCCAGTTCCGTTGCAATTCCAACGCAATACGTGGGATCAAGGTTCGCGGCATCTGAAGGGGATAGGTCGCGTGCACACACGATATAGGGAGCGGAAGGAGCCGCTTTCTGGGAAGTTCCGACCGGCGTCCCTGCCCCTGACGCGAAGCCCCCAGTGTCGGCCTCGGCAAGGTGAGCAAGGACTAGGTCGCGGACGTCGTAGAGGTCGGCGATGCGCTCCAGCATGAGTCCGCCAGAGGAACGGAAAACCTCGACGAATTTATCGGTTGCGCGAACAACTGATTGCGGCGCCGGAACGCCGGAGAAAATCCAAGATTGAGCCTCGCGGATCCATGTCGGGTCGGTCGCTAAAGAGGCAGTCATGACGAGGACGTCTGAGACATCTCCCAGTGCGTGCGCTGAGCGCTCAAAGAGCTCCTCGCCGACCTTTTTGCAGATCTCCTCAAGGGACACTGCAATGGCTGGGCGGTCCTCGGGAGGTAGGGGAGTGAAATCGTCGGAAGGAAGGGCCGGGTGAGATGTCCAAACAACCGGCGCATAGGAGACACCGTGAACAACCGGGGTCCCGTAAATCGTGTGCGGCATCGAGGACTCCTTCCGTGGATGTAACTCAACCATATTCGTTGGTCCTAGGAATATGCCAAGTGTGCCGAAAGTTACGCTCATAAATTGACACAAACGTTCACGTGTTGGTCAGTACTCGTCATATTCGTGAGTTTTCAGGGACGATAAGAAGAGATAACCCAAACGCAGACAGTTAGGACCACTCGTGGCGCTCATCGTGCAAAAGTACGGAGGCTCATCCGTGTCCGATGTTGAAGCGATTAAACGCGTTGCAAAGCGCATCGTTGAGACTCGGAACGCGGGACACAAGCTTGTTGTCGTCGTTTCAGCAATGGGCGACACAACCGACGAGCTCCTGGACACCGCCGCGCAGATTACCGACAACGCACCCGAGCGTGAGATGGACATCCTTCTCACCGCTGGCGAGCGTATTTCGATGTCCCTTATGTCCATGGCAATCAATGAGTTGGGTGTTCCCGCACAGGCCTTCACCGGTGCGCAGGCCGGAATCCACACGACTTCCGCTTATGGTCGCGCCCAGATCACCGGCATGGTCCCCGAACGCGTTGCCCGGTCAATCTCTGAAGGCCAGGTCGCAATTGTCGCCGGTTTCCAAGGAATTTCTGACGATGATGATGTGACGACTTTGGGTCGAGGCGGTTCCGATACGACCGCGGTTGCGCTCGCGGCTGCCTTGCACGCCGATGTGTGCGAGATTTACACCGACGTCGACGGCCTGTTCTCTGCTGATCCGCGAATCGTCGCCAAGGCACACCGCCTGCGCTCGATCTCAACGGAAGAAACCCTGGAACTTGCTGCGCATGGTGCAAAGATTCTTCACCTGCGCGCGGTCGAATTCGCCCGCCGCTACAAGGTTCCCCTACACGTTCGTTCCTCCTTCTCCGAGAAGGATGGAACCTGGATTTCAGACCGCCCGGCCTCGCCGGCGCTCAAGGGATTGGTCCCTGACGCCGCATTCCTCGACCCGAAAGAAGGAAAGATGGAACAGCCCATCATCTCTGGAATTGCCCACGACCGCGGCCAGGACAAGATTACGGTCGCCGGTGTCCCGAACCACCCCGGCCGCGCCGCGATGGTTTTCCAGACGATCGCCGCTGCGGGCGCGAACATCGACATGATTGTTCAGAACATTCCCGTTGCAGATCCGACCCGCGCGAACATCACCTTCACCATTCCCGAGGCCGATGCCCAGGTTGCGCTCGACGCGCTCGAGTCCGCGAAGGAAGAGATTGGCTTCAAGGAGGTGCGCTACAACCCGAATATCGGCAAGCTTTCGCTGGTGGGAACGGGTATGCGTACGAATCCCGGTGTGGCCGCGCGACTCTTCGCTGCCCTGTCTGAGGCGGGAATCAATATTGATCTGATTTCCTCTTCCGAGATCCGTCTGTCGATTGTGACGAAGCTGGATGATCTGGATCGTGCAGTTGCCGTTGTTCACTCCGCTTTCGGCTTGGACGCTGAGGTTTCCGAGGCCGTTGTGTACGCGGGTACTGGCCGCTGAGTCGGTCCATCGCTAGTAAGAGAGGCTTGAAAATGTCAGGTTTGACTGTTGCAGTTGTCGGTGCGACCGGCCAGGTTGGTCGCGTCATGCGCACGATCTTGGAAGAGCGCAATTTCCCCGTTGAAACGATTCGTTTCTTCGCATCTTCACGTTCGGCGGGATCTACCCTGCCGTGGAAGGGTGCAGAGGTCGTCGTTGAGGACGTCGCAACTGCTGACTTCTCGGGGATCGACATCGCAATCTTCTCTGCGGGAGCTACGGCCTCGCGCGAGTATGCCCCCAAGTTCGCGGCGGCCGGCGCCGTAGTCGTCGACAACTCCTCCGCATGGCGTAAGGACCCCGAGGTCCCGCTGGTCGTCTCCGAGGTGAACGGTCAAGACGTTGCGAACCGCCCCAAGGGCATCATCGCCAACCCGAATTGCACGACCATGGCCGTCATGCCTGCAATTAAGCCACTTGCGCAAGCTGCGGGTGGTATCGATCGACTGACTGTCTCCTCCTACCAGGCGGTCTCCGGCTCTGGCCTCAAGGGCGTTCGCGAGCTCATCGACCAAGTCCGTGGAGCTGCTGATCAAAATCTTGAGGGGCTCACGACTGATGGTCACGCTGTTGATTTCGGCACCCCTGAGGTCTACGTTGCGCCCATCGCTTTCGATGTTGTTCCTTTGGCGGGCTCGATTGTCGATGACGGCAGCTTTGAGACCGATGAAGAGCAGAAGCTTCGCAATGAATCGCGTCGTATTCTTCACGTCCCGAATCTTCTGGTGAGCGGGACCTGCGTGCGCGTGCCGGTCCTGACCGCGCACACCATGACCGTTCACGCTGAGTTCCCTTCCTCGATTTCTCGTGACGAGGCCGCGGCTGCGCTCAGCAGCGCCCCCGGCGTTCGCGTTGTCGATGTTCCGACCCCTCTCGAGGCCGCGGGCGAAGACGATGTCTTCGTCGGCCGTATTCGTCAGGATCAAGCGGTTCCGGATAACCGTGGAATCGTGTTTGTCGTCAGTGGAGATAACCTGCGCAAGGGAGCGGCTTTGAACGCGATTCAACTAGCAGAGTTGGTCGCTCAAGAACTGCTTGGCTGAGCGCTTAAAGCTGCGTTTCATTAGACAGAAAAAGGGGTTGAAGACGGCTTGGCCGTCTCCAACCCCTTTTGAGTTTTGGCGGTGTGCACGTTTATCGCACACCGTGTTCAGCATCAGTCGTTGTGAGATTCCTGGTGCTTCTGAGCTTCTGCGTGAACCTCTTCCATGTTCAGGGCTTCTGCCTGAGAGATCAGATCCTCAAGAGCGGCGGCCGGAAGGGCACCGGAGTTACGGAAGATCAGGACACCTTTGCGGAAGATCATCAGGGTCGGGATCGATGCGATCTCCAGTGCCGCAGCAATGTCCTGGTTGGCATCGGTATCAACCTTGGCGAAAACAACATCTTCGTGGCGCTCATGACCCAGCTTCCCACCTGGGCAGACGGCCTACCGCTCGATGCTGACGGCTACTAGTTTGGTTTCTATATGAAGGACTGATTGCGAAGTTCTCGGTATCGCGTCCGGTTTTGACCTCTCCCGGGCCTTACGGGTGAACGGCGGCGAAAGAAGCTGGCAGTGCGCAAGAGAGGTCAACTTTGGTAGACACATAATTGTCAGGTAAGCCCCTACCGTTAGCTGGGCCTGCGTCATTGTGGGGGCACAGTATTCTCATCATTTTCACCAAACATACGTACCAGAGTGTTCTCGGTAAGATACTTACTACCCGCTCGCTGTAGTTTCCATAAGAGCCCTTGAACGGACCTGGCTTGTTCATTGGTGAGCCGCGCACAAATCGCTTCGGCCAGAAACTTGCCTTTACGAACAATGAGCCTGGCCGGCTTCGCACCGTCTAAGCCACCACTTTGGCTGGCCTGGTTTGCCCAAGCAGCTGCTAGTAGTAGCGAATGTTCCTGTGAAGGTAACCAGACGCCCTTCTCGTTCATCTTAGAAATCTTGTTAACAAATTTAGCCTTTCTATCCTTTGATTGGTATGCCAAGAAATCCAAGTGGAAAATCGCGTTGATTTCATATATTCGGCCCATGAAGGTGTCCTTAGTGCCATTGCCAAAATAGAGAGAGCGCTCATAGCGGCGTTCGGGCTTACCTTCTTTTGTCACCACGCGCTTCTCTGTGGCCCAGGGCAGAAGGTGCTCCTCCACTCCCGCCCTTTCCAGATCTTGGTGACGTGTAAGGTGCGCTTTTTGGTCGTCGACGAATTCTTTCCACGCAAGGGAATCATCCCTCGCTTCGATCCGCGGGTCAGCACCAGGATTATTGAAGATCGTGAAGACTTTCGCATTCAGTGGGGACCCATAACAGGGCTGCGGAACCGTGGGATACAGCTCCGCGCGCGGATCACTGCCGCGCCACCCGTAGAGCCACAAAGCCAGATCCACAAAATCTCCCCAATCGAAGTACTGCCGCAACACTTCGAGGTCACGGGGGTGCACCACACGGGAGAGTAGCTGCAACAGTTCTGCCTCCAGGGCTTGGGTCAAAGTTTCGTTGGAGGGCAGTTCAGCGGTGGCCCTAGCACTTAAAAGCAGAGCTTCTAGATCTGGACTAACTACAGTGGGTTGCTCCCACCACTGTTGTGGCTCCAATGGTGCAATAGTCGCAGCATATTCCGTCCAGAACTGCCCAAAACTGCGCCATTGCGAAGTTAGATCCCGCGGTTGCACGTTTATCTCTTCATAGTTCATCTCTCTGGTTCCTTACTTTAGAAAGGCAGCTCATCGAAAGTTGCTGTGTCAGTCTTCTGTCCATGTCCAGCTGACGTTTCCCGCCTCGCCAGGAAATCCCAGTCGAGGTTGCGTTTCTTCAAGGAAGTGGCTTGCATGAGAGTCCGGAAGGACAATTCGATATATCGTAACAAGACTTCAGCTTCATTTATCTGACCTTCCGAACCGGAGCTGAAAATAATCTCAATCTCTTTTTCAATGAGGTTGACGAGGCTCGTCACGCTTCCAATCGCTATGTGCTTGTCGCTAGGATCGATGAACTCTTGCCATCCGTCGCACACTTCTTCTTCTTTAACATCGAGCTCATTCAAACCAGCTTCGGTGATTTGGTAGGTATGATCTCCGAGATCCTTCACCAGACCTTGCTCCGTGAGAGTACGTAAAGTGGGGTAGATAGAGCCAAGACTAGGAGCCCACAGTCCCATAGTTTCTTTCCGGATTGCCTTAATGATTCCGTAAGCATGCAAGTTTTTGCGTTTAAGAATATCCAGGACTGCCAGTCGAATAAATCCTGGTTTCGCTCGCTCGGAGGTTGTTCGCCAAGCCGTGATAACTCCTTCAGATATAGTGCGATATATCGCATCGCATAAAGTTCTTGAGGGGCAAGTTCAAGGTGTGAGCATCGATATAGGTAAGTAATTTCGGAGTACTCCTAACCAAGCTGGCCCACCCCCTTGGTCGAGCTTTTCGTAGCGGCGAGGTAGTGACCCACGAGCATCGGAGCCCTGTGCGGCATCATCCCTGCGTTCGCGGCTGTGCGGATTAAGCCGATTGACGCGATCCGCTACTGATTGACTGCTTGGCTGAGCGCTCACAGCTGCGTTAATTAGACAGAAAAGGGTGTTGGAGACGGCTTGGCCGTCTCCAACACCCTTTGAGTTTTGGCGGTTTGCGAACCTATCGCACACCGTGTTCAAGCATCAGTCGTTGTGGGATTCCTGGTGCTTCTTGGCCTCGGCGTGAACCTCTTCCATGTTCAGGGCTTCTGCCTGAGAGATCAGGTCCTCAAGAGCAGCGGCCGGAAGGGCGCCGGAGTTACGGAAGATCAGGACACCTTCGCGGAAGATCATCAGAGTCGGGATCGATGAAATCTGAGCGGAAGCAGCAAGTTCCTGCTGTGCATCGGTGTCGACCTTGCCGAAAACGATGTCGGGGTGCTTCTCCGAGACGGACTCGAAGATGGGGCCGAACTGACGGCACGGACCGCACCAGGTCGCCCAGAAGTCGACCAGGACGATCTTGTCGGAATTAACGGTCTCGCTGAAGTTTTCAGTGGTGAGCTCGATGGTACTCATTGAAGGGCACTCCTTTAATTCGTGTTGGGGCGCGTGCCCCGCTTCATGTCCAGCTCAACGGTTCGTGCCGGCCACTTATTCCCTGATCCTATCGGAGTTAGCTGATTCACACGATGTCAGGCGCTGACGGGGCAGCGCATGTATGAATTATCGCGAGCGTCCCCTTCTGGCGTTGCTGTAGTCGAAACTTCCTGAACTGCGGTGGCAGATCCCGGGCGTTCACCTAAAGAAGGAACCTCAACATCAGCCCCTATGCCTCGCAAGATGAAGGCTTGGACAATGCGGATTGTTGCTTCGCGGGTCTGAGGGTTAGCCGGAAGACGATTCCCGGCAAGGCATGAATGAATAAGCGGAATCAATACGTGGGGGTTTTGCCGCGGAATTGCGCCTGTTTCCATGCAACGCGCAAGGATTTCCAGGAGCCGCGTCGAAATAATCGTCGCGTGGTCGTGCAGGTGCGCAGAGTTTTCACGTGAAACTTGAGTGCGCAGATTAAAGGTCGAGTTCAGGTGATAACGAGTGGTCATCTCCAAGTGCGCACGAATGTAGATGCGCAGTTGGGCAAGTGGATCATCGACCTGATCGAGCGCTTCTTGCAGTTTTTGGGAGAACTGCACCGTGACGCGGCGCATGAATTCCAGCAGCAGGACTTCCTTGTCGGGGAAGTGGTTGTAGACCGCGGTGCGTCCAACCTTTGCCCGCGAAGCGATCTGGGACATGGAGATTGAATCAAATGGCTGCTCAGCAAGAAGGCTTGCAAGTGCATCAAAAAGACGGTTGCGCGTGAGCTCGCGATGGTCGGCCAGCGAATCTCCAATAATCTTCGGCATAAGGCTATTCTGACAGAAATTCTGGATCTGTCTTGATCATTCGCCGATTCACATGGATTTCCCAGATGAGAACTGATTGATTGCCGCTTGGACGATCGGGAAATCAGCAGGGATCCACGGCAAATCCATCACTTCATTAAGAGGGGTCCAACGTAACTCCAGATGTGAGGCTCCCGGGGTCAAGCTTTGGGTGGGGTCTGCAAGGGTGCACCCCCACACCGCCATTACCCGACCGTTGAGGATCGGCCACCACTTCCCCTCGGGGGTGAGGACCGGTTCAGCGATCCTCAGTGCGCACCCCAGTTCCTCGTCGATTTCGCGGACGAGGCCGCGCAGGGGGTCTTCCCCTTCCTCAACCTTTCCGCCGGGGAGCTCGAAGAGGCCTCGTAAATCTTCCGGGTAGGAGCGCGAGGCGCACAAAAGCGCGCTTGGGTGGGGGAGGCGGTCGAAGATCGCAGCGGCAACGACGGGGCGAGGGTTGGGTGAAGTCACGCCTTTAAGTCTAGAGGTCATGCTTTGGACTGCAGCCGGGGGAGCCGCTATGATGAACGAGTTGTGCCGGTCATACCGATTGGTATCAGGCACCTCGCGGGCGTAGTTCAATGGTAGAACTTCAGCTTCCCAAGCTGACAGCGCGGGTTCGATTCCC
>ERZ773021.445-NODE-445-length-18974-cov-6.76489_pt1 | contig 18974 bp, 25 predicted proteins | sample MGYA00511668_ERZ773021 | MGnify/ENA primary metagenome ERZ773021 (study PRJEB29015, sample SAMEA2737961) | human oral metagenome | biome: human oral; feature: human-associated habitat; material: dental | place: China | collected 2032 ... | reverse complement strand
TTGAGGATTTAGATGTTAATTCTATGAAAATGAACAAAAGATTATGTAAATCATTGCATAGAAATGCTTTTGGGCGTTTTAAACGAAAGATGGCTAACAAAGCTGAAGAATATAATGTAGAATTCATATTGGCAGATAGATATTTCCCAAGCACTCAAACTTGTTCAGAGTGTGGTCATATTAAGACTGGTGATGAAAAATTATTCCTATGGGGAGATAAGTATGGCAATGACCACAATACTTATGTTTGTTATAATTGTGGAACAATTCAAGATAGAACTGAAAATGCCATCTTAAATCTCGTTAATTATGGAAAACGCTAATTAAAAGTTAGTAATTTATATTACTATTGAGCGAAGTGTAGGTGGCACTTGCTCGTAAAATAAGAATGGGTGAACAATCGACCTCTGTGACTTGAATTATTGCTTTCTTTAGAGAGAATAACTCTTGTTGGAATGTTGGTGACAGAATACGCACCCGAAGAAAGTGTATATAATAAAAGTTTCTTATATAGTGAAGCATAAATTGGTATATCTAATTATGTTTCAACACACTTTCTACACCTAAATTAAATCAATGTACCAAAGATAGAATTTTTCTTGTGCAGTATATTCTTCCTTGAATTGAAGTTCCTTGTACCAAGCTCCGTTAATTTTCACATAAGTCATTTTATAAAATGTCCTTTCATATTCTTTCTTTAAGTATTATATAATAAAAATTTTCATTTGTCAACCAAAAATCAAACAAAATTAAATAACTATAAACACGAACAATTTAGCCGTTGTCTGGCTAAGAATGTAGCCTAGTTAACGAACATTAAGGCTAGATTTTAGCCATGAATGTAGCCTAGTTTACGAACATTAAAACTTTATATTAGCATCATATTTTCGTCTATTTTTAAATTTTTTTGACTTTTTAAAAAATAAAAGATATAATTTATATATGAATGTAAGAAAGACAAATAAAAAAGGTTAAAAAGAATGAAAACTTATACAATAATTGAAAAACGCCACATTAAACAAATGAATAGAAAAGAAAGGGATTATTTAAATAATGTAATTCGACCTATAATCATTAAAGATTGTAATGAGGATTTGCCAAAATTGAGTAATCATTCCTTACAAAGATTTAAAAAGAAGTTTCCAATTCCATTAACAAAAGAAGATATAATTGATACTCTATCAACTGGAGATTTCATTGAGTATAAAAAGCATTATACAAACAATGTTTTATCTGATAAGAGAGTAGTACTTAGAAAGAATATGAAAAATGATTCTGAATATGATTTGGTTTTAGTTTATTCATTGATGAGTAATGAAATTATTACTATTTGGGATAATAAAAACATTGACAATCACTATAGCTTAGATTTGACTAAATACTCTCGTAGAACTATTGTTTAAACTAAAGAAAGAGCTTATATTAAATAAGCTCTTTTTCTTATTATCATTAAGCAATTCTTGTAAATTTGTCTAAATTATCATAAAACAGTTGCTTAAATTCTTGAACATCTTGACGAGTTATAGAACCAGAAGTCTTTTTAAATGCTGATGATGTTACTAATTCTCCATTTTCATTTTGTTTTAAAATTAAAAAGAATTTTGGGTGCACAAATTTAACTGAAAATTCATTTAATGATGTTTCACAATAAGTATTTTCACTTGGTCGTATTTCACCGAATAATCCAGTTTTTTCTTTTGCTAATGAAATCAATTTAAAATATAAATCCTCAAATTCATATTTTAAAGCTCTAGTAGAAGCTTGTTTATTACCTTCAAAAATAAAATTATAAACATTTTCCTCGTTTAATTTATCTAATGCCCCCTCAGCTGAGTGTAAAATGACTTGATTTGTAATTAGTATTAGTATTTCCTCAAGTTTTGAGATTTCATCAAAAACTACAGCAACTTCAGCTTCTTTGTAATATGGGAAATAATTCACATAGCCAAATTCAAATGGAATCTCTATAATCACATCTGGGTGATTAAATGTTTCTAGCAACTCAATATTTTGATTAAGATATGTTTTCATATATAATTCCTTTAACTAAAAATATTGAAAACAATTTGTAAATGTTTTCATAAGCTATATATCAAACTAGAAAAAGAGCTTATTTAATATAAGCTCTTTTTTGTATTTCATAATCTCTGGTCCATAAGATTACCAAATAAACATAAAGGTATATTTTATATCAATAGCTGTAGTATTAAAATTCTAATTTGGAATTACTTCTAAATTAGTTATATTCAATTTAACACGATTGATAAAATCTTCTATATCTTTGTAAGTTGTTCCCTCATTTGCTTTATAAGAGCGTAAGTTAAGATTTCCATTTTCGTTTTCCTCTAATCTTAATAAAAATTTATCTGATTGAAAAGTAATAGAGTTCTCTTTTGCTTCTTTAACAACATAGCACCAATTGTTTTCATCTATTTTTAATTTGCTAAAATTAGAAGTTGTTAATTTTAGTAATTTATAAAATAAATCTTTAAACTCATATTTAATAGCTTGGCAATAAGGAATTGCCCAACTTTTTTTATAAGCACAATTAAGCAAACCCTCTCTTGTTAATGAGTCTAAGGTCTTAATTGCTAATTCTTCAATTCCACCTTTAAACATAACAAACAATGATGGCATACCATTACTATTATATTCCATGATTTCTATAGTATCATAGTAAGGAAAAATATTTATCATTCCATATGCAAAAGGCACTTCAATCATTACATCTGATTGATTAAATGATTCGGGCAAATCAAATCTTCTCAAATTGTAAGAGATTTTTATTTTATTCATTGATTTCTCCTATATATTTATGAGCTGCAATTTTATATTTAAGCAGTTTTATATATAGCTCTTTTATCTTTGGTTCTTTTGTACAAAAATAAACTAATTCTAAATCATTCCTATCAGTCAATTCTAATATGAACTCAATTTCTACAAATGAAAATTTTATCGCTTCGTTTTTTACAAAAATATAATCATTAGTATTTACTAAATGAATGATAGAGCGTTTGATTTTCTCAGTTCTTTTTAACTCAATTAGTTTGCGAGCTATATATTCAAATTCATATTTAAATATTTTTGGAGTAGCAACTTTTTGATTAGTAAAAATATACTCATAAATATCTTGTTCTGTCGTTTCTTCAATTTTTTGTTTAGCAGACTTTATTACTGCATCTATTAAAATCAAATTTCTATCTTCTAATCCTAGTACAATTTCGCCTGTTTTGTAATACGGGTAAAAGTTAATATAGCCATACTTAAAAGGTATTTCAATAATTACATCTGACTGATTAAAAGATTCTGGCAAATTGAATTTTTCTATTTTTATATTCACATAAAACACTCCGTTATATTTTATTTTAAAATATCCTTATAGTTATATTATTGCAAAATTAGCTTTTTTATTGTAAAATTTTTATCTTTTTGTTGACGAGCTAGAAACTTTATTGTATAATATGACTATAAAGAAATGAAACGAGGATAACAAAAAATGAATAAAGAAATTTTAAATTTTAATAAAGACATTGCTTTGGAAGTCAAGAAAATCATCAAGAAAACTCAAGATTTTACAAAAGAACTAATTTTGAAAAAGGCAAAAGAAAAAGGACTTAATTTAGAAGTTTTGAATGAGGGTGAATGTACCCAATCTTATTTAGTTAAAAATGTTGAATACGTTCTTGAATTGATTGAAAATGAAAAGATTAAATGTACTTCAAAAATGGGTAATAAATTCGGCTTAGCTTATAAAACTTACACTTTTGAAGATTTACTAATTATTGAAAATCTTAATAAAAAAGATTATTATACAGTAATTTCAAAAGACGAAATTATCAACTTAAACAATTACGAGTCAGATTTTGAATCTTTACAATCATTCTTAGATAAATTTATTGAAGTTGAAAAAAATTAGAAATTGTTATTCAAGTAAAAATAAGCAACTCTAAGCTGATTTACTGTAGAGTCGATACATTTATCGAAATTACGATTTTTCAGTTTTAGTGTTGCTTATATTTCGATATAACAACCCCCAAAATCAGTCTTATAGATGAATAAAATAGCAATTTTTAACTCTCGAACTGTACAACTTAGAAATGTAAAAAATTTATTATTTTTGTTGACAAACTAGATTTCTTGTTGTATAATATAACTATAAAGAAATGAAAAAGAGGAAATAAGAAATGAAAGATGTAATCAAATTCAAAGTACTAAATTGTAAAAAAGTTGAAACTGCTCTTAAACGTGCTGAAAAACAATTGATTAAAGACGCTAAAGAACATGGTCTTTATGAAAATATTGGTCAATCTTATGCTCGAGTAATTCGAGATGAATTTCTTCACTCTAAAGGCAAAGATTTTCAATCTCAAATGAAAGTTGTAGATTTGGTTCAACAATTTGCCAATCGAATGAGTAATCTTTCATTGGCAGAATTGCAATATGCTTAATATTTGACTTTTTCAAATCAATTTGTTATAATATAACTATAATTGATTTATATGGGGTAACAAGGGCTATAGGCGAGGCTCGGCTATTGGTAAAATAGTTGTAACACTTAATAATCCGGATAAACTTGTTACTTGGAGAAGGTTTGGAAAAACTTAGGGTTCAAATCCCCCTTACCCCATTTATTTAGTAGGTTAATTACCGATAGAGGAAGGTTTAGAGTTCTAACCCGGGAAAGGGCTCACGAACCGGACAATGGCTGAAATCAAATTCATTCAAATCGTACAATTTGAAAGAATTGAAAGTAAAAGATTGCCTAAATGGCGGGTCGGCACCGTCCTAAATAAATTTAGATTTTTGTGAAAATTTTACCGCTACACTAAGAAAGGTAAAAGTCATGAAAATTATTGTTAAACTAAATGGTGCTATCATCTATAAAGGTGAAGTTACTTCTTACATTCCATCATCTTTTGTTACTTCAAAAGAAAAAGGTTATATTTCAAATCTTCTAGCTTTAATTGAAAAAGGAAGCAAAAAAGAATGGATTAAACTAAAAGATGGTACTACTATTACTATAACTACTTTATAAAAAGAGAGCAGAGAAAATCTGTCCTCTTTTTTTTATTCAGAACTGAAAATAAGCAACTCTAAGCTGTTTTACTCTAAAGTCGATAAATGTATCGAAAATCAGTTTTGACTGTTTTAGCGTTGCTTATGCTTCGATATAACAACCCTAAAAATCAGTTTCAAACCTCATCTAAAATCAAAAATACTAACTCAAAACAAGTGATGAAATTTATTGCTTGTTTTTATTAGTTCAAATTACTAAAAAGAATAATAAAAATAAAAGGAGCTTTTTTATGGATAGAGAAGATTTTATGAAATGTGTTAATATGATAGCTCACGGAATTTATGGTGCGGAAGCACAGGCTAAATATTGTTATAACCAAATGATAGACGAGCCTGATGATGAAGACGAATGGTCATGGAGACTTGATGAAGCCTTAGATGAAGCACAATCTTATAGAGATAAATATGGGTATTTTAAGGAGCTAGAAGATGCTATTGAGCTTTTGAGAGCATCAGAACTTTACACCAGTAATCACCCATATTACTCTTATGATGAACAAATAAATATATTAAAGAAAGCAGTTGAAAAGGGTTACAAATTTGACTTCTTGTTAAGAGATTATTATGCCCCTGAAGACCGCGGAGAGATTGTAACAGCCCTAGCAACTATTGATTTCATTAGCGACAAACAATTTCAAGATTACATTTCATATTTTGAGCCTTACTAAAAATAAAAATTCTTTTCTTTTGGAAAAGAATTTTCTAAGTAAAAGCTTGAGTGATATAAAAAGAAAAATTTAAAAAGGAGTATAAAATGGCTAATCTTACTAATCTTGAAGCTTATAACTTGAAAAATGAGTTCCTAAGTAATTACTTTGAACTATTAACTAAAGAAGAAGCTACACGCCAAATTTTTATTTTAGATAAAATACAAGATTCAGAAGATGTAGCTTGTATTCGCGCTAAAAATAAAGAAAACAATGCTAGAGCTAAATCAACTCAATCAGTCCCATTCTTTGTAAAAGATTGGGAAAAAAGTAATAAAGATATTTGGAAAATTTCAGGTCGTTTTCTAGCTAATGATTCTAGTTTAGATTTAACTAGATTAAATATTAACAATGTTAGAGTCTATTTCGCACCAGGCACTAGTGCAAAAAGTAAAAAATTGGATTACTTACATAGTATTGCTTTAGATGTGGACCCTACTACTGTTGAAACAATTCAAAATTTAGAATACTATATGGAGCACTTCTATAATGTATTACCATTTGATATGGTTGTAAATTCTGGTAATGGACTTCATATTTATTTTAACTTTGATAAACCTGTTATATTAACTCAATCAACTAAATTCCATTTGAAAAATATTAAAGAGGTAATGAGTTTCATTTTTTCTTATATGCTAGGATTAACTACTCATACTTTACAAAACTATCAAGAGTATCAAGAGTGGCTTAAAAATCCAAACAAAAAAGGGAAGAAGCCAAAAATTGCTAATACTACACAAAGTATTATGCAAAAAATGAGTGTACCGGGTTGTAAGACTAAATTTTACAATACTCAAAATCAAGCTATTGTTACAGCGTACCGCGCTAAAAAAGACAAAACTGCTTATCAAGATTTTTTAATCTCAATTAGCAATTTTGTCGAATTGTTCCGCGGTGACTTGCCAGTCACAATATATAATAAAATCAAATTGTTTATAGAAGATACTTCTATTATTGATGAGTTAATTAACTCACAATTAGAACTCTCTAAATCAGATTTGATTTTAGATGATTTTGATAAACTCCACCACTTGGCCTCAACCCCTCATAAACTTTTATCTAGCAGTGAAGCAGCTATTCTGAAAAATATTTCAGAAGTTAGACGACTTCTTAAACAACAAGATGAAAGAAGAAATGAAGTGGTTAGAGGCTATAGAGCAAAAGCTCTTAAGGGCAGAGGCAAAATGCTTACTATTTTAGGATTTACTCGTAATCTTGCAAGTAATCTTAAACAGTTTAATAAGTGTTTAGACGAGCCCTTAGAGGACAAAGAAGTAAAATCTATTATTTCTGAAGTCCGTAAATTAAAAGGGCATGTTGGATATAACCACCGTACGTTTAAAAAGGACCATGGGTTCTATTATATTAAACGTAATAGGTATATCAACAAAGCCCATAAAACTGCCGAAGAAAACTACTATTATGAATGTGGTTTGAACTACGGCCATGGCTATGACACTTTTGTACATCCTACTCATTCTATTGCAGCTGTATATTCTGAAAATCCAAGTTACTACTTAATGAATCATGAAGCTCTAGCTAAAGAGATTCGCTTAAGAGGTATCGTTGGAGAAAAACAATATGCAGAAGCAAGAAAGAAAGTTGCTAAATTCTTCTCACGTGAAGCTCATAAAAACTATATGAATAATTTTAGACACTTGAGAAGTGGTAACGACTTAATGGAAAGACCATTAAACTTCATTCATGTATATAGTTCTGAAGCTTCAGTTGAAGCTAGAACTCCTTATAGAAAATTAACTCATACAGAAAAAGCTATTAAACAATTCCAAAGATTAGAAGAAGCACTAGCTATTATTGCTACTTTAGAAAATACTAATCATTGGAATAAAGATAAAGAAAGACAAATCCAAAAAGTTTCTAAATACTTCCAAAGATTTAGAGCTCTTGATAAATCTATCAAAACTGCTTTCTTAGCTAATGAATTAAATGTTTCATTAGAAACTCTAGTACAACAAAGCTTTATCTTGTATGATAAATACAATAATGTCTTAATTCAAAGACGAGCACTCGTGAAAAACGGTAACTATTCAGGTACTGAAGAATTTGCAAAAAGTATCTTAACTAATTTTAATGATTATAGAAAAGAAAAGAGAAATGAGCAATTTATTAAAACAGTATCTAAATTAGCTACTAATAAAGTATTTACAAAGAATAGCTTAAATAATTATTCAATCACTTCTTTACTATATAGATTTAAAAACAATTATAGAATTTTTCTAAGTAGTGAAGATGTAGTTAATACTTACCTAGCTATTCATAAATTAGAAGATACTAATGAAAATAGAATTGTGGCTAAAGTAAATCTAGCCTATGAATTGAGCTCTATTATTAAATCAGTAAGACTTAATATTAGAGATGGTTTTTATACCACAATTCAAAGACTAGATAAAACTACAGCACAATTAACAAATGAAACATATAGTAAAACTATTGTAGCTACAGCAGGAGAAGTAGAATCGTTTATCAGAACAATTCTAAATCCAGTGTTAGAAGGTCTTACTGATAATCTCATTTTTGAAATGGATTATACCGATTTCAACACAACTCTCCCTCGTAACAGTGTTTCTGTGTCAGAGAAACTTAATAAAGTAATTGAAATCAACCTTGATGCTTTAAATCATAATCAATCATCTTTATTAAGACTAGCTTCATAATAGAATAAGCTTGATTTTTTTATCAATAGCAACAACTTGCTTTTTCATTAAAAGTCAGGTTACTTTTGTAGTGTCTTTTTTAGCACTTTAAATAAAAATTTTAAGAAATTAGAGTGGAGTTACTCTAATCTAATTAGTTTTAGCATAATTTTATTTAAAATGAATCATAAAGGACTACTATAAAAACAAGTTTAATAGTTATTGCTATCGCTACATAATAACCAAAGACTTAAAATATTATTCATTAAAAATAGCTTTACTAAAGGAATTTTTGTTATTTATTCCTTTAGTTCTTATATCTCTAGCAGTCAGTTTTTCAGCTCTAGTACTTATCAAGTAATAAATCCAAATACTTACTTAAAATAAATACTCATTTAGTAAGGAAGTATAACATACTAATAGAGTAATCAAAATAAGTAGAATTACTTATAGAGCAAGAAAGAGTAGCCTAGTAAATAGAGTTATTGCTATCGCTACAGAATAACCTTAATTACAAAATATTATCTTAAAAAATAGCTAGAAATAAGGATAAAAGTCATAGCAATTCTAATTCTTTCAGAATAAGGAACAGAAGAATTTTTACTTAGAAGTTTTGCATAAAGATTGTTACTAATAAAATAAATAGATAAGCACTTCAAAAGATACTCATTTAATTATGAAACACTAATAGAGTAATTAGAATGAAAATGAATAAGAGAGTAATTATTTGTTGAATAGTGGAAAGTAGCCTAGTATATAGAATTATTGCTCTCGCTACACAATAACCACAAACTTAAAATATTATTCACTTAGTTCAAATAAAAAAGAATTACTTACAAGAGTAATCCTTTTAATTGTTATTTAATATTTGAGTTGAATAGCGCTCGTACATTCATTACTGCTTTAACATCTAAAAGTTCAAACTCTGATTCAGGTTGTTGTTTTTTGAGCTCTTGTAAAACCTTTTCAGGGGAGTCCAAAATATAACCAGGACACAACCATATGTTCCATTCTAATTGAGTTCCAACTAAAAGAATATTTGTTGTAATGTTTTTAATTGTAATATTCGGTGATTGCATTTTTTGATTTCCTCTTTTCATTTATTTTTAGTTATATTATATAACTTCAATTTCAATTATGCAACAATAAAGTCAAATGAAAAATAAATAGATAAGAGTAATGACTCAAATGTCACTTAGCGACTGTAACTCGTCCATAGCTCGATTTTATATGGTGAGTCGATAAATTATTCATGATTTTAGCAATGTTGCTTAAACTGCAGCTAATAAAGGATTACTCATTTCTAAGTAATCCTTATTTGTTTTATTCAAAAGTAATATTTGATAAGAAATTGTTTTCATCTGTTTCAGCAGAGATGGTTTGTTCTACTTCTAAGAATGGAAGCTTATCGAGCGTGTTTTTATTAGCTTCAATCTTATAAATCTTATCATTGATTTTCAAATAGTAAATAGTAGTACCATCAACAACTTGTGTCTTGATAGAAGTAATCTTTCCACTAACTTTTTCTTTTTGTTTAACTTTCTCACCAGTAACAGCTTCATCAATGTTATTGATTTCTTCTCCGGTAACACTCTTAATCAATTCGTTAATGTTAGTATTTACGGTAACTTTTTGGAAATCTTCTGCATTAACAAGAGCATAAGCCTTGATTAGACTTCCTTTATCTTTGAGGGAAACTAAGTAATATGCTTGACCATTCAATTTTGCAAGAATAGGAGCAGTTGCATTATATCCTTTTTCTTGAACTGCACCTTCAGCAGATTTCATAGCAGAAGTTTCAGTAACAGAAGGTAAACGATAGAAATTAGTTTCACGAGTTCTCATATTAACCAGAACAAATCCTAGGTTAGAATTATCAGCATTAACAGAAGTTAAACCAGTATAGAGATAAATGTCTGAACCAATTGTAATATAGTTGTACTCATCTGTTGTTTTACGAACACCCTCTTTACTAAAGATTGAGTTCCAAAAACCATTTTTATAAGTATAGTGTTGATTTACACGTTGAATAACGTTAGTAGCAGAATATACACGGTCAACCCATTCAGGCACATCATTCAATGAATATTCCTTAGTTTCTCCAGTAATAGCATTAAGGAGAATAGCTCCATTTGGCTCTAATGGGCCAAAGATAAATTTACGAGTATAAGTAGTAGCAATATAATAAGGATTGCCTTTATCATCAACTTCAAATGATGGGTCACCAAATAGAGTACTTGGATAAGATAAACGAAGTTTTACATTCACATCATCAGTAAAGTAAGATGAAGCAGTATATTTCATTCCTTTATCCAGTTTAACAAGCTCACCTTTACCTGTAGTCTGATTGATTTTAATATAATATTGAATACCGTCTTTACGATTATTCAACCAACGAATAAAACTTGCATATCCTAGTGGGGTTACTCGGTATGGTTCATCTTTAATAGTAATTTGTCGGTACTCATCTGAGATTTCAAATTGGGATTCTTTATCAATCGTACCCATCAAAGAATTACCAATCTTTTTAGCAGAATCCTTATCAAGCAAAGCAAGTTTATTTATATCTGTATTTGGAAAATCAGTATTAAATTCTTTAGTTTCAACTTGAATTAAATCAGAGTAATTCTTAGCTTGAAATAATGGAGTAGCAAAGATTGAAAGTATAGTTGCTCCAATTGTAAAGATAGAAATAACACTAATGATTACAATATTAGGAACAGTTTTTACTACATCAGTATCTTCAGTAAGTAGTACAAGTGCAATATAGTAAACAAGTGCAAATAGAATTACTCCACCCAAGAAGTAATAATCTGTCAAGTTGAAAGCAGGTAATGTTATATACCAATAAATGGCAAATACAATTAGGGAAATTGCTAATGAAATAATTTTAGCTGGTGTTTTATTCATAATTTTTTATAATCCTTTCTGCAGCTCAATAAGTTGGTTAATAATAGATTTGCAGTTTTCTTCTACATATGCTTCATCACGCCAAACTTCAAAACCGTCTGAGCCGAAAAGGTGACCAGGCATAATAGCATCTACAAATGGAGTTTTATCTCCCCAATGAGCACAATCAAATCCAATATAATTTGCTTTTGGAGTTTTGTAAATCCAATCTAAATTACCTTGATAAGTAATCCCTCCATGGCAATCCAATTTGTTGATTTGATTTTGGTCTAGAAATTCTTCGTCAATAGATTTTAGTTCTACATATCCATTTAAGTGACCACTTCTCGGATGTTGAAACACCACAAAGGTATAGCCCTTATATTCTTTAAGATAAAATCCTTTAGGGTATTTTACTTTAAATTCATTCCATTTTTGCATAGTTAATTTTCCTCTTTCTTTATTTTATAATTCTATTGTATTATATAAAAGTGAAAAAGTCAATAGAACTGCCTTTAAAAATGATTTCTTAAAATTCTATAATAAAATCTTCCCACCAGTCAGAATCAAATTTAATTCTGTTTGTTTTAAAAGAATATAGTTCAAGACCATTTTCAAACCAAGTAATATTTAGATATTTCTTCCCATTAACAATTTTTGTTTGTGCTGTTTCGTCTAATTCAAAATGCTCAGCAGGGAGCCAAAGTTTTTTGATTTTCATTTCTTTTATAACCTTTCTTTATTTGTTATTTATTCTATTTTATTAAAATAAAATGAAAAAGTCAATAAAACGTTGATAAAATAAAGATTTTTTGATAAAATATTCTCATAAATAAGAAAGTAAGGTACAATTTAATGAATTTAGATGAATATGGAGGCGCTAGCAAAGGCCTTATTTGGGATGCCATCGAAAGAGGTTTACCTATTGAAAAATATATTGCTAAGAAGCATTTTTCATTTATGACGCTTAATTATTTAATAACAGTTCTTTCTGCAAAGCATAACTTAGATGATTTTCCATTTGATGAGTATGATGATGACCAAATTAGACATCTTTTAGCAGTTGTTTATTTTCAAAATGATTGGAAAGAATGGGCTAATCCCAAAATGAAGCATTATATAATGGAAATGTTTGTTGCTGTCAAGAATCCACAAGAATTACTCTATTACTACAACAGAGGATTTAAATATAGAGAGCTTCTACAAATCTATAAATTCATCAACGATGGTTTTGACCCTAAAATTATTGATAACTTAGATTTCAATTTCCAACAAATGAGAGAGATTAGGAAAGCTCTACGAAGTGGAATCTCTATTACTGAATTAGCTAATCCCAATTTAACATGGAAAGAAATAAGAGCTAGAAGAATAAAAGCTTATGGAGTTAAAAAAGGAATTGAATTTTATATAACTCATTACAATGAGCTTTAAAAAAGAGCAATATTGAATTGCTCTTTTTATTTTTTAGTAAAACTTCCGTCAGAGTAATTGATTTCATAACCAGAAGCGTTGTTAAACACTTTTACTTTTTCGTTGATTACGCCATCTTCTGATTTAGCATTAACAATAACATAGCGAGGAACCAATTCATTCCCATTATATACAGGTGTTACTTCATAATAAACATTGTTTTTTGTTTTTAGAACATAGTCTACAACTTTCTTTTCAATGTATTGCATACCGCCATCACCATTGTTACCAACGTTTTGTTGACGAGTACCAGTAACAACATTATATTTATAAGAGCGGCCACCAAGAGAATCAGCAATCAAGTGAGAGCGATTATAAAAATAACCGTTATAAATTTTTCCATTAGGTAGTTTTACAGAAACCTTTTTGTTATTAGATTTCTTTCCAATAAACCACCCGCTTGGTTCAGAATTTGGTTCGAAGTCAGCTCTCCAACCCTTTGAATCCATTACCGCTTGATAATTAACCAAACCATATGCAGTTGTAGTTCTGTCTAATTCATCATGTGAATATGAATATGTAGTAGAGAATTTGCTTTCATCAATTTCTGCCTCACCTAATACTTGATACATATTAGGGAATTTTGCTTCATCATAATCTGACTCAACATCATTATTTGAATTTGAAGAAGCAGAATGTTCATTTTTAAAGTCGTTGACTTTGTCTTTTGCTTTTTCATATAAAGATTTTGATTTTTCTTTGATTTCTTGTTTGACACCAGGGATTTTTTGATACCCAGTTGGGTGGATTTGGCCGCAACCTGTTAAAGCAATTGCTCCTGCTAAGATGATAATTGATTTTGTTAGTTTATTCATTTTTTATTTACCTCTTTTCTTTATGTAGCTATTATATAATATCTTTAAAAACTTGTCAACCATTTTCTGATATAAAAATTAAAAAGGAGTAAAGTTATGAGAGATTTAATTGTTTTTTCGATGTTTATTGCTATGGCTATCTTTTTAGGACTGTTCATATTCCTACCACTAGCAATAACTTTTACTGTTCTTTTCTTTAAATTTTTAATCTGGTTAATCTTATTCATCTTTATTCTAGGATTAGTAACTCTATTCAAATTCTTTTTTAAAAAAGAGTAAAACGAGCTATTTAGTTCGTTTTCTTTCTTTTTGGAATAATAAAAATAAATAGAAAACAAAGGAAAATAAAAAATGAAAGATAAAATAGATTTAATTTACATTAGCTTAAGTGGTAATACAGATAGCTTCGTTAAACGCTTGAGAGATTATCTATTATTAAATACTAAGATAAAAGAAGTTAATTTGTTAAACGTAAAAGAGCTAGTAAAGAACAGCATTCCATTCAATGAAGTAACTAATCCATTTGTAGCATTTCTACCAACATATTTAGAGGGTGGAAACGGTATTGATAATGGAGATAAAGAAATTTTAACTACTCCATTAAGGGAATATATTCGCTACAAAGACAATTATAAGAAATGTTTAGGAATTGTTGGCTCAGGCAATAAGAATTTCAACAATCAATACTGCCTTACGGCCAAGCAATATTCCCAAGAGTTTGGTTTTCCAGTATTATATAATTTTGAATTGAGAGGATTAGATATAGACATTCAAAAAGTTAGTTCTATTATTGAAGCTTTGACCGATATTTAAAAATAAAAAAGGTTGAATGCTATAAATGAAAAAACTAGAAGAAAAGGAATGGAAGTATTGGATTCCCTCTGCTGGTAGAGCTGAAAACATAAAAACAGTTGATTATTTATTATCAGTAGGAGTACCGAAAGAAAATATAAATATTATGGTACGAGATGATGAATATGAAGCTTATAATGCCAAATATAAAGGAATGGCTCAGATTCTACCAGAGCAAAAAACAAAAAACATTGGTATCATTAGGAATGGAATAGTTAAGCTATGTGATTTTGAAGAACATATTAACTGTATCTTAGATGATGATACAACTTCATTTTTGATTTGGACTAATGACGGTACAAAATATGGAAATCGAGCTAAAGTAACAGATATTAAAGTTTGGCAAGATAGATATATTGAAGTATTAAACACATTAGATTTAGATTTAGTTCCAGCAATTGGTCAAAGAGCTGGTGGAAGTAATTTTCTTTTTCAAAAATGCCTTACAGAAGAAATAACTTATTTTGGAAGTCTTAGTGGCTCTTGCTTTGTTGTATTAGACCCAGACTTTCAATTCTGCAATCACGCTTTTTATGAAGATAAATTAACTTGTTATGATTATTGGGTTAAAGGAAAAGTAACTCCTATCATTAACAATTTAGGAATGCTACGATTACCCGAAAGGACAGCAAAAGGTGGAATAGATTATAAAGGTATAGCTAAAGAAATCGAAGAAGCTGTTGATTGGGGAGCAGAACGTTTCCCATTTACAGAAAAGAGATTAACTAATGAGAAGTACAGAGATTACCAACCATGTGAACTTTATACTAATAAATTCCGAATTTTAAAATATTTAGCTTCTATTGGAATTGACCATAAATACATTCCAGAGGAATATAGGAAGAAAGCTAAAAGGAAAAGTTTATTTGAATAAAAAAATAAAAAGTAATCCTTAATTGGATTACTTTTCTTTTTTATAACATTTCTTTCAATTCTTTGACAGCTTGTTTTAATGCAGTATTATAATCTTTATAGAACCATTTGGTAATATATTTATCGGGGTCTCCACATATTGGCAATACTACAGTTGGTAGAGGTTCTGTAGTAGTTTTTGTTTTGAAATCATAAACTGAAATCCAGTAATTATATTTACCTTCCTCTTTTAATTGTTTCAAAAGTCTTGGATTGTCAATTGTTTCTTCATTTGCTTGTACTAAACGATAATAACCTCTTCTTAATTTAATAAATCCATCAGTTTTTAATTGTTGTTTGATTTGTCTTGGAGTCATTGTTTTTGCCTTTCTTAATAGTAATAAGTATCAATGATAACTTCTGAATCAATAGTAGAAATAACAGTATCAGAAAATTCATAACCATCATAAGCTTTGCCGTGATTTGTTTCTACTGTATCAATTTCATGTTGAATACGAACAACTTCAAATTTTACAGTCAAGCCTGTATCTTCTTTAAGTTGCATTAAATCTTCAAAAGAACAACGAGTGCTTGTTAAATCATAGGCAACTTGGAAAAGGCGAATATCATTTATAAGAGTTGATGTGCCCAAAGAAACTTTCACATTATCTTGATGAAGAAGTGAATCAAAGAAAGCTTCTGTACGAGCAATACGGCGTTGTTCTTTTCGGATGACCGCAATACGTTTGGCTTCTGCTTCTTGTTGAGCAATTTCTTCAAGTTTATCTTGGATAAGGACAGCTTGGCTATATCGTTTAGCGATTGCAATGTTTTGAACTCGACCGAAATGAGAATAAGCTGCACTTACTAGTGACTCCTCAGTAAGAATTTCTCGGTCAAAGTATTCAGACCATTCTGATAATGTTCCAGCGTAAACAGTTGGTTTAGTTACTCCTAAGTATTTTACTCGAATTGCGATTGTTGTTTCCATTGTTATTTCCTCTTTATTTCATTTGTTGTTTTATTATAGTTATATTATACAATAGAAATTCCATTTTGTCAACAATAAAATTCAAAAAAAAGAAAAATTTTTAAAAATCTTTCTTTTTTCTTTCTTAGAATGATTTATCAAAGACAACATCATCAATAAAGCTGTTAGAGTCACGGTCAAAATGCTTGAGTGTGAGTTTAATTCCTTTAATAGAGCAGAATTTGATAACAGCAACAGTTGCTGGAGTTAATCCAGTAACATAGACATCGAGTTTATCCCCGAAATTAACAAAATTAAGTTTGGTAGCAACAATGTCAAGAAGTGCTGTTGGGTTGATAGGGAATGTAATATCCCCGTCAGCAAAGATAAAATCAGAAACTGGTAAATCATGACGACCAGCACAAAGTCCAAAAGTAAATGTAGTCATAGGTTAAATCCTCTTTTCTTTATTTAATTCTGTTCAAACAATTTGTATACTGCTTGTTTTTTCTCTTGATACTCTTTTTCAATTTCATCAAGTTTTCGTTGAAGTGTAGTTCGATGAATTGAATAGTAGTTTGGCTCGTCCCAGTCACCTGAATGAGGGAACACTGCAAAAGATAGCTCACCGTTAATGAATTTTACATAATCAGATTTGTAATAATCATTATCACATAGCCATTCATACTCTTTCATAGCATCTTCAAGTTCATCAATAGAATTTACAACAAAACTCTTAAATTCTTTTTTAGAATCGCCTTTTCCATAGACCCCAAAAATCTCAATTAAATATTTTTCCATCGTTATTTGTACCTTTCATTTTTCGTTAATACTATTATATAACTTTTTATATATTTTGTCAACGACTTTTTTAAATAATTTTTAAATAGTTGTTTGATATATTTTAAAGAGTAATTTAATAGAGGTGAAAAATGGCTAAATATCATATAAAGAAAGACGGTACACCCGGTGTTTGTAGAGCTCAAAATGATAATTGTCCTTTTGGCGGTGAATCAGAGCATTTTCAAACTAGGGAAGAAGCTCAAAATTATGCTGACAAAAGACATGAAGCAATAGAGCAAAGAAATAAATTGGCTGTACAATTCATTAGGAATAGAAGCTTAGAAATTGAGAGAGCACTTTATCCAACATACGAAAATATAGATAAAGTAAAAGACTTTGACTCAGATGTAAAAGTTCTAATGGATAATGGTCAAATATTGATTCAAAAAGCAATCAATGTAAATGTTTCCACAAACAAGCATGATAAAATTTACAACAATACTAATATAAATATTAGAATAGACCCAGACAATCCAAGTAAGATGAATGTAAAAGTAGAAAGAGAAGATAGCACATGGAAAAATGCTGTATCAACTCCTCTTGGTGGTTTACGTCATATGACTGCTGAAGAAACAGAAATCTTACAAAAAGTGGAAAATAAAGTAAAGAACAAAGTTGCTAAAAATAAAGAACAAATTTTAGAAGCTTGTTTAGAGTCAGATAATTTTGTTTTCAATGATTTAGACCAATATAAAGGTAAATCTGTTTCAGATACTATTGATGGTTTAGACTCAGAAAGATACTATGTTATCAAAGATAAAGATAATAATGAATTGGCAGAGGGTAGAAAGTCTTATGATGAATTTGATGAGTCACTTCTATCAAAACCAATTAACAATATAGAAGTTAAAGAGCCAGGTAGCGAAGAAGAAATGATTTATTTATATATTTAAAAAAGCATAACTTCATAGTTATGCTTTTCTTTTTATTTTTCATGTTTTCTAATGCCATAAAAAATAAATTCAATTATGTTGGTTAAATTCTTTTCTACAAATTCAAAATTATAGAAAGAATCATCTTTATTAAATGAGAATGTTACTTCTCCATGTGGTTGTTGAGTCATAGCTAATGAAACTTTGCTATCTATATCTTCATTTTTGATGTAGATGGCTACGTTTCGTCTAATAGCATTTCTAGTTTCAATTGACTCATATGCTTCTTCCTCATATCTTACTAAAAAAGTGTAGCCCAAATCATTAAAAGTATATTTTTTCTTTTCTTCAATTACAAAGTACAACAAATTTTTCAATCTTACACCATTTGAGGTGAATGTCTCTAAGTACTTATCAAAATCAAGAAAGAATTTAAACTTCTTAGCTTCATACTCTTGTTTTTTGTTATAATCATCAATAATTGCCATGATTAAAAATCCTCGTTTCTTTTTGTTAGTTATATTATATAATAATTTTTTCAATTAGTCAACAGAAATAGATAAAATTTAAACTGCAAAATAAGCGACTCTGAGCTGTTTTACTGTAATGTCGATACATTTATCGAAAATCAGTTTTTACTGCTTTAGTGTTCACTATATGACGATATAACAACCCTAAAAATAAAAGAGAGCAATATAAATTGCTCTCTTTTTAAGTTTTATTTTTTGTATTTATAAGTCTTTTGAGATTTAACTCCTTCTTTTCGCCTTACTCCAACTTCTGTAATGAAATTTTTGTATTCACGAAGCACATTTTGGCGAATTAAATTTTTATCCGGCAAAATAGCTTTAACAAGAGTTAGAACTTTCTTAGTAAAGTGTGGTACAAGAATTTTAGAATAGTGTTTATTCTATAATTCAAGATTGTTTTTCGTCCGTGACCACAATGACTATTTCATCTTAAATCAGATGAAC
>ERZ773021.444-NODE-444-length-18977-cov-10.1046_pt1 | contig 18977 bp, 16 predicted proteins | sample MGYA00511668_ERZ773021 | MGnify/ENA primary metagenome ERZ773021 (study PRJEB29015, sample SAMEA2737961) | human oral metagenome | biome: human oral; feature: human-associated habitat; material: dental | place: China | collected 2032 ... | reverse complement strand
CTACGCTCAGACAGTTATTTTTCCTTTAACGAAATTTTGCTTATTTAATATTTTCAAAATGTTAAAGCCTAAAATTTAAATATAATAATCTTTATAATTTAATATAGAATGTCGTGATTTTTTTGGAATGAAAACGATTGTCTGAGCGTTAGCGAGTTTCATTTTTATTTTAAAAAAATGCTTAGACGAGCCAGGGTTGCAAGAGAAATGGCGACTGATTTCCCTTGCTTTGTAAAAAGAAAAAATAGTTATTAGCAACAAGAAGTTTTTCATAATCTAAATAAAAATTTCCTATATGAATACTTAAAAATTAGATTTGATTTTTTTAACAAGGCTATCAAATTAATTATTATAGAATTTTATCACTATTTTTTAAGTGGGGTTTAGTGTAAGTTTAAATGATTTAAATAATTGTAAAAACAATAATAAAAAACTAGAAAGGAAGAGAAAATGTCAAAATTAAGAGTAGGAGTAATACGTGGGGGAGTTTCGACTGAAAGGGAAGTTTCTTTAAAGACAGGAAGTGAAATTGTAGCAAACTTGAATAGAGATAAATATGAGGTTTTTGATATTGTGATTGATTCAGAAAAGGAAGTTTTTGAGAAGGTAAAAGACTTGAATCTAGATTTTGTTTATATTGCTTTACACGGTGTATTTGGAGAAGATGGGAGAATACAGGCAATTTTGCAAAGTCTAGGAGTGGCTTACAGCGGGCCTGGAGTGATGTCAAGTGCGGTTTGTATGGATAAGGAATTTTCAAAAAGAATTGTGGCTGGATACGGAGTTAGAATTGCAAAATGGAAAAGTGTACGTGCAGGCGAAACTGTTGACTTTGAAACAATAAAAAAAGAATTGGGAAATCGTGTTGTAGTAAAGCCAAATAACGGTGGCTCAAGCATTGGAGTAAGTTTTGTGGAAAATCAGGAAGAACTTGAAAAAGGGCTGGAACTTGTATTTGGAATGGATAAAGAGGCTTTGATTGAAGAAGTTCTGCATGGTGTGGAAATAAGTGTACCTGTAATTGATGGAGAAGTTTTTCCAACACTAAGAATTGAGGCTCTTGCAGGAGATTACTTTGACTATGAATCAAAATATGCAAAAGGCGGAGCAAATGAATATGTGTTTGAATTTCCTGAAAAAGTGCAGGCTGAAATTAATAAATTTGCAAAAGACAGTTATTATGGGCTAAAATGTGAAGGATTTGCAAGAATAGACTTTATGGTGGTAAATGAAGAAACACCATATTTTATGGAAGTAAACACATCGCCTGGAATGACATCTGCAAGTCTATTGCCAAAAAGTACAGCTTCAAAAGGTTATGATTACCCGCAAACATTGGACTTGTTAATACAATCTTCAATAAAAGTGGAAAGATAAAAGAATTAAAAATTTTAAAAAATAAAAATACAAAAGGGAAGTGGAAAAAATGGAAAGAATAGCAAGTTTTACAGTAGATCACATCAGATTAAATAGAGGAATTTATGTATCAAGAATAGACGAGGTTAATGGAAATTATTTGACAAGTTTTGATATAAGAATGAAATTACCAAATAGAGAGCCAGTGATAAATATTGCTGAACTTCATACAATGGAGCATTTGGGAGCAACATTTTTGAGAAATCATCCAACTTGGAAAGATGAAATTGTATATTTTGGACCTATGGGCTGCAGAACAGGATTTTATCTTATCCTAAAAGGAAAATTGGAATCAAAGGACATTGTTGACTTAATGAAGGAACTCTACAAATTTATGGCAGAATTTAAAGGAGCAATCCCAGGAGCGACTGCTATAGAATGTGGAAATTACTTGGATCAAAACTTGCCGATGGCTAATTTTGAGGCTAAGAAATATTTGGAGGAAACACTGGAGAATTTGGGAGAAGAAAATTTAAATTATCCTGAGTAAAAAACACTATGACCATTTTTAAGAAGTATTTAAAAATAAGGTGGTAAAAGGATGGAAGAATTAAATACATTTGAAAAAACTTTACCAGATAAATTGGATTTTCTAATTAAATTGAAGCAATTCGTGAGTTTAGAAAAAAATAGTTTGAAAAAAATTAGTTTAGCAGTTATTTTTTTAGAATTAATGCAGAAAAATGGAAAAAATCCAGAAATAAAAAAGATTAATGGACTTGAATATGTTTATGAAAATTCAACAGGATATTATTTTTTAGTTAGTTCAAAAAAATTAGGCGATTGTTATGCTTATATTATAAAAATTTTTCATGAAAAGTTCTTTCCAAATGGAGTAATTGATAAAATAATAGGAAATTATTCTTCTTTTGATTGTGTAAAAGAAAGAGCAGAATATTTGTTGAGTAGATGGATAAAAATTGGGAAATTAGATTTTTATGTTTCATTATTGAATTTTGAAAATATAAATTTAAAAATGGAAAAATTGCAAGTTGAAAATAAATGGAAATTAATTATATATGAAAATATAAAAACTTCATACATTAAAGATTATAATTTGGATACAGAAGAAGCACTGTATTGTAATATTTTTTTGGAAAAACTAAAAATAGAATCTTTGTATGATAAAATTCAATATAATGAATTTTTGAAAAATATATCTCCTCTATTGAAAAAGGAATTATTAGATACAGCCGAAAATTATGAAATTAAAATATCAGTTGATAAATATCCGATTACAAATAATAAAATGCAATTTTTAGATGATGAAATGGATATTTATATTACTAAAAATGATTCAAATATGCATCCTTTGGAAAGTTATCCTGAAATATATTTTAGAGATACAGTGAATTCTTGGAAAAAATGCGAAATTATGAAAAGCCGAAAGCAAAAAATATTTATTCTAAATATAGAGCTTAATGATGAAAAATGGAAAAAATTGCCAGAATTCCAGATAATGCCTGAAATAGAGCATAAAAATGTATTTCCACCTGTTTTTAAAAAAGTAGAAAATAACATTTTCGATATAGTTTATATTCCTAGAGAATGGGATGATGATGACTGCGGATTTAGTATATCAGAAGAATTATTAAAGAAAATGATAGGATTGGGTTATGATGTTGAGATTGTAAGTAATAAAGATAGATTTTTTAATACCCATTCACCATATAAACTAAAAACGAAAAAAGATATTTTATGGATTTATGATTATGAAAATAATTGGTATATATTACCACTACTAGATTTTGATACATTAGAACGAAAAGTTATAGATGGAGAAGTTGTGACGTATACAACTACTTCTATACAAGTGTATCATGAAAAACATTGTCTAGATGGAAAGTTGTACTTTCAAAAATCAGAGATAAAAAATTATGGGATAAGTGATGCGATTCATTTGGGATTTGGTGAGTGGGTTGTTAATGAATATCAAAAGTTGATTGAAAGCTATAAAACTAAAATTTAATTTTCTAAATTAAATGAAGTAGAAAAAGATCGCCTTGTTGAGAAATTGAAAAATTATAATTTTTAAGTTTGATTTCAAAAGTGAAAAGGAGAGATTTTGTATGAAAAAAGCAATTATTTTGTTTTTTGTTATTTTTTCGTTAGGTTTTTCATTTGAATTAAAAAAAGAAAATTTTGAAATTGTAAAAAATAAGAATTTAAAATTACCAGAAGATGAAATGAAAAATCAAAGTGAAAAAATTGTTGAAGTTTTTAATAAAGAAATTTCAGATAGGATAGAAAGTAAAAATAAGGGTATTGGATATTCGGAAAATACTGATTTGGAAACAGGTGAAAAAAATTTTAAAGTGAATATGCCAAATGTTTTGATGAATAACAAAGTTTATGAAAAAACAATTTATGAAATTGAAAAAATTAATTTTATTTCAAAAAACAAAGTAGAGATAATTTATACTGAAAAATCTCCGAATGTTTTTGAAATTATGTTCTCTGAAGAATTTAACAAAAAACTTGAAGATAAAGTTTCAAAAGAATTGGGTTATAAATTAGATAAGGAAAAAATTAAAAAATTGTCCAATGAAGAGAGATTGAAAGCAAATGTAATAATTTTGTCTGAATCTCAAAATGAAATGCTAAAAAGATTGGATAATAACGAATTTGAATATGAAACAGAAAAGAGAAAAATGATTTTGGAAAAAAATCAGAAAGAATGGGAATATAAAGATGAAGAAACATTAGAAAGTGATGGTTTTGATATTTTTGATTCTATGTTTGAAAATTTTGGAAAATAATGTGAATAAATTAGAAGAGGTATGAGTAAATGAAGAAGATATTAATATTATTTTTACTAACAGCAAGTCTTGGATTTTCAGCAACTTACAAAGTTGAAGTTAAGCCAAATGTCAAAATCCAAAAGTCAGAAATTGAGAAAAATAATATAGAAATAGAGAAAAAATTTTTTGAAAATACAAAAGAAGATATTTCTATTGGAATAAAAGAAATTGACAAGCAAATAGAGAGTCAAAAAGATGAATTGGGAGCAAGATTTTTTGGTGAAATTTTAAAAGAATACATGAAAAGTATGGAGTATAGGATTAAAAAGATTGATTACACTTCAAGTTCAAGTGCAAATTTAACATTTACCGTAAAAGCACCCAAATTAAATTTTAATTCTCTTTTGGGAAATGAAGATCAAAAAAGAATAAATAAAATATTTGAGCAAAAAACGGGAAAATCAATGGAATATTTGTCTAGTGTTTCACGAAATGAGTTTGAAAAGAAATGGCTGCCAATATTGATAGACATAGTATCAAAAACAGTTTCAGATAAAATTAAAGATATAAAAGAATTTGAAGAAAAAGAAGGAATTGTTGAAATAAAGAAAATTAATGGAAAATGGAATTTTTTGCAGAAAAGGAATTAAAAAAATGAGTAAAATAATTGATACGCATACGCACATTTATGATAAGCAGTTTGAAGAGGACTTCGATGATGTGATGAAAAGAATTGAGGATGAGCTGGAAGGGATTGTGAGCATTGGGTTTGATTTTGAAAGTTCACTTAAAAGCATCGAACTTGCGAATAGATATTCATTTGTGAATGCAGTAATTGGAGTTCATCCTGTGGATATAAAAAAATATAATGATGAAGTAGAAAAAGAACTGGAAAGATTGGCTTTGACTGAGAAAAAGGTTGTTGCGATTGGGGAAATTGGGCTGGATTATCACTGGATGGAAGATCCGAAGAATGTTCAGATTGCTGGATTTAGAAAGCAGATGGAACTTGCAGAAAGGGTAAAAAAACCAGTTGTTATTCATACAAGAGAGGCTTTGCAGGATACGCTTGATGTTTTGAAGGATTACAAAAATGTTGGGGGAATTTTGCATTGTTATCCAGGTTCCTTGGAAGCGGCAAAACCGTTTTTAGATAGATATTATCTGGGAATTGGCGGAACTTTGACGTTTAAAAATAATAAAAAGACGAAGGAGCTTGTGAAGGAATTGCCTTTGGAAAAAATTGTTCTGGAAACAGATTGTCCGTATTTGACACCTGTGCCTTTTCGAGGGAAACGGAATGAGCCGATTTATACAAAATATGTAGCAGAAGAAGTGGCTAGAATTAAGGAAATTTCGGTAGAGGAAGTTGTTAAGATAACTACTGAAAATGCTAAGAAAATTTATGGAATGTAATGGAATTTAAAAATTAAATGTAGGAGATAAAATGTGTATTGAAAAAGAAAATAAAGATTTTAAAAATCCAATAGAATATAAATTAGAAAAAAAAGATGGAAATGCACGTGCTGGAGTTATAAAAACACCGCATGGAGAGATAAAAACACCAGTATTTATGCCAGTTGGAACGCAGGCAACAGTAAAAGCTATGACTAGAGAGGAGCTGGAAGAGATTAATTCTCAAATTATTCTTGGGAACACGTATCATTTGTACTTGCGTCCTGGAGATGATTTGGTAAATGATTTTGGCGGTCTTCATAAATTTATGAGATGGGATAAGCCAATACTTACTGATAGTGGCGGATTTCAAGTATTTAGTCTTGGAGATTTGAGAAAGATAAAAGAGGAAGGGGTTCATTTTCGTTCGCATTTAGATGGATCAAAACATTTTTTATCGCCTGAAAAATCTATTTCGATTCAAAATAATCTAGGAAGTGATATTATGATGGTGCTGGATGAATGCCCGCCAGGACTGTCAACACGTGAATATTTGATACCGTCCATTGAAAGAACTACGAGATGGGCTAAGCGTTGTATTGAAGCAAATAGAAATAAGGATAAACAGGGGCTTTTTGCAATTGTGCAGGGTGGAATTTATGAGGATTTACGGGATAAAAGTTTTGAAGAACTGTATGAGTATGACTATGGATTTGCTGGGTATGCTTTAGGAGGACTTGCGGTAGGAGAGCCACGTGAGGATATGTATAGAATTTTAAAATATAGCACGCCAAAACTGCCTGAAAATAAACCACGTTATTTAATGGGAGTGGGAGAGCCTGTGGATATGCTTGAAGCTGTGGAACACGGAATTGATATGATGGATTGCGTTCAGCCTACAAGAATTGGTAGACACGGTACTGTATTTACAAAGTATGGACGTCTTGTCATAAAAAATGCGATTTATTCAAGAGATGATAGACCACTTGATGAAGGTTGTGACTGTTATGCCTGCAAAAATTACACAAGAGCATATATAAGACATTTATTCAAAGCTGGAGAAATTTTGGGACAAAGGCTTGCAACATATCATAATTTGCATTTTTTGCTAAAACTTATGGATAATGCACGTGAGGCAATCATTGATGGAAGATTTAAGGAATACAAGGAAGAAGTGCTGAAAAACTATGCCATGGGGAAAGAAAGTGAATGGATAAAGCCAAAATCGATATAAAATAAAAAAATGCAGGGAATAATAACCTTGCAATTTTTTTATTTGTAAATAATAAAAATCGTAGTCTAGCCATAGGTTGTAGGATTTGCGGCAATGAGCAATCCTACGAAAAGAAAAAGAAAAAACATAGTAATATGAAAAAATATTTATTAATCAAGATATCTAAAAAATAATAAAAAACAATTTAATTGAGTGATTGTGAATTAGATATTAAATAACTTTATTATAAAAATTTATTCCTACTTTTAAACAGAGTTTAACATATACTCAAACCTATTTAAAATTAAACTGCTAAAAATTATATAGATTTAGGGTTTGAGTAAAATAGTCATAGCCTTTTGAGTTTAGTTTTAAAGCAGTTTTACTATGATTATGGAATAAAGAAGAAACCTCCCCGAAAATAGTTTGAAAGGGTAAAAAGCATAACAAATATTTCACTCACAACAACTCTAAAACTTATCCATTCTAAATCAACTAATCGTGGAAAACATTTGAAAAAAAGTTGAAAATAATTAAATTCATTATGATATTCCTTGTAAAGCATATTTGTAACATCAAAAGTATTTACTAAATAAACAATCAAAAATGTAACTATAAATAATGAAAATGCGTCAAAAAATGAGAAATCATCAGCACCAAATCCTTCGAATCCATTGAATTTATGTGAAAAAAACATATATCCGATATAGGATGTAATTGGGATAGAAATGCTAAAAATTAGTGAAATAAAATTTTTATTAAAATAAAAAGCAATGTAGTAAATGATAATTCCTATAAAAGAAAACAAAATTGCACCAAGTAAGCCAAATAGGATTTGTTTAGATTTATATTTAAAGTCCTGTATTAATTTTGTATTTTTCATATTTTCCTTTCTATATTTTATAAAAAAATCCGATCTACCGTTCTAACTTAATTTTTGGTTGCCTGTAAAATGTTACAGGTGGTAGTCATATTTATAAATAGTACAGAATCCGTACAAAACATAAAGCAGTCGTGATTTTCCTGAGACTATTTATAAAGGGATAACCCCATTAAAAAAGAGTAAAGCCCAAAAATTCGTTGTTAGTGGCGTATAGATCAGAAATCTAATTTTTATTTTAATGTATTATATTAGATATTTGAATTTATTACAATTTTATTGTAATGTTATTTCTTCAATATTATAACTGTTATGTGAAAAAATGTCAAACATTCTTTTTGGAAAAATTAGAAAAATTTATTGAGTAAATATTGTTTTCTATTTTTGTTAAAATCTTCTTTTTGCATAAGTTTGAAATTTCTCTTGACAAAGCTGGTCTTGTTACTTCAAATTTTTTTGCTAGAGCTGAGATGCTTGGTAAAAATTTTATTTTATTGTTTTTTGCATTTTCATTTATGTAACTAAGAATTTTTTCTTCAATAGTCTTGTGTGTGAAGTTAAACCATATACGTTTGGATAACAGCTGGCTTTTATTGGAAATTTCATTTATAAAGTTAAGTAACAGCCTTTTATCTGATTGTATTAAATTTAAATATTTTTCCTTGTCAAATAAAAGAAATTTGGAATTTTCCAATGTTACCAAATCGACTGGAAAGATATTATCATTTCCAAATAAGAATGCGGAAGCTAAAACTTCGCCAGATTTCATCTGATTTATAACAATTGTATCTCCATTAAATTTTTGCATTTCTCCATGTGTTGTTCCATTTATAATAATAATCACTTTTTTTAAAATATCTCCACGAAAAAAAACTATTTCATTTTTTTTATAATCTTTTATTTTAAAGTCAACTTTTCTCAAGCAATCTGAAATTTCTTGAGGATTTAATCCTTTAAAGAGTGATACATTGGTTAAAAAAAGCGACAAATCTTCTATTTTCATAGGGTACCTTCTATTCTATATTTTTGTATATTGCATTTATAATAATTTGAATATAAAATATTTTGTATATATTATCATTTTTAATTAATTATTTCAAGAAAAATTTCAATTGTATAATAAAGTTACTTAATTTCAAATTTAGGATTTAAGATAGTTTCAGCATAGAGATATAGAAAAAAACAGTGTATTGGCATTGATAAAAAAAGCAATATGTGATAAAATAAAAGAAAATGTAAAATATTAAATAAATAATGGAGGAGAAACTATGAGAAAAGTAATAGTAGCTGGAAACTGGAAAATGAACAAAACTGCAAAAGAGGCTGCACAATTCTTCAATGAATTAAAACCTTTAGTAGCAGATGTAAAAAATGCAGGAATCGTAATTGGAGCCCCTTTCACTGCACTAGAAACAGCAACTAGAGAAACTGCAGGAAGCAACATTAAAATCGCTGCTGAAAATATGAACGCTAAAGAAAGCGGAGCATATACTGGAGAAGTTTCACCATTGATGTTAAAAGATTTAGGTGTAGAATATGTAATTTTAGGACATTCTGAAAGAAGAGAATATTACCATGAAACTGATGAAATCATCAATGAAAAAGTAAAATCAGCATTGGCTCACGATTTAAAACCAATCTTATGTATTGGAGAAAAATTGGAAGAAAGAGAAGCTGGAACTACTAACGATGTTGTTAAAACTCAAATTACTGGTGGATTAAAAGATGTAACAGCTGCTGAAATGGCAAACGTTGTACTTGCTTACGAACCAGTATGGGCAATTGGAACAGGTAAAACTGCTACTCCAGAACAAGCTCAAGAAGTTCACGCATTCATCAGAGGATTATTAACTGATTTATATGGAAAAGAAGTTGCAGAAAACGTAACTGTTCAATATGGAGGATCAATGAACGACGCAAATGCAGCTGACTTAATCGCTCAAACAGACATTGACGGTGGATTAGTAGGAGGAGCAAGTTTAATTCCTGAAAAATTCGCTGTAATAATAAAAGCCGGAGATGCAGCAGCTAAATAATTATTTTGAAAAAAATTAATTGCTTATTCTCTTGTTTTGTAAATTATAGGAGGAAATAATAACGTGTTAGAAAATTTATTAATTATAGCTCTAGTAATTTTATCAATCATAATGATAAGCGTAATTTTACTACAGCCAGACAGAAGCCAAGGTTTAGCAAAAAGTTCTGCTAACATATTGGATGAAGAAAAAGAAGGAATTGAAAAATTTACTGAAATAGTCGCAACATTATTTCTAGTTGTTGCAATCTTATTCCAAATTGTGAGATAATTTTTAAAAAGTAAATTTTTTGGATTTTTTATAAAAATATAAAAATCACAGTTGAAAATATTGGCTGTGATTTTTTGATTTAGAGTACCCCAAAAATGAAAAGTACTGAAATATATATAGATTTCTAAATTTAATGTTATCTAAATTTGTTAACAAAATAAAAATATTGATTTTAATAAAGAGCTGTAAAGCTCTTTTTTGTTTAACTTTTCAATAAAAAATTTTTTAAACAAGTACTTTTTACGTATTTAATAAGTGTTACAATAGTTTTGCAATTTATAAATTGTACAATAAAAAACAAATATAGGAGTTTATAGAAATTGATTTTTTAACTTTTTAGATAATTTTGGTATACTTTTACAATTTTTTAGAAAAAATGTTATAATAATAATAAATCTTCAATTTAAGGAGAGAAAAATATTATGAAAATTACTTATAAAGGGATTGGCTCTGATTTAAAAAATATATTGTTTAAAGAGTTTGAAAAGAATGAAAATACGCTTTTTGTATTTGAAAATTCGTCTTCATTTTTTGAGATAAAGAGAGAATTTTTACAGAATGAGGAAATGCAGTATAAGTTGGGAATTTTTCAGAATTTTAAGATGATGAACAGTTATGATTTTTATGAGAATGTCTTTGTTACTGATAAAATTGTGGTAAAAGAAGAAAAACAGGTTGTGCTGTTTTACAATGCTTTGACTGAGAAGCTGAAAAGGGATATGAAGGTTAATAATTATTATGATATTATTGATGTCGCCTATAATTACTACAATTTATTTGCAGAATTGCAGGAATATAAAATTAATCTGGAAAAAATTGAGCTGGAGAAATGGCAAGTTGAAACTTTTGGAACTTTGGTTGAGATTGATAATGAGATGAAAAAAGTTGTGCAGCAGAAAGGGCTTATTTTGCCGTATATGCTTAGAAATGTGGAAAATATTTCGGACAATTTTTTGAATAAATTTTCTAAAATTTGTTTTGTAAATAAAGTTAAAATTACTCCATTTGAAAAGGAGTTAATTGGAGAGATTGAAAATAGGGGGATTGATGTAGAAAATATTTTGCAGCTTTCTGAAAATGATTTTAATGAGGAAAAGTTGAAAATAAAAGACAGTTTTTCATTGCCTGAGAAAAATGAGTTTTTGGAAAAATTTGGGACAAATATTGAGATTTTTGAGTATGAAAATAAATTTTCACAGGTTTTAGGGCTTGTAAAAAAACTGGATGAGAGTGAAAATGAAGAAAAAATCGAAAATAGAGTAAATTATAAAATTTATGATTTGCAGGATAATGGAGAAGATGGAAAAAAAGATTATCAGCTTTTAAGGCAGGAAAAGATTTCTTCAAATTTGGAACTTACAATGAAGAAAACAAAAATTTATAAAATATTAGAATTAATTTGTAATATTTTGGAAAATGTAAAAATTGTTGAAAAAAAATTGGAAAATAATGAGAAATTTGAAAATATTGAAAAAAAAGATGAAAAAAATTTTGGGCATGATTTAAGAATTAGAATGAAAGATTTGTATTCTGGATTTAAATCTGACGATTTTCTGAGAATTTTTGGCTTAAAAAAGTCGTATGATTTTTTTATGGAAATTGTGGAACAAGATTACAGATATATGTCAAAAAATGAAATTTTTAGAATTCTGGGAAATCAAAATGGGAAATTTTCTATAAATCAAAAAGATATTGAAGCTGCTGGAATAATTAATTTTATTGATGAAATTGAAAAAATTTTTGAATATCAGACGCTTGGGGAATATGAAAACTATCTCGAAAAGATTTTTGAGAGAAGCGGAGAATTGGATAAGAATGTAAGAGATAAATATTTTGAGGCATTGTCGGAAATGGTAGTGCTGGAAGACTTTTCATTTGATAATCTCTGGAAAGGATTTTTTAATGAAAATGGGATTTCAGCAAGTTTATTGAAATTGTTTTTGAAATATTTGGATAAAAAGGCAATCAGTCTGAACCTTGAGGAAACCGATGAGCAGGATAGTGAAAATGTTTCAAGATATTCAATTAATTCATTTTCAGCAATTTCAGAAACACAAAAGGAAAATCTGATATTTCTTAATATTCAGGATACATTTCCCAAAATAAATATAAACAATTATTTATTTACAAAAATTCAACGTGCAAAAATGGGACTTCCTGTAAGTGATGATGAAAAGCAAATTGAGATTTTCAAATTCTATCAAAATATTTTAGGAGCAAAAAATGTATATTTGTCTTATGTAAAAAATCTAGATGAAAATATAGATTCTGCTGGAGTTGTTGAGGAAATTAAGTTAAAATACGCAATAGAGGCACAAAAAAATAAAATAGATGAGAATGATGAACTGAACTTTATTAAGAAATACTTTTTGGAAAATGTGGAAAAGTCTTGGGAATCAAGAGAAATTGGAAAATTTATTCCATCGAAGCTGAAAAAGGATTTGGATAAAATTAAGTCTGAAAAAGTGAGTTTGGGGTATTATTCGTTTGAGGAGATGGAGAACTTTGAGTATGGATATTATTTGAAAAAAATGATTGGAAATACAGAAGTTGAAAAAATTGAGGACAAAGTTGACAATCTGATGTTTGGAAATATTATTCACGGGCTTTATGAGAAAATTGTGATGGAAAACAAGGAGGTGCTTGAGAAGGGAAAATTTGTTATAAATAACGAGGAAATTAGGAAAACATTGAAAAGTATTCTAAATTCGTTTGAATACAAAATTCCGAAAGAATATCTAGAATTTTATAAAAAAGTTTCGTTTGAGGAAATTGTAAAATCTGTTGAAAAAATATTGACAAAGTTAATGAAGACGTTGGAAAACGAAGAAGAAATCGAAATTTATTCAGAAGAAAGAATAAAACTGAAATCTGAAAAGGAAATTTATGAAAATATTTTTATAAATGGAATGATTGATTTACATATAAAATTGAAAAACAAGGAGATTTTGTATGACTATAAATCTGGTATTTTGAAAAATAAAAAAGGGGAGGAAAAGAAAGAGAAAGTCGTAAATGCTTTTAAACAGCTGGATTATTATTCTGTTATGCTGCCTGAAAAAAATGTTCAAGAAATAGAGAGATTTGTGGTAGATGTTTGGGATGGCGATATAATTGTCGATAAGAGAGAAAAGGAAGAGGAATTTTTGAGTGAAAAAGATATTCTAGAAGTCGTAAAAAAATATTATGAAACTGACTGCTATGATATTGGCGATGTAAAAGATGAGCAAAATTACACTTATCAGATTTTTAAGGATGTATGCAGAAGGGAGGATGAATTAAATGATGAAAATAAATAACATAAATGATAATAAACAAAATAAGATTATTTTGAAGGCAAGTGCAGGAACTGGAAAAACTTATAGACTATCGCTGGAATACATTGCAAACTTAATAAGAGGCGTAAATTATAAAAATATTGTTGTGATGACTTTTACGAAAAAGGCTACTGCGGAAATTAAGGAGAGAATTTATGACTTTCTGTATCAGATTGCGTTTGAAAAATATGACTGGATAGGATTGGAAAATAGCCTGAAAGAACTTTATGGATTTTCTGACAGTGAAATATTGAAGGAAAATTTACAAAATGTATATTTTGAAATGATAAAAAATAAGGATGAAATCAGGATTTACACAATTGACGGATTTACAAATAGAATTTTTAAAAATACTATTGCTCCATATTTTGGTATTTACAACTATGAAACAATTGACAAGGAAGAAGATGAGTTTTACAATGATATTTTGATAAAAATAATCGGAAACAGCTATTATTTTGAAAAATTTAAGTTTATATTGAATGAGGAAAAAGACAGAAAAAATATTTCAACTTATGTGAAAATTGTAAAATCGTTATTGGATATGCAGGAAAAATTTTTGCTGGCTGGTGATAACTACAAGGAAGCAAATTTAATTTTAAAAAATAATAAATCAAGTAGAAGTTTTGTAGAGAATTTTGAAAATATTTTTGAAAATGTGAAAAAAATTGCTGAGATAAAAGGAAAAAAAGTTACTGAAATATTGAATGGAAAATTTACTGATATTTTTAAAAAGTTTGAAGAACTGAATCAAAATAATTCTGATACTTCTGCTGTGCAAGATAAAAAAATAGAATTAATATTGGAAAAATCAGAAGATATTTTTGCTAAAGGTAATATTTGGGATGGAAAAAAAACTGGCGGGAAAGATGTTAAGGAGCTGCTAGATGAAATGAAGGAAGAGCAGGATATTTTGCGAGAAAAAATTTCAAATTATATTTTTAATGAGGAAGTATTGCCGACTGACAGGAAAATAAAGGAATTGGCAAAAATTATATTCGATATTGCAGAACATACAAAATTAAGTACAAAAAGATTTACTCACACGGATATTTCCACGTATACATATAAGTTTATTTTTGACAAGGAACTAGGATTTGTGAAGACTGATAATAACAATAGCAACACAGTTACGGAGGATTTTCTGGAACTTATCGGTGGGCAGATTGATACGATTATGATTGATGAGTTTCAGGATACGAGTATTTTGCAGTGGAAAATTTTAGAATTATTACTTTCAAGTGCCAAAAATATTATTTGTGTTGGCGATGAAAAACAGAGTATTTATAATTGGCGTGGTGGAGAAAAGGAACTTTTTGAAAATTTGGAAAATTTAATTGGCGGAAATGTTCAGAATCTGAAAAAATCCTATCGAAGCTATAAGCAGATTATCGAAAATGTGAATAAAATTTTTACTAATTATAATGAAAACTGGAAATATACAAATTCGTTGTATCGTGATGATGAGGAGTATCAGAGAGGATATTTTGGATATTATTTTCAGGAAAGAAAGTCTAGATATAATGAAGACGAGGAAAAGCCTGAAAAGGCGTATGAGGAAATGATACGAAACTTGAAGGAAGGAAAAATTCAGAATTTTGGAAAAAGCTGTATAATTTGCCGTGGCAATAAGGAACTTTCAGAAATTACAGCAAGATTAAATGAAGAAAAAATTCCGTTTACGCTTGAAAGCAACTCTTCGATTCTGGATTACAGAGCTGTTAAACCGCTGTATAAGCTGATAAAATTTTTTGTTTATCATAATTTTATTTATTTATTGGAATTTATGCGAAGTGATTTGATTGGTTGTTTAAATGATCATGTAAAATATTTGGTAGAAAATAAGGAATTAATTGAAAAATATATTACAAAAAATATTAAGTTATCTAGTAAAAATTTGAAAAGTAAGAACAGTTTTGAATATTTTATAGAAAACTTGGAAAATTTTGAAAAAAAAGAAAATTTGCTGGAATATAAAAACATTGATTTTATGGAAAGAAATGGACTTTCGTTTTCTGAAATTTTGGAAAAAATAAAGGAACTTTACAAACTTTCAATTAATTTGAATGATAAATATTTGAAAGAAAATTTTTCAAAAAAAATTATTCAAGATTTTGATGTAACAAGTTTTTATTCAACAAACAGTGATATAAAAAATATTTTTCAATTTTTCAATATTCTAAAGGAATTTGACAACCTTTACGAATTTGTTGTGCATATTGAAGATGAAAAGGATAACTTGAAGCAAATAAGCAGTTCAGATGAAAATGCCATAAATCTGATGACAATTCATAAGTCCAAAGGGCTGGAATTTGACACGATAATCTATTACCGAAAAGGAAAAACTGGCGGAAATAATTTTAAAACTTTTGAAACATATTTTGATTATAATGAAAATTTTACAAATGTAACTAATTTCTTAATAACATTTTCAAAATATGCTAAAAATTTGAAAAATATAAAAGAATACGGAATAATCGCTGAAAAAAACTCTCAAAAAGAAAAGATGGAAGAAATAAATGCAGACTATGTAGCTTTGACACGTGCGAAAAAAAATCTGCTGCTGTACTTTGAGGCTTACATAACAAAAAATGGATATTCCGATGATTTAATTAAGAAATTAATTGATGTTTACCATGAAAATACAGAATTTGGAATTGGAGAAATCACTGAAACAGAAAGAAAAATTAATCAAATTTCTGATAACTCAAATGAAAATAGTAAACTTTGCGAAAATAAAATAAATAATAAAATCTTAAAAACTTATTTTTCTGAGGATAAATTTAAAATAAAAAAATCAAGTATAACTTTGGAAAAGGAATTTAAAAGAAAAAAAGGGCTTGCAATGCACTATTACTTTGAACATATTTCAAATAATCTGGAAAATGATAAATTAATTGCAAAATCTGCACTTTTAAGCCGATATGGAAATATGCTTGGAAAAAAAATTGTAGAAGAATTAATTGTCCGAATGGAAAAATTTATTCAAAAAAACAGTGATATTTATGATGAGAAATACAAAGTTTATACAGAATTTGAAATTTATGATTCTGAAGGAAGAAAGCGTATCATTGATAGAATTAACATTGATGAGGAAAATAAGAAAATCTATATTTATGATTACAAGACTGGATTTGAACCTGAAACGAATGAGAAATATCAGGAACAGATTAATGAGTATAGGGATATTTTAAGCAAAAAAGTTTCACCAGATTATGAAATTGATGTGAAATTATTGGAAGTTTAAAGTGATTTTTGAAAAAAACGAATTTTTCTATTTCAAAAATAAGATTAATAGGTTATAATAATATGAAATGATTAAAATTTAGGAGGAAAAAATATGTCAATATTAGTTTTTGGACACAAAAATCCAGATACAGATACAATTTGTTCAGCGATTGCTTATACGGAACTGAAAAATAAATTGGGAAAAGATGTTAAGGCTGTAAGACTTGGAGAAATTAATGAAGAAACAAAATATGCTTTGAACTATTTTAAAGTTGAAAAGCCTGAATTAGTGGAAAATGTGGCTGGAAAAGAAATAATTCTGGTAGATCACAATGAGAGAACTCAAACTGCTGAAGGATTTGAAGAGGCAAAAGTTCTGGAACTAATTGATCATCACAGAATTTCAAACTTCAATGTGGATGAGCCTTTGTATGCAAGATTAGAGCCTGTTGGATGTACTGCAACAATTATCTTAAAATTATTTAAGGAAAATAATCTTGTACCAAGTAAGGAAACTGCAGGACTTATGTTAAGTGCGATTATTTCAGATACATTATTGTTCAAATCGCCAACTTGCACAGAATGTGATATTAAAACTGGTAAGGAACTGGCTGAAATCGCTGGAGTAAATGCGGATGAGTATGGTCTTGAAATGTTAAAGGCTGGAACTGCACTTGGAGATAAATCTGAAGCAGAACTGTTAAACATGGATATGAAAATCTTTGAAATTGATGGTTCAAAAATTGGTGTTGCACAAGTTAATACTGTAAATGAAGCAGAAGTTTTGGAAAGAAAAGAGAAACTGCTTTCTGAAATTGATAATATTATTACAAAAGAAGGATTAAAATTCTTTATGTTTGCAATCACAAATATTTTATCAAATGATTCTGTGGCTCTAGTTTCAGGAGATGGAAATGATATTATCGAAAAAGCGTTTGGAGAAAAAGTTGATAGCAACTTAGTAACTTTGAAAGGTGTAGTTTCAAGAAAGAAACAAATTATTCCGCCATTGACAAAAGCAATTCAAGGGTAAATTTATAAAAATAAAAAATAAGGATTTTAAAAATGGCAATAGTAAAATTTAAGAAAAGAGAAGAATTAAAAATATTATTTGCAATAAAGCTACCTACAATAATTTCTGAACTTTATAAGGAAGTCAGAAGTAAAAAAATAGCCAATGAAGCGATAAGAAATTCTCTTAATATGAAAAAAAATAGAGTAATTAATACATTAGAATTAGTTGATGGATTTGGAAATCAGTTTTCTGTTCTTGTAATTTATGATAATATTATGGAAGAAAAGGAGCTTCTGAAATATAATTTGGAAATTGAGGATATTGATTTCAGAATTTTGGAATTTGATTTCAATGGTAAAATGGAAATTGAAGAAATGATAGAGCATATAAAAAGGCTATACTAAATGCCTAATTTAAAAAATTGAAAAAAGAGGTAAAATAATGAAGAAAATAGTGATATTGGTTAGTGTTTTAATGCTTTTAATGGTTAATGTTGTAAATGCAAAATCAAATAAGGCCAAAAAAAGAATAGGAGATAAAAAGTTTGAGAAAATAATGAAAGATTTTCAACTTGAAGCAGTAATAGAAACGACAAAAGGAAATATTTCTGTATACTTATATCCTGAAGCAGCTCCTAAAAATGTTGCAAATTTTGTGTTTCTTGCAAAAAATAATTTTTACAACGGACTAACTTTTCATAGAGTTATTCCTAATGGACTAGTGCAGGGTGGAGACCCTCTTGGAAACGGCACTGGAACAGCTGGATATTTTCTAAATGATGAAATTTCTGACTGGTTAAACTTTGATAATGAAGGTATGCTTGCTTTTGCAAATTCTGGACCAAATACAAATAGTAGTCAATTTTTTATAACGATGCAGGCAATGAGCAGCTTAAATGGGAAACATACAATTATAGGTGGAACAAAATCACGTGAAGATTTAGGTGTATTAAGGACAATAAGGCAAGATGATAAAATATTAAATATTGATATCAAAGGTAGAAAAGTTGATAAATTTTTAGATTATTTCTCTGAAGAAGTCAGCGAATGGGAAAGAAAGCTAGAAAAACCAGTAAATCATGAATAGAATACAGATAAAACTCTCAGTAAATTGAGAGTTTTTTTATAAAATATTCACAAACAAAAAATAAAAACATAATCAAAAAAAGGATTTTCAAGGTATTTTTAAATATTGCACTTGATTATACAATACATCCTAAAAAGAAATTATCAAAAATCTAAAAAAAGTAGTTGACATTTATTTTAAATTATGGTATTATATTTCTTGTCCGAGAATGGAAATAAGAATTATTCTTTGGAACGGTGTATAGCGCAGCTCGGTAGCGCACCTGCCTTGGGAGCAGGGGGTCGTAGGTTCAAATCCTACTACACCGACCATCTATAAATTTGCGGGAGTAGCTCAGTTGGTAGAGCGTCAGCCTTCCAAGCTGAATGTCGCGAGTTCGA
>ERZ773021.442-NODE-442-length-19084-cov-13.756_pt1 | contig 19084 bp, 11 predicted proteins | sample MGYA00511668_ERZ773021 | MGnify/ENA primary metagenome ERZ773021 (study PRJEB29015, sample SAMEA2737961) | human oral metagenome | biome: human oral; feature: human-associated habitat; material: dental | place: China | collected 2032 ... | reverse complement strand
ATCACCATTCGGTTGAGGATTTGGTGGATTTCTACACTATTGGGATAGAGTGTATGCAAATATTCTTGCCACTGAGGGTCTTCTGCTGAAAGACATTTAAACTCATAGGAAGGGAAGGCTTCCATTGCTTTATAGCAGGCTTTTATAACAGTTTCGGTGTCTTTGCTGTAGCTATAGACTTCGCGGTTGCCTCCTCCGGTAACGATAGCTACCTCAATAGCTCCTGCACTCTCGATAACATCGCAAAGAGCCTCCTCGATATCCGCAAGAGTTTCGAACTCTTCTTGAGATGAAAAGCCATTATCGTAAGGGTGTTGCATTTTCACTATGGCACGCACTACCACAGGAAAATCTGCGATAGGAGCGATACTCTTCAGCGCTAAATTCAGCCGAATAGAGACGGGAGTCTCGCCGAAAGAAGTGCGGTAGAAGTCCCAGTTTTCGGGGATTTCGATAGACGAATGGTTGTCATTCATAGGGAATTGTTTTAATAAAGGACAAAGGTAATGATTTTTATGGAGAGAAACAACAAAGGCTGTCACAAAATAAGATTTGCGACAGCCTTTTGTTATAGGTTTAATTCTTATGATCTAAGACTTTACTCCCACGAGTACTGAGGTCATACTGATAGAGCCTCCTACGATTGAATCATTGAAAATCAGTACTTCATCATCTTCTTCTCGCAAAGCCATTACGTAGAGTAAAGGCAAGTAATGATCGGGGGTGGGGACTGATAGTTTTGCGTTTTCTCCGAATTGCTCGAAATGTACTAACGCCTCTAAGTCATTATCAGTTATTGTTTGATTGATTTGATCACGAAAGGCAAAAGCCCAGTCATAACCAGCATCTAAATCATTGATATAGCGAAAGTTCATCAGGCGCAAGTTATGTATGATATCCCCGCTTGCTAAAATCAATACTCCTTGTTTGCGCAACCGAGCAAGTTTTTTGGCTAAATCGGCGTGCCATTGAGCAGGCTTGGTAGCATCTAAGCTCAGTTGTACTACGGGAATATCTGCCTTAGGGTACAAGAACTTTAATACCGCCCAAGCGCCGTGGTCAAATCCGCGTTCGGGGTCTACTTTTAGGTCAGTATCTGCAAGTAGTTCTTGCACTTGTGCTACTAACTCAGGAGAACCTTTAGCAGGATATTGCACTTCGCTGAGAGCTTTTGGAAATCCGTAGAAATCATACATCATTGGAGGATTAGGGTTTCCCATAATAAATAATCCCTCACTATACCAATGAGCAGAAATACACAAGATAGCTTTTGGTTTATCAAAAGTCTGTGTGATTTCGGCAAACTTTTGGTTAAAAGGATTCTGCTCATCAAGAGCGTTCATTGGATTGCCGTGTCCTACAAATAGAATAGGTGTTTTTTCGGATATAAAAAGGTGTTATAATATTGATATGTTTTCTAAATTCGAGTTATTAAAGGTAAATATTATCGTACTTGAACACAATAATAGAATTTTTAGTAATTCATCATAAATAGATTCTAATTTACCAAATAAATTTTTTTATTAAGTTGCTCCAATCTTTTAGTTTCATATTAGGGAATTGTTTTCCATAGAAAGTCTCAAGCATTCTTAATGCCTGAAAAGTATGTTTTGTATTAATAAGGGGTTTCAATTGTGCTATTACATTCTCATCTGTTATCTCTAATAATTTTCCATCTGAGATGATGCTTTTCTCTTCTTCAATATTATTAGTAATATTTACTTTAGAAAAGAAAGTTTCTACTTGATTGAAAAAATTAATTAAATCTTTTCGTTTAAATAAAATAGGTTCATCACCATTTTTTAGTTTTTTTCTTAAAAAAGTTCCTGATGAAACCTCATCTTGGAAAAATTGACGAGAGTAAAAGGAAACACTTTTCTTTTCATTTAAACGTTCTTTTACTGTATGAAAATTCCAACAGACTAAAACATCATTGGCATAGTCATATCCTAAGAATATGAAAGGGATAGGAGAAATTTTTATTCTATCAAATTCTTCTTTTATAGGTAATTGTGCCCTTGTAGTATCAGGACGATCTTTGAAATAAGCAGAAGATAAATTCTTTACATAAATATAATAGTTCTTATTTTTAAAAGATATTAAAAAAGGCTGTACTCCTTCAATATATAAGAAATCAGGAGACTCTTCCATTACTTCTTTTATTAATAGTAGTAATGTTTCAGGATATATTTTATTAGTATTCATAATTGTAAACTTTTAAACAATGTACTTCCTGATAAATTAATATCTTTGTTATTGATGGTTTCTATATTTGATAAATTGCAATTAAAAGATATGTTGCTAATTTCAATAGGAATATCATTTTTAATTGTAGGAATATTTTTATAATCAAAAAAAGCAATACTATCAATAGCTTGTTGATAATCAAAATAAATATCAAAAGACTTTTCTAGATCTCGACCTAATGTTTTAGAAATGACTTCTTTTAGACGAAATTGCAAGTCTAAACTATTAATTCTTTTTAGGATATTATGGGATAGATCCCCTATACTCTTTCCTTTTCCTGTTTCAGTAACAAAAACAGAAGCTACCAATAGTTTAGAAGTATTATTAGGTTTAAGTTGTTCTAAAGAAAACTTATGAATACGTTCTATTTTGCTTGTACTTTTCACTTCTATTTTATCTTTACCATCATTAAAATCAAATTTATCACTTGGAGAAAGATGCCAAGATTGGACTAAATATTCAGGATGTTTAGATTGTTCAATAATTAATAATTCAGCCCAAATACCTTGTATAGTTTTATAGGCAGGTTGGGAAAACTGCTTAAATAAATCTATTAATTTTTGTATTTCTTCTTTAAATTGTTTGTCTGATATTGGTTTGGGAAATTGTTTTATTATGATGATTACTATTTCTATAAAATATTTTTGTATATCAGGATTTATTGTTTTCAAAGATATGATAGTATAAAGGCTCTTGATTTTTATTATATCTTGATATAAAATACAAGGGCGATTAAATGTTACAGATATAAGATCAAGGTTTATGTCTATAGCATTATAGGTATTACTACATTCAATAAAAAATAATGGAAACCCCTCATGAGAGACTCCTATTTTATGAAAATTACTAAAAGGTAAAGATTCAACGATAAAGCCTTCTTTATGAGTAGGTGTTTTCTGTTGTAAATTCTCAAATATTTTATATACTTCAATCATACTATTTATCTCTCATTAGCAACATAATTAAGAGCAAAATCTTCAGGATAATAAATAGCTAGTGTATAGGCTATTTTATTATCCCACTTTATAGAATCGGATTTAAGTTGTACCTTGTGAATTTGAATACAAATAGAATCCTCAAATTTAATATTGCTATCGCCAGGATAGGTTTCTTTCCCTACTGTAGAACGTCCTGAATGTAACTCTTTGATTCTTTTTGTTTTTTCATCAAATGTACGTTCACGAGGTTTTCCATTGTATGCCATTTGGATAATATAAGCGTGTTCCAAAGGAGTATTCTCCTTAGATGATAAATATTTTAAATACCTTATAGTTGCTTGTTTCCGAGCGGAATCAGGCATATTTGAAAATTTGAAATCAGATAAAAATTCAATTACTTCTTGTATAGGCAATTTGGCATAGCGGTGGTTACGGTCAGGTGTTCCATAGTCTTTATCATTGACGAAAGATATTCGTGAGAGGAAGTTTTCTGTGAATTTTATGTTTTCATCTATTGTTTGGAAAGCATTCATCTTGCGCCATCCTGTAAGTTTAGACTGAACGGTATCAATAGAAAGAATATTTTTGCGTGTAGCATTTAGTCTTGGAGACATTAGTAATAGGTGTTCTACCTCCTCTAAAGTTGAACTTTCTTTTAGCCATTTCCGCATTTCTTCTTCGTGTTCGATGTAGTCCACATATTCTAAGATAACTTCTTCGGGTAAATATACTCTACACCAATCAAGATAATTTAATTTATATCCAAAGAAACGACATCTTTGTTGAATAGTATCAGCCGTTGATTTGCCAATGCTATAACGAGGCATATAAGTAACCGCTAAATTTTCAACGGTAAAACCACGATTGAGCATCTCAGCTCCTACTAAAATATGAGATGAATACCCTTCCCAATCTATATTTATATCTTTTTCGCTACTAATAATTAAATTAGTATTAGTATCAAGGATTACATCTTGTAAATGAGGCAAAATATCTTCAAAGGTGGGAACATAATTATCTTCAGGAGAATAATATCGAATAACTTCTGAGTAGAGTTTTTTAAATTGTTTTAATAATTCTATTCGTGCTAAATCATTTTTCTCACAGTTAATTTGCTCCGACCAAGTTTCAATCAAATTAGTTACCCAAGTGTAAAACATTTTACTTACCTCTTGGCTTTTATCTGCATGAATCATCATTGATAAGAAACGTTCTTTCTTAAGAATACAAACTACCAATGCTACATTCATTAAATGAATTTGCAATGCTTCTATAAGAGTTTGGGGACATTTTTCTAAATAGTTTTTCTTACTATTAAAAGTTTCTTCTTCGGGTATTGTAATAATTAATTCTGGTCTATCAATAAAAAAGGTTTTTCCTCCAGTGTATTTTTTACCTGGTGATAGAACGGTATGATATTTAGGAGAGAGCAAATCTAATATACTAATCAAAAGAGGTCCTTGTGGAGTTGCAGTATATTGGATGTAAGAATGATTAGGAATTGACGATTTTAGATTTAGGATACTACTATAAGTAGTTGTAAACTCATTATCTTCCCATTCTAGATTTTTACTGTTTTTATAGGCATATCCGTTCAAACTTGCTTGGTCTGCTTCATCATCTATAATTAGTACGCCTTTATTTCCTAATATAGGTTTTAGCTGTAAAGAATTAAAGATATTAGCAAGTTCATTGATATATTTGTGATGTTTTAATATAGTAATTAAAACAGCAGGTTTTGTGCTGATTTGTAATTCCTTCTTGATTTTTTGTATATCATTCAGGGTCGGATTTTCATGTAATTTATAATACTCCTTATTTTCTCCATTATTTATTAAATCTTTCCGTAAACGATTAGTAGTTTGAGCTAATAGATTCTTCTTTGTTCCTGCAAAATATATAATAATTCTAAAACCATTATCATTAGCCATAGCTGAAAGAGTGGTAAATGAAAGAGTCTTTCCACTTTGTACATAGCCAAAGACAAGATTAGTGATAGATTGTTCTGTATCTTTTTGAGGATTTGTGCAATGAGATAAAATGTCCTTTGTTTCTGTCAATAAGTGTTCTATTTCATTTTCATCAAGTTTTGTTTTTAATCTATCTATTAATTCAATTGTTCGTTCTCCAATTATTGGAGAAAAATCTTCAGAGGAAGGGGATAATATTTGTATTTCTTGTGTTTTCATAGCTATTATAATAAATGTTCATTAAATAGAATTCTAATAATAGAAGCATTTCCTATTTTTCTGTTTACAGCTATAATCTCAGCTAAGGTAAGTGTTCTAAAAATAGTAATAATAGGTTGATAGTTATCATTTTTTTTAAACATATCAAAGCGAGCAAAGAAAGGATGAGCAAGGTTTATTCTACAAGAGATAGTTTTACTATTTATATCATCAAATAAAGATTTACTATCTTCTACATTAATAGAATACAAATTATTACTATTAGTATTTACCAATTCTATTTTAAGTGAATAATCTGTATTGCCTAATGTAAATGAATCAGAATGACTTGACAAAACCTCAGCTTCTTGTATAATATTCTCCTCTCTTGTGATTAGTTCAGTATCTTTTGCTTTTAATTCAACTTCTTGAATTTTTTTAGTAAATTCTCTTGTTTTATTTTCTTTTTTTAGTTTTTTGGTTATTTCTTTTGCTATTTTTGTCACCTCTTCTTTAGTGCGTTGTCTATAATTCTCTGCCTGTCCATATAAATCAAAATCAGTCTGGGTAAGTTCTTCTTTTAGAGCTTCCATAAAAATAGACAAGTCCTCTTCATCACGAAACTTGTTTTTATTGAAAGAAACATCAAAGCCTTCGAGTTCTATTTCTCCAAAGATTCTTTTATATCTCGGAGATCCTGCTTGTCCACAAATAATTTGAGGAAAATACTTTTCTTCTATAATTCTCCCTCTTCTCAACAAAGCTATACCATTAGCTGATTGTTGCATTGTTTTGAGAATAGCAATAAATCCTGTAGCTTTATATTTTCCAATTTGAAAATCTATTTCCTTTTTCCAAAATATATTATGGCTTTCGGGCTGCTTATAATAAGGGGCATTTAAAATTTCGTATTCAGGATAATGTAGCAATTCTTCATTTACAAAAATTTTTACATCTTCATTTTTAATAAATTTTCGATAGAAGCTAGAAAGGTGTCTCTTTACCTTATCCATTTGGTTCACTGAAGGAGCTTGTTTAGATAAGTCTGTTAAAATAATTTTTGTATAATGTTCTTCAGCTGATTTAGGTTTTTCTTCGACAATAAGTTCTTCTTTATTATCTTCAATTACTTTAAGCAAATCAAAATTAGTAAAACGTTCTACTGTTTCTCCCAATGCTTTTGTATAGACACACCACTTATCCGCCAGCCAAACGGAAGCAGTTTTCATTCCCATTCCAAATTCATTTAAGCCTGTACTATCTAATGGGATATGAGCAGGTTCAAAAGCTTTCTTATAATTTTTAGTGTTTATCCCAGCAGCATTATCGGTAATGGTTATGTTACGTTTTTCCCAATCTACATTTATCCTGATTTCTAATCTATAATTAGGATCTAAAGCAACTAATGCATCCTTATTATCAAGATAACTTTGTACTGCATTATCTACATATTCTCCAAGTGCAAAAGATACAGTATTATTCAATGCACGAAAAGTACTATAAACACTGGGCTGTAAAGCTATTGATACACTATTAATTGTTTCCATAATCAATAAATAAGTTATCTGCAATTCTTTTTACTACATCTACATTTACCGCATTACCAAAAGCCTTAAAGGCTTTTGCAATTGTATCTGGATAATTTTTTAATTCCATACACTGAAGTTTCGCGGCTTCTTGAATAGTCATATATCTTCCTATATCTCCTTTAGGGGTTTCTACCCAAGGAAATATTGGAATTTGGGTAGTGGTTAAAACCAAAGCAGGTGAAAAGGTCGCTTTTTTTACCCTAATTCCAGATGGGCGAAACTGAATAATTTTATTAAATATAGTTGGATTTTCTTCAAATCCACAATTCCATTCAAATTTTTGATGGCTATTCTCAAATGACTTTATTTTATTTATCCAAGTATCAATCCAAGATTTATTAGTTTTATAAAATTCTCTATTGAGGCGGATAAATTGTTTTTTCCAGTCAGGAAAATGTTTGTTTTCTTCAGTCTTATCAGTTTGGGCATAAGTAGGCAAACATTTTAGAAAATCATCTTTTGAATTACCTTTTATCTCTTCTCCAAAAATACCTTTTTTCCCTTTTAGGTCATCTTTATTCTGAAAGAATGGTGCTATATTTTCATAGTCATAGTTAGCTCCAAATTCCATAGCCCAAATAGGAAAAGTAGGGAGTTTTCCCTTGTTTTCCTTTAACAAATCCAAAAATTCCTGCCAAACTTTTAAATGTTCACGTGTGTTTCCACGCAAGGTCATATAATTATCGTCTTCAGGTATTATTATACTATTAATATCACACAAAGGTCTTTCAGTATGTGTCGGAAAATTAAAATCTTTAAGCCCTCCTTTTTCCTTTAACCTACCTACTATATAAATACGTGTCCTATGTTGAGGGATACCAAAATAGTGAGGGGAAATAATATCATCTCTAACATCATATAGTTTTTCTAACTTTTCGCGAATAACTTTATAAGTATTTCCTTTATCATGTGATTTTAAATTAGGGACATTTTCCAAAAAAATAAATTCAGGTTTTTTTGATTCTAAAATCTCTACGATTTTATAAAATAGATTTCCTCTGTCTTTATCATCATTGAATCCCTGCTGAGAACCAGCCTGAGAAAAAGGTTGGCAAGGGAATCCTGCACACAAAATATCGTGTGCAGGAATATTGTCTATATTTACATTATTGATATCTCCTTCTACTATAATGTTATGTTTCTCAGTATCAAAATTTTTTTTATAAAGTTCTTGTAGAGATAAATCTATTTCACTTGCGAATACACACTTATAGTCTAATTTAGATAGTGCTTGATGAAAACCACCTAATCCTGCAAATAAGTCTATAAATCTTAAGTCCTTTTTCATGAGTTATAATCTATCTGAATCCCCAACTCTTTCAGTTGCGCCTCATCGATAGGGGAGGGGGCATCAATCATCACATCACGACCGCTGTTGTTTTTAGGGAAAGCGATAAAGTCGCGTATGGTTTCTTGCCCGCCGAGGAGTGCTACCAATCGGTCGAAGCCAAAAGCCAAACCACCGTGAGGAGGAGCGCCGTATTTGAAGGCGTTCATCAAGAAGCCAAATTGTGCTTGTGCCTGCTCAGGGGTAAAGCCGAGGAGCTCAAACATTTTGGCTTGTAACTCTTGGTTGAAGATACGTATAGAACCACCGCCTACTTCATTACCATTGAGCACGAGGTCGTAAGCATTGGCACGTACTGCCCCTGGGTTACTGTCGAGTAACGGAATATCTTCAGGTTTAGGCGAGGTAAAAGGGTGGTGCATCGCAAAGAAGCGTTCTTCCTCTTCGCTCCACTCCAAAAGAGGGAAATCTACGACCCATAGAGGAGCATATTCATCCGGTTTGCGCAAGCCGAGACGCTCAGCGAGTTCCATACGGAGGGCGCTGAGTTGCCCGCGTACTTTGTTTGCCTTTCCTGAAAGGATGCAGATAAGGTCGCCTGCTTGGGCGCCAGTGCGCTCTGCCCACGCCTTGAGGTCGTCCTCGTTATAGAATTTATCTACTGATGATTTGAAGCTACCATCTTCATTGCATTTTACATATACCAAGCCTGTTGCGCCTATCTGTGGGCGTTTTACCCATTCTACCAAAGCATCAATCTCTTTGCGGGTGTAGCTATTAGCTCCAGGTACGGCAATACCTACTACCAATTCGGCTTCGTTGAATACCTTGAAATCGCGGTGTTGCGCAATGTCGTTGAGTTCACCGAATTTCATACCGAAACGGATATCGGGTTTGTCGTTACCGTAAGTTTTCATCGCCTCGGCATACGTCATACGAGGGAAAGCCCCAAACTCTAAGCCTTTGAGTTCTTTGAGGAGGTGTTTTGCCAATCCTTCAAAGGTTTGGATGATGTCCTCTTGTTCTACAAACGACATTTCGCAGTCTATTTGGGTAAACTCCGGCTGACGGTCGGCGCGGAGGTCTTCATCACGGAAGCACTTTACAATTTGGAAATACTTATCCAATCCGCCTACCATTAGCAGCTGCTTGAAGGTTTGTGGGGATTGTGGCAAGGCATAGAACTCACCTGGGTTCATACGGCTGGGCACTACAAAGTCGCGTGCGCCTTCAGGTGTTGATTTGATAAGCACGGGCGTTTCTACCTCTATAAACCCTTGTCCAGAGAGGTAGTTGCGCACGATCATGCCTACCTTGTGGCGGAAGATAAGGTTATCACGTACAGGAGTACGGCGTATATCGAGATAGCGGTACTTCATACGGAGGTCTTCACCACCATCAGTAGTATCTTCAATGGTAAAGGGGGGTATTTCGGAGTGGTTGAGCAGGGTGAGTGCCGAAACGAGGATCTCCACCTCTCCGGTAGGAATATTTGTATTGGCAGCCTCGCGCTTGATCACAGTACCTTGTATCTGAATCACGTCCTCACGTGAGAGGGTTTTCGCCTGCTCGAAGACTGCTTTATCAGTGCGTTCTTCATCGAATATAAGCTGGGTGATGCCATAGCGGTCGCGAAGGTCTACCCAAATCATAAATCCCTTGTTGCGGATGCGTTGTACCCATCCGCTGAGGGTTACTTGTTGTTTTTCGTGTGAGAGTCGTAACTCTCCACAAGTATGCGTTCTGTACATTTTTTGTTTGTTGTTGGTTATAAGGTTTGAGTTTTTTAATAATAACTGATTTCGTAAATAGTGGAAGCGTCTTGTTTGGTAAATACTATTTCTTTTCCTTCTAAATACTCTCTTTTGCCATCTTTTTCTTTATAAGAGAACTCATAATACCTCTCTTGTTCATATTTTACATCAATAGGTTTGCCATTGGTGTCTTGCGTGATATGTTTTTTATAAGTGATAACAAACTTATAAATTCCGTTATTATTACTAATAAGTTTGTAACTTAGATTTTTTAAAGTGCCATCTTGTATTTTAGCAATTTTCTTTTCTAAGTCTTTTACAGTTTCTGGGCTATAGGAGGAGGTCCCTATACTTGAATTTGCTACTCCAAAACGATTTTCTACAATTTTTGTTACATAACCATCATTATCATAATTATAGCTAAAAGCAGTGGTATTGGATGAAGTATAACCAAACTCTTCATCACTAAATTCTTTTTTCATTGATTTAATGAGATTTTTAGTATGAACTCCTATAGGTAACAATATTTCTCCTTCAAAAAAAGAGATATACGTACCTATAATATCTCCAGATTCGTCACTGAAAAGTAACCACTTATTCTTATTCTCATTAGGATAATAGGTCATAGTAGTGGTTATAGTTTCTGTTTTACCATTTACGTTTCTTATGCGAAATAGCTGGCTAATATTTCCTTCTGTCCAAGTGTATTTACCTCTTCTTGATTCTATCAGTTGTCCTTTTGCATTATATGCAAAATCGTTATTAAAGCCTTTGTAATAACCCATGTTATTCAAAACTTCTTCATGTGTTTGATTACTAAATTTTGCAATTATTTTTCCTTGAGGATATTCAAAAGTTGTTTCTTCTTCTGGTTTTCCTTCCTCTTTAATAGTCTTTTTTGAGATACGTCCTTGCTCATCATACGTATAAGCCACAGAACTATTTTTCAGTGTATATTGGTAACGAGGACTATCTTCTGTTGACAAAGGGACATATTCTCTTTTCAAATAAGTAATCTTCACCTCTTTAATTCTCTTTACCTCAGTGGTTTTAGGGTTTTCAGGATTATTAGTTGTTGGGTTGTCGTCACTTTTTCCACAAGAAGCTAAAGTAAGAACAGCAGTTGCTACTAAAAATATGGTTCTTTTCATGTTGGTATTTTTAAATAATTCATTTTTTTGAAACGTTTCCAATTCCTTGACTGAGTATATCTACATCAAGGATAATATTTTTCTATATTAAGAGATGTAATGATTTTTTCTTTGTTTATGATTAGGCTGTTTCAATAGGTTCTAATAAGATGCAAAAATAGTTATTAATTTTGAGATGACAAAGTACAAAATTAATTTATATCTTTGCACAGCCAAAAAATGTGTCTAAATGACGACAAACAAAAACTACCTAAAGAAGACTTTACAACTTGTACTCCCTCTATTATTGGGGCTTTTCTTGTGCTGGTATGCCTTTGCTCAGTTCAGTGCAGAGGAATTAGCACTTATCAAGGAACAATTCCTTAGGGCTGATTATTCCTACTTATGGCTCTCGGTGGGTATGGGCTTCCTCAGTCATGTATCTCGTGGGCTTCGCTGGCAGTATACCCTTGCTTCTATGCACTATTTTCCTAAGCGGTATAACCTTGTCTTGGCGGTATTTGTTGGTTATTTGCTAAACCTGACCATACCTCGATCCGGAGAAGTCTCTCGTGCCTTGCTTATCAATCGGTATGACAAGGTTCCCTTTGATAAGTCCTTCGGTACCATACTCACTGAGCGGGCTATAGATATGTGTATTTTGCTGTTGCTCATTGCCATTGTTTTTGTTTTTCAGTTTGATTTGGTATGGCATTTCTTAGAAAACTATTTTACTTTTTCCTATATTATAGTAATACTCTTAGTTTTAGGGCTTTTGTTTGTAGCATTTCTCTATTGGCTTTACCGATCCACTACTTCCATAGCACAGAAGATACGCCAATTACTTTCAGGCATCAAGGAAGGAATTTTCTCTATTGTACATTTGAAGAAAAAGTGGCAATTTGTAGCCCATACTTTATTTATTTGGATTATGTACTTTCTGATGTTCTATATAGTATTTTTCTCAATGGAAGAAACTAAGAATTTATCTCTTTTGCAAGTACTTACAGCCTTTGTCATTGGGAGTTTTGCTATTGTCTTTACCAATGGTGGTTTGGGTGCCTATCCGCTTTTTATAGCTAAGGTATTGCTCCTCTTTGGTGTAGCTGAGACCGTTGGGACAGCTTTAGGTTGGGTGATATGGATTGCCCAATTCCTGATGATTATCCTTTTTGGAGGATTGTCGTTTTTGCTATTACCTATTCTTAATAAAGGAAATAGGTAAGAGCTAACAGGTAATAAATATAACCCAATTAATAACTTAAAACTCAAAACTCAAAACTCAAAACTAATAACTATGACTTGTTATCATTGTGGAAATTATTGTGACCCAAAACATCCTATTGTCTTTGATGATAAGCATTTTTGTTGTCAAGGGTGCCAAACGGTCTATGAAATTCTCTCTGCCAATAAGTTAGACAAATATTATACCTACGAGCAAACCCCAGGGGCACGTCCTGAAGAGGCAGGGGAAAAGTATCATTTCTTAGACAATCCCCAGATTGTGGCAAAGCTGCTGGAGTTTGACGAGGCGAATACACAAATCGTCTCCTTATATATTCCTCATATTCACTGTAGTTCGTGTATCTGGGTGTTGGAGAATTTGCAGAGATTACACGAAGGCGTGATACATGCCTTAGTTGATTTTCCTAAAAAGACGGTACGTATTAGTTACCTAAAAGACAAAATCACGCTGAAAGAGTTGGTGATACTTCTATCCAAAATAGGCTATGCTCCTTATATAAGTTTGGATGATTATTCACAGAAGAAGGACAAAAAAGGACAAAAGCAGCTACTGTATAAGTTGGGAGTGGCAGGTTTTGCCTTTGGAAATATTGGACTATTGTCTTTCCCAGGGTTCTTTGAAGATAACGAATTTTGGTTCAATCGCTATAAGGATTTCTTCCGCTGGCTGATGTTTGCCTTCTCTTTGCCGGTGATGTTCTATGCGGCTACCGATTACTTTGTTTCTGCATACAAGGGGATTCGCAATCGCTTTCTTACCATTGATATTCCTTTGGCATTGGGAATACTTACCATGTTTGTTCGCAGTACTTATGATATCATATCGGGTAGGGGACAGGGCTTCTTTGATAGCTTGGCTTCCTTGGTCTTTTTGCTATTGATAGGCAAATTTTTTCAGCAACGCACCTACTCCTTTCTCTCCTTTGAGCGAGATTACAAAAGCTATTTCCCTATAGGAGTAACTCGTATAGAGGGGGGTAGGGAAGAGAGTATTCAAGTATATGATATCAAGGAGGGCGACCGCTTACTCATTCGCAATGAGGAGCTGATTCCTGTAGATGCCGTGCTTATTCGTGGGGTAGGCCAGATAGATTATAGCTTTGTGACAGGGGAGTCCAAATGGACAGAAAAGAACAGTGGTGACAAGCTCTTTGCTGGTGGTCGCCATAAGGGTACCGCTATAGAGATAGAAGCCACCAAGACCGTTTCCCAAAGCTATCTTACCCAACTTTGGAGCAATGAGTCTTTTCAAAAGAACAAAAACGAAGGTATTAAGACCCTTACGGACAAGATTAGTCAGTACTTTACCTTCTTTGTACTGCTCATAGCTTTCCTAACTTTAGCCTTTTGGCTTTTCTATGGTACTCCTACCGAGGCGTTCAATGCCTTTACAGCAGTGCTTATTATTGCTTGCCCTTGTGCTTTGGCGGTTTCCGCTCCTTTTGCCTTGGGGAATATGCTCCGACTCTTAGGGAAACATCGTTTTTACCTCAAAGATACTCAGGCTATAGAGCAAATGGCACAGGTAGATACCTTGATTTTTGATAAAACAGGTACCATTACCCAAAGTAATACTCAAGAAATTAGCTATGAGGGAGCTTCTATGAGCGCAGAACAACTCATTTTGCTCAAAAGTGTATTACGCAACTCCAACCACCCGCTATCTCGCCAACTATATGATTATTATAATCAGGTGGGTATTCGCTCCTTGGATAGTTACCAAGAGTTGATAGGAAAGGGAATGGAGGCGACCTCAGGTACTGACCATATAAAAATAGGCTCGGCTAAGTTTGTAACGGGAAAGGAAAACAAAGATGAAACAGCGGTATATGTGAGTATTAATGGACAATTAATTGGCAAATATACCTTTAAGAACCCTTATAGGAGTCATATATTTACCGTTTTCCATGAATTAGAGGACAAGGGCTATACTTTAGCGCTCCTCTCTGGGGATACTGAGGCAGAAAAAGCTTTCTTGCAAAGCCAACTCTCAGCAAAAGTATCTCTGCACTTTAATCAAAGTCCAGCTAATAAGCTGTATTATATAGAACAATTGCAGAAAGAAGGAAAGATAGTAATGATGCTTGGCGATGGGCTGAACGATGCCGGTGCTCTCAAGCAAGCCCAAGTAGGCTGTGCAGTAGCTGAAAATAGTAATACTTTTTCTCCTGCTTGTGAGGCGATACTACAAGCCTCTGAGATAGAGAAGCTTCCACAATTCCTTACTCTAAGTAAAAAGACCATGCAAGTAATCAAGATGAGTTTTGTACTCTCCTTATTATATAATTGTATAGGTACGTTCTTTGCCGTAACAGGGAACTTAGAACCCGTAGTAGCGGCGATTTTGATGCCTATCAGTTCTATTAGTATAGTGCTTTTTACAACTTTGATGACTAATGGACTGGTAAAAAGGTTTATAAAATAGATTGACAATCAACCACTTAAAAAACAATCAAAAAATATTTCAAAAAACATTTGGTCAATTAAAAAACTTGTTGTACTTTTGCACCCGCTTTCGATAAGGGAGCGTAGCTCATTGAAAAGAAGAAAAAAATATTTTAAAAAATATTTGGTGGAATGAAAAAAAGGTTGTACCTTTGCACCCGCAAAAAAGATGAGGGTGATAAATGAAGCTAAAAAATTTTTTTAAAAAAAATTTGGAGGAGTGAAAAAAAGGTTATACCTTTGCACCCGCAAAAAGAGCGAGAAGTTCATTAAGAAATATTGATAATACAGCACAGAAAGATTTAGACTAAGCGGGCTTTATACGAGTCAAAAGAGATTTAAAGATTTAACGATGAAGAGTTTGATCCTGGCTCAGGATGAACGCTAGCGGCAGGCCTAACACATGCAAGTCGAGGGAGAAGCCCTTTCGGGGGCAGAAACCGGCGCACGGGTGCGTAACGCGTATGCAACCTACCTTTCACAGGGGGATAGCCCGAAGAAATTTGGATTAATACCCCATAATATTATTGGATGGCATCATTTGATAATTAAAACTGCGGTGGTGAAAGATGGGCATGCGTCCTATTAGCTAGTTGGAGTGGTAACGGCACCCCAAGGCTACGATAGGTAGGGGTCCTGAGAGGGAGATCCCCCACACTGGTACTGAGACAGGGACCAGACTCCTACGGGAGGCAGCAGTGAGGAATATTGGTCAATGGTCGGAAGACTGAACCAGCCATGCCGCGTGCAGGAAGAATGCCTTATGGGTTGTAAACTGCTTTTATATGGGAAGAATAAGGCGTACGTGTACGTTGATGACGGTACCATATGAATAAGCATCGGCTAACTCCGTGCCAGCAGCCGCGGTAATACGGAGGATGCGAGCGTTATTCGGAATCATTGGGTTTAAAGGGTCTGTAGGCGGGCTATTAAGTCAGGGGTGAAAGGTTTCAGCTTAACTGAGAAATTGCCTTTGATACTGGTAGTCTTGAATATCTGTGAAGTTCTTGGAATGTGTAGTGTAGCGGTGAAATGCTTAGATATTACACAGAACACCGATTGCGAAGGCAGGGGACTAACAGACAATTGACGCTGAGAGACGAAAGCGTGGGGAGCGAACAGGATTAGATACCCTGGTAGTCCACGCTGTAAACGATGGATACTAGCTGTTTGGCGCAAGCTGAGTGGCTAAGCGAAAGTGATAAGTATCCCACCTGGGGAGTACGCACGCAAGTGTGAAACTCAAAGGAATTGACGGGGGCCCGCACAAGCGGTGGAGCATGTGGTTTAATTCGATGATACGCGAGGAACCTTACCAAGGTTTAAATGGGGACTGACAGGTGTAGAGATACGCCCTTCTTCGGACAGTTTTCAAGGTGCTGCATGGTTGTCGTCAGCTCGTGCCGTGAGGTGTCAGGTTAAGTCCTATAACGAGCGCAACCCCTATTGTTAGTTACCAGCACGTAAAGGTGGGGACTCTAGCAAGACTGCCGGTGTAAACCGTGAGGAAGGTGGGGATGACGTCAAATCATCACGGCCCTTACATCTTGGGCTACACACGTGCTACAATGGTCGTTACAGAGAGCAGCCACTGCGCGAGCAGGAGCGAATCTATAAAGACGATCACAGTTCGGATCGGAGTCTGCAACTCGACTCCGTGAAGCTGGAATCGCTAGTAATCGGATATCAGCCATGATCCGGTGAATACGTTCCCGGGCCTTGTACACACCGCCCGTCAAGCCATGGAAGCTGGGAGTACCTGAAGTCGGTCACCGCAAGGAGCTGCCTAGGGTAAAACCAGTGACTGGGGCTAAGTCGTAACAAGGTAGCCGTACCGGAAGGTGTGGCTGGAACACCTCCTTTCTAGAGAAAAGACTGGTTGAGGGTCAGCTTAGTTTAGATCTGTGTTGTGTTATTAAGAAATATAAAAGATAAGCAGTCTCATAGCTCAGCTGGTTAGAGCGCTACACTGATAATGTAGAGGTCGGCAGTTCGAGTCTGCCTGGGACTACAAAGCTGAAAGGAAATTCTAGAAGCTGAAGAAGTTTTTAGTTTTGGGTTTTTAGTTTTGAGTTAGGATAAACTGACTCAATATAGGGACTCAAAATTCAAGGCTCAAAACTCAAAAATAACTTGGGGAATTAGCTCAGCTGGCTAGAGCACCTGCCTTGCACGCAGGGGGTCAAGGGTTCGAATCCCTTATTCTCCACAAAAGAGATGCGATAAGAAGCATTTTAGAACAAGTTCATTGACATATTGGATAAGATATCAAAAATTAAAACAAGTAGATACAAGAATTAATAGGTAAGTTTTGGATTTTGAGTTTTAAATTTTGAGTTGTTATAACTCAAGACTAAAAACTAAGAAGTCAAAACTACTACATACGAGTACAAATAAGTTATGTAAGGGCGTATGGGGGATGCCTAGGCTCTCAGAGGCGAAGAAGGACGTGATAAGCTGCGAAAAGTTGCGGGAATTGGCACATACGAATTGATCCGCAAATATCCGAATGGGGCAACCCAGTATACTGAAGGTATACTACATCGCAAGATGAGCAAACCCGCTGAACTGAAACATCTAAGTAGGCGGAGGAGAAGAAAACAAAAGTGATTCCCAGAGTAGTGGCGAGCGAAATGGGAGGAGCCCAAACCTGTATTGTTTCGGCAATGCAGGGGTTGTAGGACTGCGATATTTGCTGTTTATCGAATTAGAACACCTTGGAAAAGTGTGACCATAGAGGGTGATAGTCCCGTATAGGTAAGATAAATAAGTGATAGCAGTATCCTGAGTAGGGCGGGGCACGTGGAACCCTGTCTGAAACTGCCAGGACCATCTGGTAAGGCTAAATACTCCTGAGAGACCGATAGTGGACTAGTACCGTGAGGGAAAGGTGAAAAGCACCGTGAATAACGGAGTGAAAGAGACCCTGAAACCATACGCTTACAAGCGGTCGGAGCGGAGAGATCCGTGACGGCGTGCCTTTTGCATAATGAGCCTACGAGTTACTGTTACTGGCAAGGATAAGCACTTAAGGTGCGCATTCGAAGCGAAAGCGAGTCTGAATAGGGCGCTTAAGTCAGTAGGAGTAGACGCGAAACCTGGTGATCTACCCTTGGGCAGGTTGAAGCACTGGTAACACAGTGTGGAGGACCGAACTGGTTGTCGTTGAAAAGACTTCGGATGACCTGAGGGTAGGGGTGAAAGGCCAATCAAACTGGGAAATAGCTCGTACTCCCCGAAATGCATTTAGGTGCAGCGTTGTAATAAAGTTTAATAGAGGTAGAGCTACTGATTGGATGCGGGGGTTTCACCGCCTACCAATTCCTGACAAACTCCGAATGCTATTAAATGTTTTACAGCAGTGAGGGCTTGGGTGCTAAGGTCCAAGTCCGAGAGGGAAAGAACCCGGACCATCAGCTAAGGTCCCCAAATATATGCTAAGTTGAAAAAACGCGGTTGAACTGCATGGACAGCTAGGATGTTGGCTTGGAAGCAGCCATACATTTAAAGAGTGCGTAACAGCTCACTAGTCGAGCGGTTCGGCATGGAGAATAAACGGGCATAAGCATATTACCGAAGCTATGGGGTAGAGATACCGGTAGGGGAGCATTCTATAGGCGTTGAAGCTAAAGGCGTGAGCCATAGTGGAGCTTGATAGAAAAGAAAATGTAGGCATAAGTAACGATAAGGCAGGTGAGAAACCTGCCCGCCGAAAGATCAAGGTTTCCTCAGCTATGCTAATCAGCTGAGGGTTAGTCGGGGACTAACGCGTACCCTTTCAGGGGAAGTGGATGTACAACTGGTTAATATTCCAGTACTAGTATTTCAATAAAAGCGACGGAATGAGATATACGCTGCGCACAGACGGAGTTGCGTTGAAGGAGTTGTTATGGCTTTGATAGTACACTTAGGCTACGGTCGAGGTGATAATGCGTAGACAACGTTTCCAAGAAAAGCGAGAGATACTACCCGTACCGTAAACCGACACAGGTGATTGGGAAGAGAATTCTAAGGCGCTCGAGAGATTCATGGCTAAGGAACTAGGCAAAATAGACCTGTAACTTCGGGAGAAAGGTCGCCTATCGTAAGATAGGCCGCAGTGAAAAGGTCCAAGCGACTGTTTATCAAAAACACAGGACTCTGCAAAATCGAAAGATGAAGTATAGGGTCTGACACCTGCCCGGTGCTGGAAGGTTAAGAGGAGAGCTTAGCGTAAGCGAAGGTTTGAATTGAAGCCCCAGTAAACGGCGGCCGTAACTATAACGGTCCTAAGGTAGCGA
>ERZ773021.441-NODE-441-length-19134-cov-4.41328_pt1 | contig 19134 bp, 17 predicted proteins | sample MGYA00511668_ERZ773021 | MGnify/ENA primary metagenome ERZ773021 (study PRJEB29015, sample SAMEA2737961) | human oral metagenome | biome: human oral; feature: human-associated habitat; material: dental | place: China | collected 2032 ... | reverse complement strand
CCTTCAAAAATGTATTCTTATTCAGATAGTTAAAAATGTTCCTTACAGCCTTGGTTTCACACTTTGGCAGAGTTCTTAAACTTCTAATTTCTAATCAAATGTATAAATTTATCCTTATAGTATCTGTACTCCTGCTCATTGCTCATATTTTCTATGAGCCATCTATCTTAGGTATTATTAGCCTATCACTACTTGTTGTGCTATCTATTTGGAAAATAAAACACCCATAAAATAAACACATAATGAAAAAGTTTACCCTACTTCTACTCGCTTTGAGTCTCTCGTTTTGCTCTAAAAAAGACGATGATACTAAAAATGCTAACTCAACTACTGTTACCCCCGAAGCTACACTTTTAAATGTTCCTGCTCAACAAGGTAACTACTCAGTGAACGTAACTGCCGATGGTGCTTATACCGAGCAAACCGATGCTGCGTGGATTAAACTCTCCCCCGACACCGATTATAAAACTCTAAAATTTGAAGTACTTACTAACGAAGGTAGTGATCGCCACGGTACTATTAACCTAATGGTACAAAACTCAGTGAAAGCCAAAATAGATGTTTATCAAAAAGCGCGTTTGTTCGTAACCCCCGAAACAACAACCGTTGAAGTAGGCGCGCAAGCAGCTGAACACACCATCAACATCACTGATAAAAATGTGAATGACTATACGCTCAAAGCATCTCACGATTGGATTACTTTTCCTATCCAGCCCAATAAAAACAAAATAGTTTTCCAAGTAAAAGAAAACACTACTGGAGCAGATAGAACAGCTACAATTACTGTGTTAGTAGGCGATAAAACTGCTGGTGAAATTGCGGTAACCCAAAGAGTGAATGTATCGTATATCTTGCCTTTTATAGAGTTTGGCAAAGTAATCGACGATATTAAAAACTTTGAAAAAACGCGTAAAAGTACCCTCAAAAGTGAAAAAGATTTAGGCTCTGGCAGCCAATTAGTATATACTGTAACTGATAAACTTTTCAGCGAAATACAGTACGTAATCAACTTGCGTGGCTTGCAAAAAGTGGGACTCTTTACCAAAGAAAGCCCTCTTACTGAGGCTCAGAAAAAGAACTTTGAGGACTTCCTCGTGCAAGAAGGCTTTGAGAAAATCACTATCAAAGGCTATAAAACCACTTTGGATATGACCCTCACTGATAAAGAAGCCTTTGTACATCGCGAAAAACAAGTGTTAGTACAATTTATGGCTGATGCCAAAGCAAACCACTACGCGTTTTCTTACTATCCTATACAGCAAAAAAACTTTACTACCTTTGCTCAACTCCCTGCTCTGCTTAAAAAAGGAGCTACTAAAGACGAAATAGCCACTTATGAGCAAGCTAACGGAGGTACTTATGATGCTGCTAATTCGCCTCAATCCAATGAAAAACGCGATGCTTATACGTATAATGTGAACAAAAATAATGTACTTAGCCGCACTTATTTCGTAGGCAAGAGCACTAACACACTTGTAGGGTTATACCAAACCACTTTCCGTTTCAACACAGCTTCTTTAGCTTTCTTTGCAGGCTTAGATGGCGAATATTACCCTACCAAAGAATTTTTAGCCCTTTTGAAAAACGAAGGCTATGTGTACAGCGGAATCTCTAAAGGTTATTATATCTTCAAAAAAGGAAAAGATATAATCTCAGCTAAAGTACTTATAGAAAATCAAGAAACCGTATTAGATTTTAGAGTTTACTATGTAAAATAGCATTCCCCCTTAACCCCACACACAATGAAAAAGTTATTATTATCCCTGCTATTAGGCGCTACAATTAGTGCTTTTAGCCAAGAAAAAGAAACCGCTAAAGATAGTATTCCGTATGCGAAATGGTCTTGTGAATTTGATGCAGGCTTAGGGCTTGCCGAAATGGTGAGCAGTGATTTCCAAATGAGAGGTGATGTAATGCGCATACAAATGCGAGTGCTCTACTCTCCTGAAAAAAACCTCCGCTTTGAAATGGGGTTGGGAGTCAGTGAGTTTTCACAAGGCGGCTTTCAGCAAAGTGAAAGTAACTACGCAATGCTCAAAGTCTCTACCCTCGATGTGCCTGTGCGGTTAGCCATAGTTACTCCTGTGAGCCCTAATATTGGTATTGTTACGGGTGCCGGAATCCATCTCAGCGCTCCTTTGTGGCGACAGTTCAAAACTCAGGATGTGGACAACAAAGATTGGATAGGAGGTACCGTCAACCTCGGGTATCACGCTTTTGCAGGAGTAGATTTATACGCTTCCGACCATAGTAAATTAGCAATTTTTGGAGAAATAGGAGGCTCTTTCTGGAACAAAGGCAACTACATCACCCGTTACCACGCTATTATCAATTTTAGTTATATTTATACACTTTAACCCCTAAAAAACAATGAAAAAAATCACCCTCCTATTGCTCGCTATGAGCCTCTCGTTCTGCACCAAGAACGACAACGATGCTGTAGATAATCCTATCGACCCAGTGGAAAATACCACCCTAATGAAAGAGCTTACTGCCGTTCCCGACGGCTGGAAACTTACCTATATCTCTCCTGATGATTCTTTTGGAGGCTATAACTTCCTGATGAAGTTCGACACTCAAGGCAAGGTAACAATGCTCTCCGATCTCAGTGCTACGGCTACCCCTACTACCAGCAGCTATCGCACTCAGGAAGAGGGGAGAGGCTTAGTACTCAGCTTTATTGGCAATAACCAAATCCACCTATTAGCCGATGCTCTACAAGGGGCTGCAGGCAATGCTCACATGGGGAAAGTCTATCAATTTCTATATACAGGTAAAGAAGGTAATAACCTCAAATTCCAAAATTTGCTTTTAGGAAACAACGCTTTTGTGATATTCGAACCCGCCACCGCTGCCGATTGGTCACGTACTCCTGCTTTGTATAAGAATATTACCCCTTTAACTAATGCTGCCGCTCATTATTACCTAAAAGTAAGCACTGCTACAGGTACACCCACAACCTATCCTATTGAGTTTACCAATAGAGTGTTATCACTGAAAAATACCCAAAGCAAAGTCGCTGTTTTGGCAACTGAAAAAGGTATTGCTTTCCATCGCGCTTTTACCTTAGGCGGACAGTCATTCAGCGAGTTAGAACGCGTTGCGGGTAGTGTGCCCCCCGTGTATAAAGCAACTGTAAATGGCGTTACTGCCGAGCTTTTCTACTCCTCAGTACCACCTAATTTCTTTGATGGCGAGGATTATAAAGATATCAATACCACTATCGAAGGATTTGCTCTTATGAGCCAACATTTCAAAAATAATGAGTATATGACCGAGGCTTTCTATGAAGATGTGTTGAAAGTAGATGCCTCTACCGACCTCTTTATGCTTAAAATAATGTTTGATGGTGCTGATGATTGCCATATCCAAATAGGGCATATTTTTCCAGACAAAGGCTTCTCTATACTCCAAATCAGCTGTAAGTACGAACTCAAAAACAAGCGTTTGTACTTGAAAGATAGTGATAAAAACCTGAGTACTTCTGCGCCTGATGTTTGGGGAGATGAAAAAAATAAGGCTATTTTAGAACAAGCACAACGCGCCTTAGGAAGCATCTATGCTCTTGGAGCGCAAGGGTTATACATCAAAAAACTGAATATCAAAGTTAAACCCCAAGAGGATAACCCCGTATATCTATTGCAAAGCTACGAATTTCCGTTGTATGCTTTCCCTATCTGGGGAGTTCCACTGTAGGGGCGATTGGCAAATCTCCTCTCCTGACCCCTGACCCCTAATAATGAGAAACTTAAGAAAGAAATAATAATAATGAAAAAATCCTTAAAAAACACCGTTCTCCTCGCGCTCGCTATGAGCCTCTCATTCTGCTCTAAGAATGATGATGACAACACTGGTAACGACTCCGTTACTCCAGTACAAAACCCTGCCTTGATGAAAGAGCTCACCGCATCTCCCGAAGGCTGGAAACTTACGTATGTCTCTCCTGATGATTCTTTTGGAGGCTATAATTTCCTGATGAAGTTCGACGATCAAGGCAAGGTAACAATGCTCTCCGATCTCAGTGCTACGGCTACCCCTACCACCAGCGGCTACAGCACTCAAGAAGAGGGGAGAGGCTTAGTACTCAGCTTTATCGGCAATAACCAAATCCACCGTTTAGCCGATGCTCTACAAGGAGCTGCAAGTATTGCTCACACAGGTAAAGTCTATCAGTTCCTATATACAGGCAAGGAAGGTAATAACCTCAAATTCCAAAACTTGCTTCTGGGAAACAACGCTTCTGTAGTGTTTCAACCCGCTACTGCTGCCGATTGGTCGCGCACTCCTGCGTTGTACAAAAACATTGCCCCTTTGAGCAACAACGCCTCTCACTATTATCTGAAAGTAAGCCCTACCACAGGTAGCCCTACTACCTATCCTATCGAGTTTACCAATAGAGTGTTATCACTGAAGAATACCCCAAGCAAAATTGCTACTTCAGCAACTGAAAATGGTATTGCTTTCCATCGCGCTTTTACCTTAGGCGGACAACCTTTCAACGAATTGAAACGCGTTGAAAACAGTAACCCTCCTACCTATCGCACTACCGTGAATGGAGTTACCGCCGAACTTTTCTACTCATTACTCTCTCCTGACGATTACAACAGTGATGATTACCAGCACATCAATACCCAAATTGAAGCACTTGCGATTAACACTCAAGTAATGAAAAAATATGAGTATCTAACCGAGGCTTTCTATCAAGATGTATTGCGCGTAGATGCCACTACCGACCTCTATATGGTGATGATGACCTTCTCAGGAACTGTTTGCCAAATAGAAATAGGACACAATTTTGAAGAAAATAATCTTTCTTTTATAAGTGTAAACGCTAAATACGAACTCAAAAACAAACGCTTGTATTTCACCGAAACTGACGGAACTTTAACAGTTGATAACGAAGATCTTTGGAATGATCCTAAGAATAAGGCAGTGGTAGAACAAGCCAAACGAGCTTTAAACCGCATCTATGAACTTGGTAATCAAGGTTATTATGTGAAAAAATTGGATCTCTCTATCCGACCTTTTGCTACAAACCCCATCTATTTTTTCCAAAGCTATGAACATCCTCAATATGCTTTCCTTGCTTGGGGACAATAAACTGTAATTTTTGTATCACTACACTTTGGCAAAGTTTCTTGCTTGTGCGGCTCGCACCTTTGCCAAAGTCTATTTCCTAACCTCTAACCCTTAAAACACCTAATTCACAATGAAAAAAATTACACTCCTCCTGCTCGCTATGAGCCTCACGTTCTGCGCTAAGAACGACAACCCCACTGCTGGAGATGACCCTATCACTCCAGTGCAAAACTCTGCTCTAATGAAAGAGCTTACTACAGCTCAAAACGGCTGGAAACTCTCCTATGCTGTCGATGGAGTTACAGGGCATTATCAATTTCTCCTCAAATTTACGTCTGAGGGTAAAGTATCTATGCTTTCCGACCTCAGTGCGACTGCTACCCCCACCACCACACGCTACACCACTCAGGAAACCAAAGAAGGCAGTGTATTGAGTTTTGTAGGGCAAAACTACCTCCACCAGCTCGCCGATGTACTGCAAGGCGATCCCGCTAAAGATCTTTCAGGAAAGGTTTACCAATTCCTATATCTCGGTAAGGAAGGTAACAAACTCAAATTCAAGAACCTCCTTAGCAATCAGCCGTCACAACTCTATTTTGAGCTCCTCACTGCCACCGATGAAGCGCAATTCCCTAATCTTGCGCGCAATATAGTACCACTCACTGAACACACATCTCACTACCTTTTGAAAGTATCAACAGCCACCACTTCGCCTACCCTTTACCCTATTGCTTTCACCAATAGAGTCTTAACCCTTCAAGGCGCCACGGTAAAAGCACCCGTAAAAGCTAAAGAAAATGGTATCGCTTTGGTACCTCCTCTAACGATAGAAGGTAAGAGTTTCAGTGATTTAACGCGTAGTAGCAGTACCGAAACGCCCACTTATAGCGCAACGGTAGAGGGGATAACTGTGGAATTGTACTATTCACTCATCAGCCCAGAGGTTTTCAATTCCGATGATTATTTAGCTATCGTCAATGATGAAGTAAGTGCCTTTACCTATTTAGAGTCTTCTTTTAAAAACTCAGCTTATACAAGCAAGCCTTTCCACGACAATTTTTTAGCAATTGATAGTGAAAAAGCATTCAACTCTATCACCCTCCGTTTCAAGGCAGGAAACAAAGTAGATCTTGTCATTGGCTATAAATTCCCAGATAAATCAAGCGCCGAAGCAATTACTGCTAATGCTACTTATGAGTTTAAAGATAAAAAACTCTATATGACCTTTCAAAGTTTCAAGCATCCACTGGCTTCGAGCTCTTGGCTAAAACCCGAAAATCGCGCCCTTTTAGATCTTGCCTTTGAGCGTTTAGAGAACCTGATAGTTCTTAGCAGTGAAGGTTTGTACATCAAAAATACAGGAGAAAAACAGAATGATCGCTTTATCTATTTCTTCCAAAGTCATAGTAAGCCTACTTTCTATTTTCCTGCTTATGCACTCAAAAAACTATAATACTCTATGAAAAAGAATGTCCATTGGAGTAATACAGTAAGAATCATTACAGTATTAGTAAGTGTATTAGTCATCGTTGCTTTAGTAACGATGAGCAGGAATTATCTTTTAAATCCCAGCTACGGCTTGTTGTTAGGTATCATCGCTATTACCATTACCTTAGCTGTATTTGTACTCAGTGCTCCTATGAGTATAGTGTTAGAACCCGATAAACTTACTTTGAAAAAGCTTTTCGGTGCTAACAGCCTAAAATACAGCCAAATCCTCTCCGTAGAAAAACACAAGCCGTCGCTTTGGGATATGAGAATTTTTGGTTCAGCAGGCTTTTTCGGTTATATAGGTATTTTCTATAACAAGCACATCGGTAAGTACACTTCGTTTGTAGGCGATACCCATCAATGTTTTTTGGTAACCACCAAAAGCGGTAGAAAATACGCTTTTAGTTGTGAATCACCCGATGAGGTGATAACACAAGTTACAGCCAAATTGTGATATAGCCAAAAATTAACAAATTTGCTGATTAATAATTTTGTTAGTTACAAAAAGTTTCGTATCTTTGCGGGTGAAATCAATAAACAAAAACATTCACCTTAAAAACGCAATTATTATGAGACAAAGAGTACCCATATCACAAATTATGAGTAAGGAGTTAGTAACCCTTACTCCTGATCAATCGCTCTATGAAGCCGAGCGTTTATTCAAAAAACACCACATACGCCATATCCCAGTGGTAGAAGGTGATAAACTTATAGGCATTGTAAGCTATTCCGACCTCCTTCGTATCAGTTTTGCCGATATGACCGATGGCGAGGAAGAAGTAACCTCCGTAGTCTACGATATGTACACCATCCCGCAGATTATGGCTAAAACACCGCTTACGGTAACTGCCGATACCTCTATCAAAGAAGTAGCCGAAATCCTTGCCGCCCAAAGTTTCCACTCTATTCCTGTGGTAGATAACGGCAAACTTGTAGGACTTGTAACCACTACCGATTTGATCAAATACTTATTAGAACAATATTAAATTTAGATAAGAGGTAAGAGATAAGAAACGCAAACTCTTACCTCTTACCTCTTATCTTTTACCTGAATATGAATGAATTAACATTAGAACTTACCGAAGTCAGCCCCCAAGTGTTTTGTGGGGAAGACGAAAGTAATATCAAATACATCAAAACACTTTTTCCTAAACTGAAAATCGTCGCACGCGGTAGCAAGCTCATCGTTTTTGGCGAAGAACTACAGCTCAAAGATTTTCAAGAACAAATGGAAAAACTTATTTCTTACACTTCCAAATATAACCGCTTAGACGAGCGCACTATTGATAGTATTCTTTCTGCATCTACCCCCGAAACTGCCGAAAAAGTACGTGAAGAGGATATCATTGTCCACGGAGTCAGTGGTAAAATCATCCGTCCGCAAACTCAAAACCAAGTAAAATTGGTAGAAATGATGCGCAAAAACGATATGGTTTTTGCCGTTGGACCTGCCGGTACTGGTAAAACCTATGTAGGGGTAGCTCTTGCAGTAAAAGCCCTCAAAGAAAAGCAAGTACGCCGTATCATCCTCACCCGTCCAGCAGTCGAAGCAGGCGAAAACCTCGGGTTTCTCCCTGGCGACCTCAAGGAAAAACTCGACCCCTATATGCAACCGTTGTACGATGCCTTGCGCGATATGATTCCCACCGAAAAACTCAATGCCTTTATTGAGGCTGGTATCATCGAGATTGCCCCGCTTGCCTTTATGCGTGGACGCACCCTCGACAACGCCTTTGTAATTCTCGATGAGGCACAGAACACCACCCACGCCCAGATGAAGATGTTTCTCACCCGTATGGGGCGCAACGCCAAGTTTATGATCACCGGCGACCCTGGGCAGATAGACCTCCCTCGCAAAGTCTCTTCCGGACTCAAAGAAGCAATGCTCATCCTCCAAAACGTACAAGGTATCGCCTTCCTTCACTTAGACGACAAGGACGTTGTGCGCCACCCATTAGTACGCAGCATCATCGAAGCCTACAAAACCATAGAAAACAACGAATAGTCTCAGCACGACAAGCAATTATATTTATACCTAAATCTCAGAGCCTCTCCGAGTCCCTCTGAGATTCCCTGCCCGTGCGGCTCGCACCCCACCGCTCCCATTACTCCCATAATTCCCACCGCTTCCACCCCTCCCAAAAAAAAATCTTTAACCTCCTAATCCCCAGCCTCTTACCTCTTACCTCTTATCTCTTACCTCATAAAAATTTTGCAGTTTCAAATATTTGTTGTAATTTTGCGCCCTAAAAATAAAAGTGTCGTTTGATGACACTATAAGGAATGTTTAATTTTTAATAAAAATCACAAAGAGTGGACACATTAAGCTACAAAACCATCTCTGCCAACAAAACCACTGCAAACAAAAAGTGGGTTTTGGTAGATGCTGACGGACAGACTTTGGGTCGCCTTGCCTCTAAAGTAGCAAAGCTACTTCGCGGTAAGTACAAACCCGATTTTACCCCTCACGTTGATTGTGGCGATAACGTAATCGTTATCAACGCCGAGAAAATCAACCTCACAGGGAACAAATGGGAAGATAAAACCTATCTTCGCCACACTGGTTATCCAGGAGGACAACGATTCACAGGAGTAAAACAACTCCTTGAGAAACACCCAGAACGTATCATCGAAAAAGCTGTAAAAGGTATGTTACCAAAAACAAAATTGGGTGCAGCAGTTTTACGTAATTTAAAAGTGTATGCAGGTACTGAGCACAAACAAGAAGCTCAACAACCTGTTACCATTAACTTAAACGATTTGAAATAATGGAAGTAATTCACACCATCGGTAGACGAAAAACCGCCGTAGCGCGTATCTACCTTAAAGCAGGTAACGGTACTATCACCGTAAACAAACGCGAACTCAACAATTATTTCACTACCCCTACATTGCAATACAAAGTAAAACAAGCCCTCAGCCTTGTAGGTGCTGAAGATGCTTACGATGTAAAAGTAAATGTATACGGAGGTGGTATCACCGGTCAAGCCGAAGCCGTGCGTTTGGCTATCGCTCGCGCTCTTTGCGAACTCAACGCCGAAAACCGCGCTGTATTAAAACCTGAAGGGCTCCTAACTCGTGACCCTCGTATGGTTGAACGTAAAAAATTCGGTCAGAAAAAAGCCCGTAAGAGATTCCAATTCTCTAAACGTTAGTGTTAGTGAATATTTAATAGTTAAAGGAAAAGAGTTAAAAATGAATATTTATTCTTATCTCTTACCTCTTATCTCTTACCTAAAAAAACAATTTGCTCCTTAGTTTAGCATCCAAATGGCTCAGGCGGTTATTCCTTTTTTATAAAACCTCTCCAAGCTATTGCTAATAGTAGGAACGTAAACTATTTAAAAAGAAATGGCAAATAACATAGAAATTAAAGATTTATTAGATGCAGGCGTACATTTCGGTCACCTTACCCGCAAATGGAATCCTAATATGGCTCCCTACATCTATATGGAACGCAACGGTATCCACGTAATCAACTTGTACAAAACCGCTGCTAAAATTGAAGAGGCTGCCGAAGCCCTCAAAAAAATCGTAGCCTCTGGCAAAAAAGTCCTTTTCGTGGCTACTAAAAAACAAGCTAAAGACGTTGTTGCCGAAAAAGCAACGTCTGTAAAAATGCCTTACATCACCGAGCGTTGGCCTGGTGGTATGCTTACTAACTTCGTAACCATCCGTAAGGCTGTAAAGAAAATGTCGTCTATCGACAAAATGAAAAAAGACGGTACTTTCGATACCCTTTCAAAACGTGAAAAACTACACGTAGAACGTATGCGCGAAAAACTCGAGAAAAACTTAGGGTCTATCGCCGATATGTCTCGCCTCCCTGGTGCTCTATTTGTAGTAGATACACTCCGTGAACACATCGCTGTAAAAGAAGCGCAAAAATTAAACATTCCTATTTTCGCAATGGTAGATACAAACTCCGACCCTCGTGAGGTGGATTTTGCTATCCCTGCTAACGACGACGCTTCTAAAGCTATCGAAAAAGTACTTTCTTACATCACTGAAGCTGTAAACGAAGGTCTTTCTGGTAGAACTGCCGAAGCTAACAAAGAAGCTGAAGCAGCTGAATAAATCAAATAAGCTTTGACAAAGTTAGGGACTTTGTCAAAGCCTTAAAATTATTTTTTAACTCACTTTCACCGGCTTCTCCCTCCCCTCGGGGGAGGGCTGGGGAGAGGATAAACATTAATAAAAATGGCAAATATTACCGCCGCAGACGTAAATAAACTCCGCCAAGCTACCGGCGCAGGTATGATGGACTGTAAAGCTGCCCTCATCGAAGCCGAAGGCGATTTCGATAAAGCAATCGAAGTATTGCGCAAAAAAGGTCAAAAAGTAGCCGCTAAACGCGCCGACCGCGATTCTAAAGAAGGTGCTGCTATTGCTCAAGTAAACGCTAACCACACGGTAGGTGCTATCATCTCTCTTAACTGTGAGACCGACTTCGTAGCTAAAAACGCCGATTTCATAGCCCTCGCTAAAGATTTAGCTGATCTTGCTCTTACTGTAAATAGCAAAGACGAACTTCTTGCCCTTAACTACAAAGGCATTACCGTAGCCGAAAAACTCCTCGAGCAAACAGGCGTTATCGGTGAGAAAATAGAACTTGGTGCTTTCGAAAAAGTTGAAGCGCCTTTCGTAGGTTCTTACATCCACCACGGTAACAAAATCGCTGCTATTGTAGGTCTTTCATCTGCTATCGCCGATGCTACCGAAGTAAGTAAAAACTTAGCAATGCAAATCGCTGCTATGGGTGCTGAAACCCTTTCTTACAAAGATTTCTCAGCTGAGTACATCGCTAAAGAAACCGAAGCACGCATCGCTATCATCGAAAAAGAAAATGAAGAGTTACACCGCTTGGGCAAACCGCTCAAACACGTACCTCAATACGTTTCACAAGCACAACTCACTCCTGAAGTATTAGCTAAAGCTGAAGCTGATGCTAAAGCTGAATTGAAAGCTGAAGGTAAACCAGAACAAATTTGGGATAAAATCCTTCCTGGTAAGATACAACGCTTCATCTCCGATAACACTACCCTCGACCAAGAGAAAGCTCTTCTCGACCAAGTGTACATCTACGACGAAAGCAAAAAAGTATCTGAGTTTGTAAAATCTAAAAACATAGAGATTACAGCTTTCAAACGCGTAGCCTTGTAATTTATACATTTAAATGATATATGTTAAAAACTCCTCTTACTATCAAGTAGGGGGAGTTTTTCACTAACTACTAATAACTCATTGTATTACAACCTATTTCAAAACATTACCAAATTAAAATGAAACATATTATCTATTTATTCCTCTACCTCAGTTTCACCACTGCTCAAGCGCAATGGAACATTAGTCTTCCTAATGGTGAAACCCTTAACCTTGAATGGCAAGAACGTGAAAACTCTCAGCAAAATAAAGATATTCACACCTTTGTAGGCTACAGCCAAAACCAGTTTGTGGCTACTTTGGTGGTACATCCTAACAAGGAGGCTTCTGGTAGTTTGCAGTGGGGAGGAATTACCTACCAACTTTCAGGCTCACAGCAAGGTAAGCTATCAGCAAAAGAACGACTTCGCCACAACCCCAATGCAAGATGTGGCACTGATACAGAGCAGCACACCTCTCATTTTCCTTCTCCTCAAAACAGCCCTACTGCGCGCCCTATCACCACTACTACATCTCTAATGCCCAATGACCCCGAGGGGATTCTCTATCTCTATCGCTTGGCAGTATTGGTGGATTACCACGATTTTGCCCATACTTTTGGCAGTGATATCACACAAGTAAAAAACTTCCTGCTCAACCTCGAAACCTTTCTCAACGAGGTATATGTACGTGATATAGGATTGAAATTCAGTATTGTAGATGATAACCGACTTATTATTCAAGAAGCTGCTAAGCAGTTGTACAATCAAAAATCACGACGAGATATCATCGAAAATTCTACTGAAAAAATCAACGAACTCATTGGCGATAAACAGTATGACATAGGAATTGTGATTGCTCCTGGCACCGATGCTACCTTGTCAGGACTCGCTTTCTTTTCTGGAGGATTTCGTCTTGTAAGAAAAGGAGGGGCTTCAGCAATAGCCGAAAATGCAACCATCGCTCACGAAATCGGACATTTATTTGGTGCCGACCACACTTTTAAAAACGCCTATTCAGGTAACTCTCTCTATACAGAACCTCGCTACGGTCAATCGCTGATGGGCTATAGCAACAATTTCCCCGATGGGGCTTTCTTTTCACTCCCTACCGCTTATCAAATACGCAATGGGATTGTCAATCGGTCTTATTTCAAAGATTCTCAGCGCACTCAGTTGGTAAACCGCAATGGGAATGATGTGAGTAATTTCAATTATGCTTATGGTATCAAAACCGAAAGCTCTTTCCCTACAATCGACCGCACTAAACTACAAGAAACCTATACCATTCCTAAAGATACTTATTTTCAATTCCGTATCAAGGCGACAAGCTCCAACAATCTCCCTATTTATTACACAGCGCAACTCACCAGTAGAGCAGGAGTAAACGATCCTAAGTTCCTCACTCGTAAGGGGAAAACAGAAGGGAATCCCATCACTTTCCAAACACAATACAGCGATTCAGGAGGCTTTATAGAGTATACACGTCCCAATGCAAAAGGCGAACACCTCTTTTGGGTGGCAACCTCTAATCCTGCGCCCCAACACTTTGTGAATTACGATATGGTAGCTGTAAAGGTGAACATCGCCGACGGTAAAACTTTCGCTATCACTAACGGAATGAATGAGGAGTACCAAGGAGGCGATAAAATAACACTTCATTGGCAAGTAGACTCTAACTTCTTTGATTCCAATAGCAAAGTACGCATCCTCCTTTCCGATGATTTCGGTAAAACCTTTAAATATACTTTGGTAGAAAGCACCGAAAACGATGGTACTTGCGAGATTACACTTCCTAATATCGAGATAGGCACTGTAGAATGGGGCAAACAGCCAAAAATCCAACTCCCTGCAGGCGTCATCAAAGTGGAAGTGATAGACCATATTGCATTTGCCATTACCAATGTAGCACCTTATAAAATATCTAACGGAAAATCAGTGCCCAATGGAGGTTTTAAAATTAAAAAGAAAACAGAAACGCCCTCTCCTGCAGAAGATAGTAAACCACAGCAAGAGCCAGAGAAAAACATTGTTATCTACAATGGTGTTTCTACTGAGAATACGAACAACTATTTTATGGTAGAAGGAGCAGATGATAATAGTCCTATTCACCTCCTCATTTTCGATGAAATGGGCTTAAAAGTATATGAAAATGAACATTATGGAAAAAACGGCGATTACTTTAGAGGGAACGCCAATGCCAAAGGTTTTATAGGCAATAACAAAGCCCTTCACGGCACTTATTTCTATATCGTTCGTTACAGCAAACGCGGAAAAGAAGAACAGCAAAAAGGCTTTTTATATGTGAGATAATACTATCACCGTCAGGTGAAAAAGCTGTCCCTACACTTCTCCGAGCTTTTCCAAGATTCTCCGAGATTCTCCAAGACTCTCCAAGCTTCTCCCCCTCATCACAACATCACTTTTTCAACCCCAATTTCGTGCAAATTCCTATTTCACATACCCAGCTGCACAATTTTGTAAAATTTGAGCGCGATTTAAAATATTTCTCTGATTTTCAAATAATTAATCACACCAAACCCACTATAAAATAATTTTATGATTTATTTTTGGTTGTTTGCTTTTATTGTTGTACCTTTGTCTCCTAATACAAGAAATCAACCTTATTATGTTTAAGAAATTTTATTTGTTCATACTCTTGCTAATGTCAGCTTCGGCATTTGCACAATGGCGAGTAGAAGGAACGGTGGTAGATGAATTGAGCAAAAAGCCATTAGAAGGCGTGAAAGTACACGTCAATGCTTCTGCTTGGCAAGTAACTACCAATGGAAAAGGAAAATACGCCCTCTCTCTTCCCGAAGGCGAATACCTTATCATCTATTCACTTAATGGCTATACCCGTCAAGAGCAATTAGTCTCTGTAGGAGGGGAAAAAATCACTCAGGAACTGCCCGTAGTGAGCCTAACAGCCGATGTAGTTCAGGAATCCGAACAAATGGCTGTAATCAATGAATCTGAACTCGAAGACGATGAGAGTACCGCCGATGCTATGTCTGGACTCTTGCAAAGCTCTCAAGATGTGTTTATGCGACGTGCAGCCTTTGATTTTAGTTCTGCTTTCTTCAAACCTCGTGGTTACGATTCCAAAGATGTAACTGTGCTCATCAATGGGATTCCTATGAACAGATTTGAGAATGGTCGCGCCCAATGGAATAACTGGGGCGGTCTCAATGATGTTACTCGTAACCAAGAGTATAGCAATGGACTCTCAAAGTCTGATTACACTTTCGGGGGGCTAATGGGTTCTACTTATATCAACATTCGTCCATCTCTCAACCGCGCTGGGCTTCGCCTCACTTCTTCAGCAAGTAACCGCAGTTATACCGGTCGATTGATGGCTACTTACAACTCAGGCGTACTCCGCAATGGTTTATCCTTTATGGTTTCAGCCTCTCGTCGCTTTGCGCCTCAAGGCTCTTGGGTAGATGGTACGCTCTACAATGCCTATGCCTTCTCAGCGGCTGTAGAATACCAACTGAACGATCATAGCAGCTTCAACCTCCTCGGAATGTTCTCACCCGTGAAACGCGGCAAGAGTTCGCCCCTTACTCGCGAAGCTCTCGATTTATTTGGTTACCAATACAACCCTTACTGGGGCAGACAAATGGGCGACAAACGTAACTCTCGCAACCGCGTTATCTCCGAACCTATCTTTGTCCTATCCTATAACTACTTGAAAAACAATACCCGTTTGAATATCGACTTAGGTTATCAATTCGGCGAAATTGGCAATACCCGCATTGCTTATGCCAATGCCCAAAACCCAGAACCTAACTACTATAAAAATATGCCAAGTTATTACCTGAACCAAAATTCAGGTCCCGATTTTGCAATGGCGGAGGAACAAAAGAACTACGTCTTAGCCAACTCTCAACTCAATTGGGAAAACTTGTACTATGCAAATTATAACAATACCGATAAACATAGTACTTTTATAGTGAGCAACGATATCAACCGCGAACGCACCCTTTCAGCCAACGTCAATTTTGCAATGCCTATTCACGATTTTATCAAATGGACATCAGGACTCGTATACCGCAATATCTCTTCCGATAACTTTGCTGAAATTGACGATTTGCTCGGTGGTCAGTACTTTGTGAACTACGATTACTTCGAGAACAAACCTTATGATGCCAATGAGGCTGATATGAAAAAACAAAAAGGCGATAAATGGAATTACTTCTATAGCCTAAAAAGCAACGTAGGCGAGGCATTTTCTCAATTGGAATTTACATTTAAAAAAGCTGAGCTTTTCATCGCAGGGCGTTACCACTACACTGATGTACAACGTGAGGGTAAATACAACTACCCGCTCTACAGCGATTCCTATGGTAAAGGGGCAATGCAAGTACAAAATGGTGTGAGTACCAAAGCAGGAATCACTTATGCCCTTACAGGTCGCCACCTCTTGCAACTCAATGTAGGCTATTTCAACACACCACAATCCTTGCGCAATATATATCCTAATGTACGCAATTCTAACCGTGTGTTACCTAATCTCAAAAACGAATTGGCTTATAGTGCCGATGCAAGCTACATCTTCCGTATGCCTTACCTCAAAGGTCGCCTCACCGGCTTCTTTACCGAGATAGAAAACACTGCCGAAACTAACTTTTTCTATACCGAAACCGCTATTACTGATGAAATCGATAAAGACTTTGTAGCTCAAACTGTAGATGGTATCCAAAAACGCCACTTCGGATTAGAATTCGGCGCTGAAGCTCAATTGCACCCTACTGTAAAAATTACGGCTGCTGCTGCTATAGGGCAATACACCTATATTAATAATCCATCGCTCTACATTTCAGCGGGAGATGTAAATAAAGCTATCGACGAGGTGAAAATGAAAAATTACCACGTACCAAGCGGCCCTCAACAAGCCTATTCATTAGGCTTAGAATATCGCAATCCTAAATATTGGTGGGTAGGAGCAACAGCCAATTTCTTAGCACAAAACTACGTATCGCTATCAGCCCTCAGCCGCACCTCTCAGTTCTTTATCGACCCCGCTACCAAAGCGACTTACTCTAATATCGACCTCAATAAAGCACGTCAGCTCCTCAAACAAGAACGCTTAGACGATGTCCTTTTAGTAAACCTTGTCGCTGGTAAATCTTGGCGCGTAAAGAAAACCTATATCAATCTAATGGCAAGCGTAAACAACCTCTTCGATACCAAATTCCTTTCAGGAGGTTTTGAGCAATCACGTACAGCCAACTATAGCAGAATGCTACAAGATAACGCCCAAGGAGTTCCTTCTTTTGGCAATCGATATTTCGTAGGTTACGGACGTACCTATATGCTCAATTTAGCCGTAAGTCTCTAATATAACTAAAAATAGAGAGGTCTTATGGCTCATTATGTATATCGCTACACTTTGCCAAAGTTTTATTTGCTCATCGTGCTACGACCTTTGGCAAAGTTAATTACCCTGAAAATCAAATACTTTTAAAGTATGTTATGTAAGTCGTTTTACAAACGCCTTTAAAAGAAAACTTATTTGCAATCTATATAAATGATAAATAATAAATAACAACAATATGAAACTAAATGCATTAAAACCCACAGCGATAGCCCTATTGTCGCTATTCGCAATCACATCGTGTGTAAAGGACGATGATTATGACATCCCTAACCCTAACGGCGAAAAAACGCTACCGTCATTTAGCGGTCAGGTAGTAGGCTTCGATACAGCCATAGGTAAAGCAGCTACAAACGTAACCACCTATGGAGCCGATGAGGCAATTGAAGGTTATGTAATCTCCAGTGATGAAGCAGGTAACTTCTATCAAAAAATTTATATCCAAAACGAAGATAAAACCAAAGGAGTTACCGTCGCTATCAACAAAACAGGTCTATATACTGATTTCCCATTAGGTACCAAAGTACAATTGCGACTTAAAGGACTCACCTCACAAATAAACAATGGAGGAGTCGACTTTGGAAGTGGAATCTTCCAAGCAAATAATGGAAGAACCAGTGTAGGACGAATGTCAGAAGCCATTGCTAAAAATCACCTTTTCGATAAAGGAGGAGTGCGTAAAACTTTAGCCGAACTCGCTAAAGCCGATGCTTCTATAAATACATTAAAGGTAGAAGCCAATGTCAACCAGCTTATCACCCTTAAAGGAGTACACTTCAAAACCGCTGATGTAGGTAAAGAAATGCATCAAAAAACCAATGACGCTCGCCAAGGAACCGATTATACCCTTACCGATGCACAAGGCAATACGATTCCATTTAGAACTAGCCGTTATGCCAAGTTCAAAGATGAAAAAGTGCCAGCAGGAACTTTAGATATCACAGGGGTACTCACCAAATTCGGACAAAATTGGCAATTTATGATTAGCAACTACGCCGATATAGTAGTAGTCAACGGAGGCACCTCTACCGGTACCCAAACCAATACAACTGTCGAAACCATAGAAGCTAGTACCGCTACAGCAGCCAGCTTTGTAGAAGGTAAAAAGGTAAAACTGCACGGCAATCTCACCGTCGAAAATAATAGATCTTACATTGTTTTTAGAGATGGCACTAAAATACAGTTATACATTAAAAACTTCAAAAATCTTAGTAAAGAGAGTAAAGATAATCTCAAAATAAATGGCAAAGAAGTTACAGTAACAGGTACTTTTAGCAAACATAATACTATGCTTCAAATCGCTTATGAGCAAGACAGCGATTTAGTATGGGGAGCATCTAATAACAATCCTAACCCACAACCACCCGCTACTGTAACCGAACTCGATGCTTCTACAGCCACCATTGCCGATTTCCAAGTGAATAAAGTTGTAAAACTCACAGGAACTATCAAAATGATTAATAATAGATCAACAATTGTATTTACTACAGATAATACCGAAATACAACTTACCACTAAAGGTTATGGCAGTTTACCAGATGATTTTAAAACCAAAATCAGCACAGAAGGTAAAAAAGTCATTGTAAAAGGAACTTTTATTGAGTTTAAAGATAAGAAAAAGGGTACCGTTACTAAACAACTAAAATACGATTCTATTGACGATGTTCAATTCCCTTAAAAGAATTTTAAACGTTTTTCATTGTTAGAATAAAGAGTGAGTCCCCCCAAAGACTCACTCTTTTATTCTCATCCCCTCCCACCGCTCCCAAAACTCTCACAACTCCCACTGTTCCCACCGCTCCCATCTCTGCCCGTGCGGCTCGCACCCCACCCCTCCCACCGCTCCCACCGCTCCCACCGCTCCCACCATTCCTCCCTCCAAGTTCCTCCGAGTTTCTCCGAGTCCCTCCGAGATTCTCTTAAAAACCCTCTTCATTTTCAACCACTTAAAAAATAAATTCAAAAAATCTTAAAAAAAAACTCTCAAAAAATTTGCTAGTTTAAAAAAACGCCGTACCTTTGCACCCGCAAATGAGACAA
>ERZ773021.437-NODE-437-length-19328-cov-417.617_pt1 | contig 19328 bp, 12 predicted proteins | sample MGYA00511668_ERZ773021 | MGnify/ENA primary metagenome ERZ773021 (study PRJEB29015, sample SAMEA2737961) | human oral metagenome | biome: human oral; feature: human-associated habitat; material: dental | place: China | collected 2032 ... | reverse complement strand
AACTACCTGGGCTTCTCCTACGGCACCTACCTCGCCTCCGTCTACGCCGAGACCTTCCCCGGCAACACGGGGCGCATGGTGCTCGACGGCGCCATCGACCCCTCCCTGTCCCTCGCCGAGCAGGGACTGGGGCAGGCCAAGGGCTTCGAGCAGGCGCTGCGCACCTACGTGGACTACTGCCAGAACTCCACCGGCTGCCCGCTGAGCGGGGGCACCGACGCCGGAGTCCAGCAGATCCGCGACCTCATCACCTCGACCAACAGCACGCCCCTGGCGACCGGTGACCCGAACCGCACCGTGACCGGCGCGGACATCGTCGCCGCCCTGAGCGAGTACCTCTACACCACCGAGCAGAACTGGGAGCCCCTGAACAAGGCCCTCGACCAGGCCATCAACCACCGCGACGGCTCGGCCTTCGCGGACTCTGAGGAGCAGGACACCTCCTCGAAGGATGACGGTGGCGGTGCCTTCCAGGCCGTCACCTGCCTGGACTACCCGGTGGAGGGTGACAAGACGACCTGGGCCGCGCAGTATGAGCAGGCCAAGCGCGAGGCCCCGGTCTTCGCGGACTCCGCGGTCGGCATGGACCTGGTGTGCAGCGTGTGGGGGCACAACGGGACCCGCAAGCCCACGCAGATCCACGCCCGCGGCGCCGCGCCGATCCTCGTGGTGGGCACCACCGGGGACCCGGCCACCCCGTACGCCTGGTCGAAGTCCCTGGCCGAGCAGCTCGACTCCGGCCAGCTGCTGACCTGGGAGGGCAATGGGCACACCGCCTACGGCGGCGACGCCTCCTGCGTCAACGACGCCGTCGACGCCTACCTGATCTCCGGCACCATGCCCAAGAAGGGCCTGACCTGTCACGGCAACGAGTAGCTGTGTAGCCGACGACTCAGCGGGCGGGCCGAGGTGCACTCGGCCCGCCCGCTCACGTCACTGAGGGCGTGCGTTCGACGACCGGGGCTGCACAGGGGCGACCACCCGGGAGGAACGCGCGGCGGCTCAGGCGGCGGGGGCGATCTGGGTGGTGAAGTCCTCCTTGCCCTGGTTGTCAGTGATGACGGCGGTGACGGAGACCTGCTCATCGGCGGGCACGGTGGCGGTGGCCTGGGTCCCGGTGAGGATCTCCTCGGAGCCGTCAGCGCGCTGGATGTACCAGTCGATGTTCGCGATCGTGCCGTCGGAGTCGGTGGAGGCCGAGGCGTCCAGGGCCAGCTGGTCGCCGTTGCGGGCAAGGGTGAAGGAACCAGCGGGGCGCGTGTTGTCCACCTGCGCCTGTGCCGCGGCGGGCAGCTCCTGCGCGGCGGCCGGCTGCTCCTTCAGGACGCCCATGATGGAGCCGGCGATGGCTTTGTGGCCGGCGGCGTTGGGGTGGAAGCGTCCGTCGTTGATGAGGCCGTCGAACCAGGAGGACTCTTTGCCGCACAGCTCGTGTCCGGCGAAGGAACCGGAGGGGTCGGCGAACCGGTAGCCGTGGCGCTGGGCCGCGGCCTTGGCGGCGGCGTTAATCTCGTTGGTCTTGGCGTTGATCCAGCGCTGATCCACCTTGGTGACGCCTTCGCAGCGCCCCGGTACTGGGAGGACCTGACCAGCTCCCTGCGGGGTGAACATGCGCGGGTAGCCGACGGCGACGACGGTTGCGCCCGGGGCGCGGGCGGCGATATCGGCCACGAGCGTGTCATAGCTGGTGATGTCCGCGCGCGTGGTCTTGCCGGCCAGGGCGCTGATGGCGCCGTCAACCTGCTCGGAGACCTCCTTGTTGCCGGAGCAGGTGGTGAAGGGGGCGGCGGTGATGCACTTGGAGAAGAGTGTGGAGAAGCCGGCGTCGTTGCCGCCGATGGAGAAGGTGACCAGGCTCGTGGAGGCGTTCAGGTGGTCGAGCTGGGCGGCTTCCTTCCCGGGCTGGTAGAAGTCCTTGGTGCGGGCCCCTGCGCAGGCGCCGAAGTCGAGCGACTTACCGGTCTGGCCGGCCACCTGGTGGGCGTAGGCACCCGCGGCCCGCTTGCACCCGTTACCGCCTTCGACGTCAGTCCCGCTGGCGTAGGGCGGCGCCCCGACGCCGGAGGCGTAGGAGTCCCCCAGAGCCACATAGGTGTCGGTGGGAGGTGAAGGCTCCAGAGGCGTGGCACTGCTCGAGGGACTGACGGCAACAACGCACGCGAGAGGGGCGGCGAAGACCGCTGCACCGATGCGGCGCAGAAGACGACGTCGTCCCCGGGCCGTGTGTGCTGCGTTCCGTTGTACGGACGACGGGGTGGTCGAGGAATCATGACGGCTGGGCATAGCGTCTCCTTGGGTTCCACAGACAAGCACGACACACAATACTACCGACAAGTAGAATGAATAACATTGCCACTGTGTCAGGGTGCCCCTACACCATGTGTCCGTACTCAACCCTGCAGATTCCGTTGTGGGTGCCTGCGGTGTTGTACGCGGGCGTCCAGGCGGCCTTGGGGATGGTGCCCGTGGATCTGCGGCGTGTGCTCGGGAAGCGTGAACCCCACGCTGTAGGACACCCGTCGACGGGCCAGGAACTCAATGGTCTCCTTCGTTCCTCCGGCCCCGTCGATGCGCACCAGGACCCGCCGCCCGGGCCGCGGCCCTAGTCCGGCCTGGTCCAGTGCGCGGCGGATGATCTCGACATGGTCAGCGGCGGTGCTCGACCCGGCGTTACCGGGCCGCAGCACGAGCGCCGCGCACTCACCCCCACCATCGGGGCCGTGGTCGAACCATGCGGTCAGGGGGTGGTAGCCAAACCCCTTCTTGAAGATCGGGGCCGCACCCTCTTTCTCTTAAGTGGACATTAACCAGGGTGGCGTCGACGTCGATCGCCAACGGACGCTCAGCGCCGATTCCAGCCGTTGGTGAGTGCTCGCCAGCCAGGTCCCACACTCGCTGCCGCACCGTCTTGCGAGCCCGGTTCACGGTGGCCTCGACCGCCTCGACGTGGTCGGCCAGGGTCGCCACAAGTCGCGAGACCGTCGGGTCAGAGGCAACAGGCTCCAAGACCTCCTTGTCGCACCGCAGCAGCGAAAGGTCAGACAGGCACCGGCCGCCCAGGGCCACGCACACAGCCAGATCCAAGATGATCTTGCCCGGGTCGTGCGCCGACCACGACCGCCGCCACGCAGACAGGGCCCGCGAGAACTCGTCGCCCAGGTCCGTGACCCTGCTCGTCTCGGTCAGCAGCCTCGCCCCGGCCAGCCCCAGCGCAGGAACGTCCCCGGACTCCGCACCCACAACCGGATACAACCCGCTATTCTTCACCGCGAAGGTGCTCCTCTCCTGGTTATGCACGGACCTAAGAAATCCGCACTATCACAGGAAAAGAAACACCTTCACCCCGTCTTCAACACTTCAACAATGAACAGCCGAGGTTAGCGACGTCGGACCTTCGTGCTCAGCCCTATGAGGACTCAGATCTGTTGTGATGACATGCGTTGTTCAGGTCAGAAATTGGTGCCCCAATTTCGAAAAAACGACCATTCGAAGTTTTTGTTGAAAGGGGCGCAAGTGAACGAAAAGATGAAGTGGAACATGGTTCCTCCTTTCTGAGTGTCGGTGATGCACTAAGTATATCGTGTTGGGTAACAGGGTGAATCACCCATTCGGATAGGTAGATCGGATGAGTCTGCTCAAACCAGATTGTGCCGCAGGGCGTACACCACTGCTCCTACCCTGTCCTGGACTCCGAGTTTGGCGATGATCGCGGAGACATGAGTCTTGATTGTGGCCTCGCTGAGTCGCAACCGGGTAGCAATCTGCTTGTTGGTCTTGGCGTCGACGACAAGTGTCAGTACCTCCCGTTCTCGTTCTGAGAGGGTGATCCCATGGGGGAGTGGAGAAATGCTCTGCTGTGCTTGAGTCGGCTTCGATATGGACTCCGAGGGCTGGGCAGAACCGTTTGCCCATAGTCTGGCCTGGTCGCTGATGATGGCCGATGATGTTGGTGACAGGACGAGATTGCCTGCGACCGCCTGTCGGATAGCACCGGCCAGGGATGATGCGCCGTCCTCCTTGGCGACAAATCCGCGTACCCCCAATGCCATGGCGTCGTCGACGATGGAGTCGGCCGTGAAGGTGGTCAGGATAAGGATCGCAATATCCGGGTGCTCCTCGAGAAGTGCTTTAGCCAGTGCAAGTCCATCCATTTTGGGCATCTGGACGTCTACGAGAACGGCCTGGACTGTGCTCTCAACCTCCGAGGAGTGGAAGAGGTCGAGAGCCTCCTGGCCGTCCTTGGCTATCCAGGAAACGGCAATGTCGTCGTATTTGGAGAGAAGCTCTCTCAGCGTCTGACGAACAAGGGCGTCGTCGTCCGCTATACCTATATTGATCATGACTTATTCACTATGACTTGTGTGGGTGACTGTGAGAGAGGGATGGAGGCGGATGTCAGCCAGGTTCCGTTGTCCATCAGCGTATTCAGTGAGCCGCCGATGGTTGAAAGTCTTTCCTTCATGCCAAGGATTCCCATCCCGGAGGAAGGGAGATTATGATGCGAGGAGGATACCCCATTGGTTACTACGAGGCGAGCCTTGTTCGCTTCCCGGCTTAGGGTGATGGTGACTGGTCGATCGTAGTCGGCATGTCTAAGGACGTTGGAGCTCATCTCCCGAAGCACCCGGGAGAGGATGGCAGCTTGAAGACGGGTGTAGCGTCCATCTCCTTTGCACTGGTAGGTCACGGAATAGCCGGATGCGGATAGATCGTCGGCGACGGCACGTACGGACTCCTCAAGATCCAGCACGACGGCTCCTAGCCCGGTGGTGATGCGTGCGCGATCGGTGCGCTCGTTGTCGTTGTTTCGTAGGGCTCGCAGCACGAGTCGTAGTTCGTGAAGTGAGTCAGCCGCGGTGGACTCGATCGCCGCGAACTCATGCCGAGCGGCGACGGGGTAGGAGGAGTCCGCGGCCGCGCGCTGTGCCCGCAAGGCGGTCTGGGACATTGAGTAGGCGACGAGATCATGCATCTCACGCGCGATCTCTTCGCGGATAGACGTCAGTTGTTCAGTGGCGGCAGAGACCTCTTGATGTAACGTCACTTCCGTGCGACGCAGCATTGCTCCGGGAAGAAGGGTGCAGGATGCGAGGAACAACTGAGAAATTGCATCCGGGATAGGTCCTGTTGGGATGACGACTGCCAGGGGGATGATGAGAGCTATAATGAGGGCGATCCCAAAAGGGAAGAACAAGCCCAGATAGAATAAGAAAACGGCGTTGGTTACCACCACATCGCTGGCAGGAACGTGTGGCGTCTGAAGGAGCACGATCCAAAGGGTCAGATAACTGAGAGATCCTGATATGGGGTATGCAGGAATTAGGGACAGAGTGATGACTGTTAAGAGAAGAAAAATGAGGCGATCTGTGTTGGGTGAGCCGATGAGGGTGAGCATGAGTACTAGGTTGGTGACCCCAACCATGAATCCAACAGTGGCGTATCGCTGCTGGGACCGGGATGCATCCCATAGATACGAGCCCGACCACCAATGATGGCGGGTGGTGGCGGCATCTGATAGGTTGCTCATATAACTTTAATACCGGATGAATTATTTTGTGTCAAGCGGTTTTCGTGAACATGAAGGCGGGGTCAACACCAACCATCGTCCCGTTACTGGTGGCCTCCGGTGGTGGGCGCCGGAGGCCGGAGCGGGTGTGGGTGGTGGGCGCCGGAGGCCGGAGCGGGTGTGGGTGGTGGGCGCCGGAGGCCGGAGCGGGTGTGGGTGGTGGGCGCCGGAGGCCGGAGCGGGTGTGGGTGGTGGTAGTTCAGGCTGCCGGCGCCATGCCCCGTACCCTGCGGGCCGTCGGCACATCCGATGAGGGCGTGACCGGCCAGTGTTCGGGTGAGACCGGTGGTCTCACCCATCGAGAGCGAGAGGGCTCGCTCTGACTGGTATGCATGTCACCGTTGATTGACGGCGTCGATGTGGTGGGGCAGAACTGGGTCGGGCGCCAGGGGGGGCGGCAAGGTTGGGTGAGGGTGTCTGAGCTGCTTTGATGGGGGTGGTGTGTCGTGGGGACGGGGGCGCGGGCCCTGCCGTCGGAGTCGACCATCCGGCGGGTGCTGCAGGGCCTGGACCCCACCGACCTCAACACCCGTCTGGGGTCGTGGTTGTGCACTCATACCGGCACCGTCAACGGTCGCAGGGTGATCGCGGTGGACGGGAGACACCGTGTGCGCAGCCCGTCTGGGGCAGGCCTCGGCGCCGCTCCTCCTGTCGGTCCTGGACCACGCCACGGACGCCGTGCGGAGCCAAGCCCGGGTGCGGATAAGTCCAACGAGGTCTCCGCCGTCAGGAGCCCCTCGACCTCGACGGGGTAGTGGTCACCGTCGATGCCATGCACACACAGGTGGACACCGCCCAGCGGATCCTCGATCAGGGCGGCCTCTACGTGCTCACACCTCTAGGCGACCAGAAGACTCTGCGCAGGACGCTCAAGGACCTGCCCTGGAAGAAGGTCCCGTCCGTCTCGAGCGTCGACACCGGCTTCGGGCGGCGGGTGCGGCGTACCGCCCGATGCCGTCCAGGCACCCAAGTGGGTGGACTTCCCCGCAGCCGCTCTGGTAGTCCAGGTCCGACGTACCAGGACCATCAAGGGCAGGAGGCACGTTGAGGTGGCATACCTGATCTGCTCACTGCCCATGGAGCAGGCCCAGCCCGAGCAGGTTGCCGCCTGGATCTAAGGGCACTGGGGAATCGAGAACCGGCTCCACGTCGGTCCGTGACGTCGTCTTCGATGAGGACCGCCACCAGCTGCGCACCCGCAACGGCCCCGAGATCATGGCCGCCCTGCGCACCTGACCACCCGGCCTCATCCGCCTGGTCTACGGCGCCCAAGCCGCTATCGCCTCCACCACCAAACCCCTGTCACGGCAACCAAAACGCGCCATCAAGCTCATCACCTAACCAACCACCTGACCCGACTTTGCCGACCCCCTGCGCAACTCACGGAACTTCCGCTCTCAGCTGCGCTATCTCGGCTGACTGGCGGGCATTCTTACGGTCCTGGTCGGTGGCGTGCTCCTTCTTGTATCTTGCGAACCTGTTACCCGCCGTCTGGGGGACAGGTCATACGACGAGGCGACCGAGGAGATAGTGCGTTCTTTCTCGATGACCTCACGCACCACCTGCTCCTTGAACTCCCCGGAGTATCTCGCTGCTGGCATAGTCTCCATCCTATCGACCCACAGGAAAAAATCCCCAGACCGAGAAACACCATGCACTCCATACCATATAGGGACACCCCCGTTTCAGCGGCACGCCACCCTGATTACACCAGATCAGACATCCTCACCCACCGACTTCACCGACCCGTTACCTCGCATTCAACCCAAAGGCTGATAGCCCCGTGTATTCTATACTAATTATGTTCGAGTTGTTGTAAGGACGACAAGCCTGGGAATAACAACCATGGGTTGGTGCTATCTTTGAATGTATCGATCGCCCTGACTACGCCAGCGTTTCCGGAGCAATAATCTGTGGATAGCCGCAGTCCTCCTTGCCCCCCAATAATTGCCCCTTTTCCGGACCTGCTTTTGAAACAATAAGGCGTAATTTCGTTAACTAAAATTTCAGCATTTACCGGGACGCAATCAATACCAGCAAGCGATGCAAAGTGGCGAACTAGAAGAAGTCCCGTTCTCCCCATAAAAAGTCCGCCGTTAGCGGTGCAACGCACGTCTGCAGCTTTCGCTAGCCTATTAAGTGTTCGTGATGAAAAACGCGATCGCAGTCGTTCTGAAGCCATAAGTAATGCAAAAAGAATTCCGGCTGATCCCTCGGCAAGGTATGGCATGAGTCTACCATTATCGAGTACTTGCAGGGAGCCGTCTCGAGCTCGTGTGGTTAAGTCCAGGTCTCTCCGAAAGGCATTCACCGCCGTCATATGCAGGCTGTCGTCGCCCAAGAGCAAAGACGCCCTATCTAAAGCCAATCCGACACCGGACCACCCGTCAATCAATCCAGCCGCCTTGCGTGAAGATGTTTCAAAAGACACGATCGTAGATGAAGGGTCTTCTGTAATGCCTTGAAGCTGGGCAATAAGATCGGTAAGATCGTTATCCACTTTTGTATCCGGTTGTGTCATAAGCGAAGCCATTTTTGCGAGCGCTATACCTGCTAACCCTGACCTCAAACTTACATCGATAGGGCCGCTGGGACGATCCTCCTGAAATTTTGACAATTCTATATCTTCCCCGCGCTCAAGAAGTATTCCATCTATCCCAGATAAATAACCTCTAGGCATAATTTCGTCATTTTCAATTTTTGGTATAGCATCCTCTGACATTAATGCTGTTCTTATGGCATCAGTGTATGCGGCGCCCGCTAATCCTGATTCAATATTAAAATGACCTATACCAGAAAAACTTACAATGTCTCCAGGTATCCTGATCACTCCTTCAAACACGTATGCGGAAGCACGGATTCCTTCTATAAGTTGACTCTCGAGTTGATCTAGGTTTGTTTGCCGTGATTCCATCAAATAAGGTACTGTATCAGTTCGCCTCGCTTCGGGGGGTTCAGGCATTAAGAGCGTGTCAAAGGGAATATGGCACCCTAGAGTCTGTCGGGCCATTTTCATCTGAACTTCGATTAGTGAATCCGAGAGAGAGTTTAGCGGAACTAATGGATAAAACAACTGTGCAACCACTCTGTTGTAAGCAAACCAGTCGTTACTTTCCGGATCCGTCCCCTCCTTGGCTACGAACCCTGGCGTGCCAATAGGAAACGGGCTCGAATCTGATAAAGAACGCACTGTTTCAAGGTCGATTATTCTTGGCTCTAATTCGGGACCGATAATAATATTCATCGGCTGAAAATCGACCAATGCGTAGCCTCTTTCGTGAACTACCTGCAGCGTCTTCTTTAATTTTTTGCTTATCTGTATAGCGGAATTGACGTACTTAACGGAAGATTCGCTCAAAGCAAAAGGATAATTCTGAGCAATCCACGAATTAAGATTAATTCCATCAATATGTTCTTCAATGAGGAATGAATGTCCGCCGATTTTTCTGAATTCTTTAAATCGAACGATCGCGGGCACGCCCGCAAGTAATTTCATAGCCTCAGCCTCATGGTTAAGGCGATCAACAGCCCAACAGTTAAAGTCGTCGAGTCCGACGTAAGGTCGTGCTTCTTTAAGCACCACAGATTCTCCTGAATCACAACAATTTGCTCTATATACACCACCAGAGTTCGAAAAATGGATAACTGATTCTATTTCGTAAGGATACCAGTCGTTATCGCTTGTGTTCGGAGCGAAACGTCTTGAAATGTGTGGAACCATTTCTTCCGGAATGGACACCCATGAGGGACAACTGAAGTGTACAGACCGTCTATCCTCTTCCAAGTTTCCGTTCGGAGCGCGTAGCGCCGCTACCAACCCCGACTCGGGGTCTTCCATCACAATTCGCCTAAATGCGCCGTAACGGAAATAAATGGGAGCACTTCCCCACTGTGCATCTCCTAACACAACTGGCCCGTGGAATGATTTCAGCTCGTCACTCAGTTTCTTAAGTAGTCGGACTGCTACAGATTCCTCTTGCGGATATCCGACAATGAACTTTCCGCACTGAATGCGATCCCCATACTTCGCAAGACTTCTTCGCAAGCATTCTTGATTGCGCAAGTGTTTAAATGATGTTGCATTATCTAAAAAAATGCGGGAAGCGATGCTCAGCACCGTCTGAGCCTCTTCTGGGATAGATGAAATGTGAATCTTCCATCCTTGCTCAGCCATGGGGCTCTGATGACAGTGATGTTGCCACGGACCTTCACTGATTGATTTCCAGGAGATGTCGTTGTCAGCGTAAGTCCAGAATGAGACGTTGTCAATCTTGGCTGACTCGGCACTTAGGTTGTCTGGATCTGCGTAGAATAAACTTTGGTTGCGGCAGTACTGAAGTTCTGAAGGCCTCATAATGGATCTTCCTCTCTCATTTGATTCTGATTTTGACTAGAATTGTATGTGATGCGATGAAAACAATGAACATGAAGATCGCGGCTGTGAGGGTGATGGGAACGTCGAGGACGGGGTGTAGCCCAGATTGGGTCTCTTGCGACATGAGGTTAGTTTTCCACCAGGCAAGAGTGAGGGATATGACGAGTTGGATAATGACGACAATGACTTGAACAAAAATCTCGGATAGGTGCTCGATTCGGCGGTCGCGGGCGGTAAATCCTAATGTGAGCATGCGTACGCGAGAGGGAGCAGTTACTTGGCTATAGGCGCGTACTCCTAGGACGGTAGCGGCAGCGGCCAATAGGCAGGGAACAAGGAATATCATAGAGATAGCCTGACGCTGGTTGGTCAATGCTTGGTGGATGCCTTGCTGAATCCAAGAGTCGCGATCGGTGATCTTCTGGTAGTTGACGGAATGGGCATCGAGGGCTTGGCGTAGGTTCTGGGGCTGGGCCCCTGAAAGCCAGCGCATGAGTGAGGTGTGGGGGATCTGGCTGGCGTTGGTGGTGTAGTCCAGGATGAGGTCATTGGACAGGTATTGATTAGAGGCGATCTTGGCCACCACGGTAATTTTGTAGGTGCTGCCGTCTGGACGCAGGAGGTCAACGGTGTCGCCGACGGCGTAACGTGAACTGGCCGAGGCCGCGGCGGGGCCACGAACCTGTGCAGTATCGCCGTCAGTGACAGTCATAGTCAGTTGGGTGGGTAGGCTGCTCATGTCTGTAGCTAAGATCGAGGGTTGGTCTGCCGCGTAGGGCTCGTTGACGTCGACTAGGTCGGAGACGATGCCGTACGGAACGACTGGCTCACTCAGGCTGGCTTGAACTCCGTTCAGGTCGCTGCTGGTAGGTGGGTTGGTGAATGTGGCAATGCTGGTAGCCTTCAGCGGCCGGTTGGCCTCAACCTGGAAGGCTTGACGACCGGTGGCCATTACCATTGCAACAGGTATAACGAGGCTGAAAACTAGCACGATCGATTGGGTTGCGCTCAGAGCGCTGGCTCCACCTGCTGAGGCATTGGACAGCGCGACCAAGAAGCGGGGACGGTGGCGGGTGCCAGGCAACAGGCAGAGTGCTCTGGTAACGAATCTTAGGAAGAAGGTTCCATTAATCGTAACCAGGATTGTAGCCAGCGGGATGACCAGTAAAACGGAAATGTCAGTAGGGATGACATCGGCTGGCACCAGGGTTGTTAGGACTAGTGCCGCCAGGATAACGACGCTGGTGGCGGTTCGGCGTACCGTCTTGCGGTCGCCGGCACGTTTCTGCGCCTGAACGTCCAGTGGGCGCGTGCTGGCCACCCGCAGCACGGGCGCCAAGCCTCCGGCCAAGCCAGCGCTCACGGTGATCAGCCAGGCAACGACCAAGGCTCCTGGTAGTGGGCGGGGATCGAGAGTCTTGGGGGCCATGTTTACTGAACGTTCGATGAGAACGAACCCTATAGATGCGGGAATTCCAGCCAGGGACCCAAGGCTGCTTCCAAGTAGGACCGTCGCAGCCAGCTCGCGCACAGTTAGTCGGACAAGGTCCAGCCGGGTCATGCCCACCAAACTGAGCCGGGCCAACTCGGGTACACGCGGCTCCAGGGCGAAAGAGGCTACCGAGGACAGCAGAATAACGGTACTAAGGGCGCCCATGCCGACCACCATGGCATTGAAGCTCACCATGAGATCGAGCAGCGTGTTGAAACGCACCGCCTCGTGCGGCGGCCCCGATGAAATCCGTGATACAGAGGCTAGCTGGATTGCGTTAAGCGATGCGCTCACCACTACCCCAGTAACCGTCGCGACCGCAATGATGCCGATATAGCCGCGTCGATGGGCCGCTAAAAGAGTGCTGCGCACACCTCGAAGATTTAACTGCCCTCGTCCAGTAGGCCTTGCAGATGATTTATTGTCGAATTCCTTAGCGGGCCTGTGAGTAAGATACCTGGCGCTCATACCCGTTCACCGCCTTTCATAATGCCGAAGAGTTGCTCGGCCGTGGGGTGATAAAAGTCGTGTTCGATCTTCCCATCGACGAGAATAAGAACCCGGTCACTGCAGGCGGCGGCATCCAGATCGTGAGTCACCATGAGCACAGCTGTGCCCTGTTGGGTTAGGTGGTGGAACAGGTCGAGCACCAACTTCGAACTGACCGAGTCCAGTGCCCCGGTAGGCTCATCGGCGAACAGCACCACAGGATGCTGCGCCAGCGCCCGCGCGATCGCCACCCGCTGCTGCTCACCACCCGAAAGGGTCGAGGCTCGCTGGTCTGCCAGCTCTGTAACCCCCGTACGTGCCAGTGCGTCCTCCACAGCGCGGTCAATATCCACGCGGTGTCTCCGTGCACCCCGAGTCTCGAGTAGTAGCGGCATTCCCACGTTCTGGCGCGCAGTCAACGGCTCAATGAGGTTGTAGTCTTGGAAAACAAATCCCAACGCAGAGCGACGCAGGCGCGCTAACCTGTCCTGCGATGCTGCGGCGACGTTCACACCGGCCACCACCGCGCTACCCGAGTCTGCTCCAGTCAGACCCGAGCAGCAACGCAAAAGCGTCGACTTTCCCGAGCCTGACCGCCCCATCACCGAGACCCACTCCCCGGCCCGCACGCATAATGACACTTCGCGCAGCACCTCATGAATACCGGCCGAAGTCGCAAAGGATTTACGCAATCCTTGTACCTCCAGAGCCACACCAGACACATCCATCATCATCGTAGACTCCAATCGCCCAAAATTTCTCGCAGTTCCTCGCTTCTTATAAGACATTCATTGGGACTACCTTCTTCCTTAATTACGCCGCCGTTGATGAATATGAGGTGGTCGGCGCGTCTGACTGTGGCAGGCCTATGAGCAACCACGATAACTGTTGCATTTGGTGCGAGTTTTTCTATGGCGTTAAGCATGTATTGTTCAAGCAGGCCATCGACGTTGGATGTCGGTTCGTCGAGAATAAGTGTATCAGCCTGACACGCCAACGCCCGCGCAAGAACGAGACGCTGTTTTTCTCCTCCAGACAAAGACTGACCTCGAGGCTGGACATCACGATGAATACCTTCGAGCGTCGCAACTTCTGAAAGTCCTACGCATTCCAGAACCTCACATATTCGCTCATCAGAAATTCCAGGCCTTTCGAATCTTACATTGTCTGCAATCGATCCTTTAATTACTGTCGACGCCTGATCCACAAAACCTATACCGTCCCTATGGCCGAGTAGTCCGTTGATTGTCCCCGTATCCGGTACTAGAAAGCCCTCAATTAAATTCAAGAGAGTCGTCTTTCCTGCACCCGAGGGACCGACTATTGCGGTCGTGACTCCTCGTGGAATTGAAAACGATACTCCGTTTATAACTTTCTTTTCATCGTAGGAGAAGCAGACGCCCTTGAAGTTTATAAGGGTATTTCGTTTTTGTTTTGCTGCAGCAGGGTGATAAGGTCTGTTCTTCGGCGCGCAGAAAGTCATATGTTGTCGCAGTTCTTCGATGCGATTGCGACCAGCAGTAGCCTCTTGTAGTGAAATGTACGTAGTTAGAATTTCTTGAAATCCCGACGTGACCATTTGAAAGTACATCGTAAAGGATACTAATTGAGCTAATGAAGCGTTAGTTTTAGCAACTTCGGCAGCAGCAAACAGCAGGGCAACAATAAAGGCAGCATTGAGTGCCAGGGAAGTCAGAGGGCTGACCAGAGCATGCGATCGAGCCAACGAAAGTGAATTTCGCTGAAGTTGTTTAACGTTATGTAGAAGACGATTTTCAAATCGAGAAGTCACTCCATAGTGGCGAATCGAAGAGATTCCATCAAATACCGCTTGAACGTCCCCCGAAAATTCACTGGTGGAAGCCTGAACTTGAAACCTTAGATCGCGGACGCGAATACCGAAAAATAATGTAAGAAACAACGCTACGCTGGCACACAATGTTGCGGCAATGAAGGCAGTAGGAATCAAATATAAACATGCTATAACTGCCCCAATACAACTCACAGAAGAGGCTATTGCGCTCGATAGGATCGAGGTTACTCCCTGAGTTAAAAAGGGGGGATCGGTAACTAATCTTGTGGATAATTCTGACGTACTACGCCTCCCTAACGCTAAAATTGGTGCCTTCAATAGAAGGTCGATTAGCCCTTCTCGTATTTCGAGTACACCATTTTCTTTGAAGCGTGCGGACAAATATGTGGACGCTCCGGTCGTGAGCGCAGTTGCTATAAATGTAGCAACCAACATGGAAAGGGGGGAGACAATGCCTCGTCCAGCCGTTAAGCTTTCGATCAACTTTTCCATAACCGTGGGTTGCATAAGGCTAAGAAATGATCCCAGTATACTTATTGCAACAATAGCAATTGCTGTACCCGTCTGTCGTTGAACTAAAGTCCATGCAGACGGGCAAGGGGCGTGTAATATGTGCTTAACCATAGCAATCATTTCTACTAGTTCGCCTGACATGTGGCGGATGCTCAGCGACAATGAATTTTCTGAGCATCCGCCACATATCTAACTGTTATTCTCGGCAGCCAGCGCTCCAGGTGCTCCATGAAACGTTGCACCCAGAGCTCCAGGTGCTAAGGCGCCCAGCAGGGGTCGCACCGGCGGCGGGCAGGTTCTGCAGGTCGAGAATGTTCACGATGGTCTCCTTTGCGGTTAGCTCTGACACTGAAGTATTCAGTGTCGGTGGTGGCACTAATGGCAATTTAGCCATAGTGCGTATGCCGTGTCCTTGCGGGGCTGGCAAAACCTAGTACACCATCATGTAGTTGCTCTGTCATCCGTCCATCGGCTAGCCGATGGACGGATGACAGAGCATGCTTCTGGTTGATTTAATGTCGTTAGGTTGTTCAACATTATTTGACGAACTTGGAGGGTGCTTTTGTAAAGAAAACTGCGGGATATGAGGGGGTGGTTGTGTGGTATCGAGTTGATTGGCTGCGTGATGTAATGGTCGTGACTGGATTTTGTAGCAGAAGGTGGTTATATTCATGAATGGGTGCTCACATAGGGTGTTTGCTGGGGTGCTGGCTGCTGCTGCGGGCGTGTGCCTGGGGGTGGGTGCCGCTGCGGTGCCTGCTGCGGCGCAGGCTGCGGTTCCCAAGGGGTTGGAGTCCTTCTATAACCAGACGGTGAACTGGTATGACTGCGGCGCCACCGGGGGGATGGAGGAGTCTGCGGAGGCGACGGGTTTCAAGTGCGCCAAGGTTACGGTGCCGCTAGACTACTCCAAGCCCGATGGTCAGACCATTGAGATCGCCATGAAGAAGCATGTGGCCGCCGGCTCGAAGCGCCAAGGCAGCCTCTTCATGAACCCCGGTGGCCCTGGCGCGTCAGGCGTGGAGAATGTTGAGGGGATGGTGGATTCCACCATGGCCGGTGTGCAGGGCGCCTATGACATCATCGGATTCGATCCCCGCGGTATCGGTGCGTCGACCTCCATCACGTGCACCTCTGCGCAGGCGTCCGCCGTCGCAGAGGCTGCTCCGGCTCAGGGTGGTACTGGGACGTTCGAGCAGCGAGCAGCTACCGTCTCTGCGCAAACCAAGCAGATGGAGGCGGGCTGCGCAGCCAATACCGCGCCGCCCGAGCTGCTCGACCACGTGGACACGGTCTCGGTGGCCCGGGACCTCGATGTGCTGCGGGCGCTGTCCGGGAGTGACAAGCTCAACTACCTGGGGTTCTCCTACGGAACCTACCTGGGGGCCCACTACGCCGAGCTCTTCCCGGCCAACACCGGCCGCATGGTCCTCGACGGCGCCCTGGACCCCAGCCTGACCTACAACGAACGCAGACAGGGACAGGCCCAGGGGTTCGAGCGGGCGCTGCGCAACTACGTCGAATGGTGCCACTCCGAACAGGCCGTCCAAGCCGGCCAGAGCTGCCCGCTCACCGGTGATATCGATGCGGGTGTCCAGCAGATCGGAGACCTGTTTACTTCGGCCAACAAGACACCCGTCCCCTCGTCCGATCCCAACCGTCCGGTGACGGGCGAGGACATGAAGCAGATCGTGGAACTGTTGCTCTACGCGCCCGAGAGCGCGTGGGGCGGCATCAATGAGGCGCTGGACCAGGCTATCAACCATAATGGCGCATCGATCTTCAGAATCGCAATGGACCAGGTCGCCGCTCAGCCCCCTGTGAATATGGGCGCTATGACCAGCACTAACTGCCTGGACTACCGGGTCGAGGGTGATATGGCCACCTGGAAGGCGCAGAGTGAGGCTCTGGAGAAGATCGCACCTCGCTTCGCGACCACCTTAGAAGGTGGAGACCTAATCTGCCAGTCCTGGGGGCACAGTGGAACCAAAGCGCCCAAGGCCCTCCACGCCAAGGGGGCCGCGCCGATCCTCGTCGTCGGGACGACCGGAGACCCTGCCACTCCCTACGAGTGGTCCATTGCTCTGGCCGGTCAACTCGAGTCCGGACGGCTCCTCACCTGGGAGGGCAACGGGCACCTGGCCTACGGCAACCCTAGTCACGGCCCCTGTGTCACCAACGCGGTCGACAACTACCTGCTTACCGGCACCATGCCGAAGAAGGGCCTGACCTGCCACGGCAACGAGTAGGTGCGTCACCATCGAGTGAGCGGGCGGGCCGAGTGCACCTCGGCCCGCCCGTGTGCCCCCAGTGCCCGTAAGCCCGGGCCGGATGGAGGCGGCTGGCCAGTGTCGTCGGTGCGCTACAGGTCTCCGACCTTCTGGAGGCGTTGGAGGCTGAGCCAACCCACCGGGATCGGGATCCAGAAGGTCACCAGGCGGTAGACGATCGCCGTGGACAGTGCCACCCCGTAGGGGACGCCGGCGGCGACGAGCCCGGCGGTCAGGGCGAGCTCGACCGGGCCGATACCGCCGGGGGAGGGCACGATCGAGCCCACTGTGTTGGAGGCCAGGTAAGTGATGGCCAGGACCGCGAAGGGCACCGTGTAGCCGAAGGCCCACAGGCTCGCGCTGAAGGACAGGATGTAGGACAGGCTCAGCGTGAGCGCGCCGCCCACGCCCAGGGCCAGTCGCATCGGGTTGGACATGACCCACACGAGCCGCGGCCACACCTGGCGGTAGGTGGGCTCGATCTTGGCCCAGGCCCAGGTGCGCGCCTTGGGGATGGTCAGGACCACCGCCGCCACCACGACGATGGCGCCAGCGGCGACCAGCACCCAGCCGGACGGCAGGGTCAGTCCGGTCGACTGGCCGGTCATGGCCGCCAGCACCACGAGCAGCACCACGGTGACGACGAACTGGACCACCTGGACCAGGGCCACTGTGGCCACGCCGACCGCGGTGGGCACCCCCTTGCGGTTGAGGAAGCGCAGGTTGATGGCCGCCCCGCCCACGCCGGCCGGGGCCACGAGCGAGACGACGGCGCTGGCCAGGTGCACCTCGGTGGAGCGCCACAGGGAGAGCCGCTCGGGGCTGAAGGCCACCAGCGTGAGCCCCGCGCCCACGTAGGTCGCCACCGAGAAGAACAGGGCCGCCAGCATCCACCAGATGTTGGCCTGCGAGACGGCCGCGGAGACCTGCTGGAAGTCCAGCTGGGCCAGCAGCGTCCACACCGCCACCAGGGCCACCACGGCCATGAGGACGGTGCGCGTGGAGAAGCGGTTGAGGCGGGCCGGCTCGGCGTCGGCCGTGGGGGTCAGCGCCACGAGGGCGTCGCGCAGATCCTGGAGGACCTGCCGGCTCGCTCCGCCCCGCCCCATGACCTCGCGGGTCTGACGCGGCAGCACCACCCGCTGGAGCATGGGGGCGATCGAGGCCAGCTGCGCGGTGGTCAGTGAGCGGGAGGCGGCGTCGATGGCCCGCTGGGCACCGACCGCCAGCGCCGTCAGCGCCAGGGCCTGAGCCAGGTCCACGCGGCGGGAGAGCTCGGTGGAGATCGTCTCGCCCGAGGCCCAGTCCAGGAGCCACAGCCGCCCGGACTCGTCGACGACGACGCTCGAGGCGTCGATGCTGCCGTGCGCCAGCCCCGCGGCGTGAGCGCGCTGGAGCTGGCTCCACAGCTGGTCCAGGACGTCGTCGTCCACCTCGGCCCCCAGGTCGCTGATGGACCGGGCGCCCACGACGTGGTCGGTCACCAGCAGCACGGACTCGGCGGCCTCGGCCATCCCCAGCAGGCCGGGGGTGCGCACGCGGGCGCGGCGGGCCTCCATCGTCATGAGGGCGGCGTGCTCGGCGGCCGGGCGCAGGGACAGGTCGCGGGTGGGGGACAGGCCCCGAACGCGGATCTGGTCCCAGATGTTGGAGAGGAATCCGGCCACCTGCCGGTCGGCGTCGAGGAGGGTGACGTTGTGGCGCTCACCGGCCGAGTCCCATACGGCGTACATGCGGTGGACCGAGGGGCGCTCCTGGGACAGGGCCTCGCTGGAGGCCTCGGCCAGGACGGCGGCCAGGTCGACGTCGGTGGCCGGCCTGATCGTGTTCGCGCCCGCCGGCGCCCCGGGGCCCCCGGTCCCGGCCGTGTCCAATGGCGTCGAGTCGAGGGGGGAGGCGGTCTCGCCGCTCGATGAGCCGGCGGGGGCGTCGGTGACCTGCGCGTCGGCGGGAGTGGAGGCGTCCTCGGTGGCGGGCTCGAGGCCCGCCGGCTCCTGCGGGGCCGGGCCTAGCGGGTTCTCGCTCACCTGCTCACGCACCTGCTCACGAACCTGCTCGGTGTAGCCCAGGGGGGCGTCGGTGGTGACGATCCAGGCGCGCGCCTCGGGGGCACGGTCCATGCGGACCACGCGCACGGCGTCGATCCCGGCCCGGCGCAGGGCGCGCACGAGCGTGACCCCGTGGGCGCGGCGGTCCTCGACCCCGAAGACGTAGCGGACCAGCAGGCCGACGGTGCGGCCCAGCAGCAGGGAGAGCACCGCGCCCGGCAGGGTCAGGGCGCCGCGCAGGACCGCCATGCCCAGGACCACCCACAGGGCTGCCCAGCCCGAGCGCATCACGGTGGAGCTGTTGCGGTCGCCGGCGCCCGTGAGCAGGCCGGCCATGGAGGCGAAGACCGTGGAGATGCCCAGCTGGGCGGTGCCCGAGGCGGTGACCGTCAGCCCCATGACCAGGGCGGTGGGGCCCCAGGCCACGAGGCCGGTCATGGCGGCGACGGCGACCAGGTGACCGGCGATCCCCGACAGGACGGCCTGGCCCAAGGATCGCCAGGAGCGGCGCAGGACGCGGTCCAGCAGAACGGCCAGCGGCACGATGAAGGTGGCCAGGCCCTCAATGGTCTGCAGGGGGAAGACGAGGATGCGGCGCAGTACCACTGCCAGGGCGTTCTGGACGTCCTGGGTGACGCCGGTGGTGGTCTCGTGGGCGTAGATCGCCAGGACGAGGACGGCGAAGATGCCCAGGAGCGTCAGGGTCAGGTCGAGCAGGTCCTCCGTGCGGCGCAGGCGGTGCGCGGTGGTGTCCACCAGGAG
>ERZ773021.436-NODE-436-length-19334-cov-5.21178_pt1 | contig 19334 bp, 13 predicted proteins | sample MGYA00511668_ERZ773021 | MGnify/ENA primary metagenome ERZ773021 (study PRJEB29015, sample SAMEA2737961) | human oral metagenome | biome: human oral; feature: human-associated habitat; material: dental | place: China | collected 2032 ... | reverse complement strand
GCTTGTACCTTACTTCTAAAAACAAACGCAACACTCCAGACCGTCTTCAATTGAAGAAATACTCACCAAAACTTCGCAAGCACGTTGTGTTTACAGAAGTTAAATAGTGGGTCATTACGTTTCAGTAGAAACGAAAAAACCTTGATTTAACGCAATTCTTGAATTTTCAATTTTCAATGTATTGCAATAAAAATCAACCGAATGACTACATTTTTGACTACATTTTTTGTGAAATAAATACAAAATTTCGGATATACAATAAAAGCTCTCTAATAAATTGATTAGAGGGCTTTTATTGTCTTGTTTTCTAGCATCTGTTCCCTGTCGACATTACTCTTAATAAGTCTCTCTTCAAAAACACTTCAGATTTTTCCAAAAATCTCCTCTAAACTATTCCTTATCTCTTCATAAACGTGATTAGATAATGGGGTATTTTCACTAAAATTTCTTGAGAATAAAAGATTTGAAAAAGCGCTTCTATATATAGAACTATTTTTAGGAGTTCTGCCTAATAATTGATAACTTTGTAATATTTCATCATTTGCGCTTTCATAATCCTTAAAAGAATCACCAAGTGATACTTCAACTAAATTTCTATCTCCCGAACAGGCGACATGATAATAGCATATCCACGGGTCCCTTTCATAATCTTTATAAGTGATAAGCAATTTATATGGCATATCTTGAAATTTTGAAAAATATCTATATATATTGGGGAAGTTATGTTTCACCATTTCCAAATAACTAGCTTCAGCGAAATTAAAAAATGTCTCTACGATTTCTATTTTTCTTTTTGTAGAATATAAGTTCATTGTTAAGCCGTTTGATTCTGAATAATCTCTATCGCGACCAGGTATAATAGAATTGTTATAATTTACACCAGAGTGTAGTAAAATAGTTAACAATTTATTTAAACTAAACAACTCTACCCCTTCTGAAGTGGTAAAACTTGCAACCTTAGGACAATCTTGAAGAATTTCTTCTATTCTTTTTCTGACCTTTTTACCCATTATCGATATTTCATCAATATCTTTAAGCCAAGGTAATCTTCCTTTAGTATTTTTCAAAAGCTCACACAAAATATAATTACTTGCTAGTAATGTTTGCTTTTCTAAAATACTTTTTAAATTGTTCTTAATAACATCTATTGCTATTTTTCGCCCACTATCTCCAACAAGTCCTGATAATTCCAAGTTTGTAATATGCTGGACCATTCGAGTGGTTTTTGAAAAAATAGTGGTCTGGTACTCTTGACTCGCTTGACTCAGCTGGTTGGAGCTGACAATTTTCACATCTGGTACTTCTTTATCCACTATATCAAACCAATAATAGAGACTATTTTCTACAATACTTCCAGTAATCCCGATTTTCGATTCCATTTGATTTTCTGTTATAAATGGTTCAAATTGTTCTGTGATAGGATGAAAGTAATTACCAACAATAAATGTGTAAGTTTTATGTATTTCCAATAAAATTCGTTCTATATTATCCTCCATGGAAAGATCTGTTATTCCATTATTTCTCAACAAATCATTTTTAGAGTTAATACATTCAATATAAAGAGGTAAGTTATGTTGTAGAACATAATCTAAAAATTTATCCTGTTCTTCAATGGTTGAAAATAATCCAGAGATAAAAATAACCACCTCTCGCCATTCTTCATTATAGATAATTTTTTCAAGAAGTTCTGTATCTGATGAAACTGTTAGGCTATTCGTAATATAGTATGCCGCACAAAACTCCTTAAATAACTTATGAGAAAAAATAATTCTATCTGAAATACTAAAAATTCCAAAATTTAAGAAATAATCAATTATATTTCTTTTATTTGGTGTAGACACTGGATAAGAACTTATTATTTTATCTACTTCACTGTATGTAAAACTAGACCGATCAAAATGTTCGTAAGAAAATTTGCCAAAAAGATTTAATGTTTCATGTAGGGATAATTCTGAATAACTATTTTTGTAGCGATAATTGTTTTCGAAATACTCTGTAAAAATTTGGGTTCTATTGAGCAACTCCTTATTTTGTCTATTAGCCAGAACAGTTTTACCAATCTTATAAAATAAAGGATTTCTAAACAATTCAAGATATGCTTTTGGAAGATTACTATACCATCCAAGTCTAATTAAATCACTTTGAATCATACTATCAGCAAGATTCGTTAGAAAGAAATTCTTTTCTTCCCCAAGCTCATTCTTATAGCGATTATTTCGTGTGGTAAAAAAGAAAAAATTTTGTTTATATTGTGTCATTAATTGATTGACTTCAGAAAAAAATTTAAATCTCTTTCTCTCATCAATAATATCATCAATACCATCGAAGAACAGTGCTAATTGATTATTAGCGAATAGCTGATTAATAGCCTCTTTAGAATTTCCTTCACAGAAAGGCTCCATTTTCGATTGAATAATCTCGAATAATGTTCCTAAACCATCCACGTACTGCATTAACGGAACATATACAGGAATTAATTGATAATTAGAATATTGTGCACATAATTGATTTATCAGTTTAAAGGTTTCAAATGTTTTTCCAAATCCAGCTTCTCCTTTCAATACAACTTTATGGTATTGTAAAAGAGTATCTAATGAATCTTTTTCCTTACTACCTTCGGTATCCTGAAATAAACTACGTTCAAAATAGTTGGACTGATCAAATGAATCACCTAATGTTTCTAACAAGGTTTCAATATAGGAACGTATTCTAAAATTACCATTTACAACCTGTTTTAACATCGCATTATTATCATCCACAATAGCCGTTATGTGCTGCAACTGCCTGTCTATGCCTTCAATAATCTCTCTAATAGTCCGACACAGTGCCTGCGATTCAGGAGTCCCTATTTTATTAAGTTGTCTAAATATAATTTCAAAATATTTTTGAATAATATGCTTTAACTCAATATTATATAATTTATACTTAGGGTATTTTTCAACAAACAAATTCATGTAAAAATCTACTGATTGATTTATTGTTTTCGATTGTAAAACATCTTGGTTAAGAAAATTTTTTATTATTTTTTCAAGAACGTTCTGTTCAATTAAAAATCTATCAAAATCTAGATAATATTCCCTGTCTTCATATTGTTTTAATATTAACACTTCAACTTCGTTCTTTAGCCTTTTTAAAACGAATCTTAATTTTATTTTACCTATAAGTCCATTAAAGTAATTTCCTAGTTGCTCTACTAATAGATTTTCCATTAATGACAAAATAACTACCATATACGAAATCCTCTCATATTCTATTATAACATAAGGATAAAATTCTCTTCTCGTTTAATTCATATTTAAAATGTCATCTAGATTACATTCAAGTACATCACATAATTTTTCTCATTGTACCATTCAGTACAAGATCTTTTCTTGATTTGTGGTTAAAAGAAGGTTGAGAGTTCGACTTAGCTGCCTTAGGAGATTTCTAAACTGAGAAATTTGGACATACAAAAGACTCTAGCTTAAATGCTAGAGTCTTTTTTTATGGTCAGCGGTGTAAAATTGTTTTCAATTAGTATCTGATTACATTCCTCAACAGTATAGTCGGAAGAACTCATAATCATAAGATTATAGAGCATATCTTCCTCCATAGATAGAGAACGCAAACTTCTACCAGAACGTTTTAATAATTCATCACTTAGTTGAAAATGAAGCGACATGGCTACACATAAAGCTACAACTGTTTTAACGGAAGGTTCTTTAATATGGTTATTTTGAAGTTTAGAAATATATTCTACAGATAATAAAGATAACTCCGATAAAGACTCGTTAGTCAATTTCCTATACTTTCTTAAATAATTTAACGCACCACCAAAATCAAAAGGTAATTCCTTTAAAACCTGACTCAATTCAAAACCTAATTCACTTAGCAACCTCGCTCTAGATTCTATATCTAAATTCCTATCATTAGCTGGATATTTGAAAGATGGAGTGATACTCAGTTCAGCTGAATTATTCAAAATATTGGTAAATGTTACTTTTGAAGAACCTTGATTATGATTGCTTTTTTCAAAAACAAGACAACACTCATCCATATGTGTTCGAGCATAGTAGGTCAGCTTAGGAATACCAGCCTCAGATAAAGCAATATATTTTGAATCATTTAAACAGATATGAGACTCAATGTAGACGAGCCCACCCTCTGCCAATCTATTTTTGATAGATTGATGCTCTGAAAGTAGTTTAGATAAATCCTTTAGCCCTATTGAAAACGTTTGGTCAACGCCAAGAAAACCTTTTTGCCAAGAATGAGCTGGAACATAGCGACCATCAACATAATTAAATGCTCCTCTAGCCTCTTCTATCCCGAATTCTGCCAAGCGTTTTTGAGCTGCTATAATAGTCACCCCAAAATATTTCGCTGTGGCTTTAATTAAATCTTCAATGATATCTATTATTGAGCTCACCTGCCTATTTTTCTTTAGCTCAACAAATTTTGTTTTGAGAAATTGTTGAGTCATAGCTTTAGGCATCATGAGTTTAGGGGCAAGGCTATGTACTTGCCATTCCATCCAATCCTTCTCATCAGCTTCCTCAGTTGTTGAAATTTGGGTTACGCTGTCAGCAGAGCCCTTCTCTAGTTCTACTGCATATCTGTGTAAAATCCAATGTAAACATTCATGAACAATAGTGTTATTGACAGTTCCTAATGGTCTAATTTTTTCTAGGTTTCTATCGATAACAATAGTCATTTTAGATATCTCTTGCTCCGTGTCGTCCTCAAAATAAATCCGCCCGAAAATAGAAGTGTCAGGGTTGATTTCTCTAAATTCAACACTAAGCCCCAATGTTTGAGCTAGAATATATGGATTTATTTGCATGGGTGACTTGAGTGCATCTGGATAATACAGTCTCAAAATTGCTTCCGCGGTATCATCTAGTTCATCTTTCCATAAAAAAGGTACTAGTTCATCTGTAAAAGGACGTTCAAAAAGGCTTAGTTCACCTTTCTTATATGGGGTGACTTTATGAATTTGAAAACCATGAAGTCCACCTTCTACACGTGCCGTACAAGAAACACGTAACCATCGATTTTTCTTTTGACTAGATGATGTTTTATAAAGCTCAAACCACACAACATCCGCATATATGTTTAAGATTACGTCAATATCAATTAAATCATCATCTCTATTTCCCGCATAAACATATTTTATCTCACTGAATTCAACATCAATTGACCCTGATACTCCATTCCTTAAAAGCCCCAAACTAAGTGCGTTTTGTACAAAGTAATCAGTCCCTGCTCTAGATACCTCATAAAAGTAATGCTCTTTTACATAATTTGTAATTGAAGCCATATATCCTCCTAGGTATCAATTTGTAGACTTTTTAAAGTTCTCAGCTTGTCCAAGTACTTGCTCAAAGACTTCATCATTCCATTGTGGTGGGTACCCGTTTTCGTAGAGTAAGATTGTTAAGTCCATGTTCAGCTGGCTCTTAATGTCCTCACGACTTGACCAATCTGCATACTGCGCTTTATCATCAACTAATTCTTTAATAGCTTTAGATAAATCAATACATTTTTCATCCGCATATTCAAACTCATGTTCGTCACGAACCTTGATAAGAATGTCATAAAAGGCTTTCTCTTCATAAGAAATTCCTAAATCTTTAAAAGAGTCCATATCAATTTGAAGGTCTTTCAAAATCTTCATGATTTCATCCGAAAGGCTATTGATGAAATCTGCTGTCACCTCAGAAACAAAGATTTGACTATCTCTGTTATTATAGGCTTCAACAACTCTCTCCAGTCTCTCTGAAAATTCAATGGCTTTAAGCTGATTAGTTCCGCCGTACTGGTCAATGGCACGTTTCAATAATTTAAGCAAGGCATTAAATTTGGTGATTGGCATTTCTAAAGCATCAAGTTCATTTAGGAAACTTTCATCAAATAACTCTTGCGTATCATTATTAACAATATCCTCTACACCCGTTGAAGCTATCGCATTATCAATCATTTGTTGAACATGCTTGTTCATCATCTCAGCATCTGGTGCATTGCCTTTGGTCTGTTTATAAATAATTGACCGAATTGCCATGTAAAATTGAGCTTTCTCTGTCTCCTCATCTGTGAGCTCTCCAGAAGGAAATACAATCTCATAAGCAGACTTCATTCGACGTGACAGGTACATAAAACGTACTTCCATGTCGTGAAGTCTTTGGACGTACTCTGCCCCTCTGTTAAGGCAAAGTAATCTCTCTGCAGGCGTACCATGATAGAAGTCTGAAGCATCAAAATTAACCAGCAATTCATCAATTAAACTCAACTGATTTCTAAAGATTTTCAAGGTAATCTCCAGTTCATCAATCGGACTTTCTTGCTCACCACCATAGGTTTTGATGGCTTCTAACATTGCTCGCTTGATTCCGATATAGTCAACTACCAAACCATGGTCTTTCCCTTCAAAGACACGATTTACACGGGAAATCGTCTGAATAAGGGTATGCTTTTGAAGAGGTTTATCAATGTACATGACAGCAAGAGATGGTACATCAAACCCAGTAATCCACATATCCACCACAATAACAATTTGAAAGTTTGAATCATTGTTTTTAAATTGAGCGTCTAACATCTTACGGTGTTTAGCATCTCCTAATAATTCATACATCTCCTTGACATCATCTTGGCTACGAGTTGCAACTATATTGACTTTAGGAAGAGATTCTAACTTTTCTAGTTCCTGCGGTGATAAGTCCTCACGCTCTGTTTTATTCGAAATGAACCATTCTGGACGAACTGATTTTATAGCTTGGTAAACGTTAAAAGCATGTTCACGGTTCGAACAAACAATCATGGCTTTTTGAACTATCTCAGGTTTCTCACTAACTACCTTTTCATAGTGTTCAACAATATCATCAGCTACTTTTCGGATTCGGTCTGGGTGATTTAAAATTTGTGTCACCTTAGACATGGTACGTTTACTTGCCTCTATCTGCTCAATATTGGCACCCTGTCCCTCAACTTCTTTGTAGTAGTTGTCAATCTCAGCAACCTGTTCTTCATTCGTGATAACACGTGCTAGACGTGGTTCATAAGAAATACGAACCGTAATGCCATCATCTGTTGATTCTTTCATCGTGTAGGATTCAACTACCTCACCAAAAACATGGATAGTTTCATCAATCGGTGTTCCTGTGAAACCAGCATAAGTCGCATTTGGGAATGAATCCCTCAGATACTTTGCAAAGCCATAAGAAGTTTCAACACCAGCCTCTGTGTATTTCAGCTTAGAACCTACATTGGTCTGTGTTCGGTGTGCCTCATCTGAAATACAGATGATATTTGTCCGTTCCGAAAGCAGTCCTGTCGCCTCTTCAAATTTTTGAATCGTGGTAATGTAAACACCACCACTTTCATTGATAGATAACTCTTGCTTAAGTTCAGCTCGGCTTCCAATCGTTTTGACTTTTTCTGTTTTGAGATAGCGTTTTGACCCTTCAAAAAGTTTGCTGGTCTGGTCGCTCAAGTCCTCACGGTCAACCAAAATAACTACAGTAGGAGATTTGAAGGTTTCTCGGTCATGTGTCGCTAGCAAACGTGACAAGAAAAGCATGGTATTGGTCTTACCTGAACCAGTTGCACCAAAATAGGTGCCTCCCTTACCATCCCCATGAGGTTTTAAATGCAATTTGATATTTTCCAGCATCTTATTGGCTGCAAAAAACTGAGGATAGCGTGTCACGATAGCTGTATCCTTCTTATCAGAATCAGGATAGTAGATGAAATCTCGTAAAATAGCCACCACTCTATCTTTGGCAAAAGCTCCATGAATCATGGTCAAAAGAGCAGAGATACCGTTAGATACCTTCTCATCATCATTTGCCTTATTCCATGAATAGTAGTATTCATAAGGAGTAAAGATAGAACCCAACTTGGTATTAGCTCCATCAGAAATAACTGACAAGAAAGCATACTTCATCAGAGATGGAATATCCCTATTATAGCGAATGGTAATCTGCTTCCAAGCGTCATAGACAGTTGTTGTCTCCTGAATGGCTGTTTTAAACTCAAAAATAGCAACAGGAATCCCATTGATAAAGAGAATCAGGTCAGGTCGACGCTCACGGACATCTTGAACAGTATATTGATTAACGACTTTAAAAATGTTATTTTCTGGATTCTCAAAATCAATATACTCAATATGAATCGGTGCTAGCGCTGAGTCATCACGAACTAAGTTAAAACCCTCATTTACTAGATAAAACGCTTCACGGTTCCCCATATAAAGTGGAGTGTTAGGGACATATTTAATTTTATTGATGACCTTTTCAAGTTCTGTAGCGGTTAGATTTGAATAGCGCTGGCTCAGAAACTCCCTCATATCTTCTTCCAGTAGAATCTCATCATACTTGCGATGAAGTTTATCGCCATTGATATAGTCATAGCCTTGTTCTTGAAAAAGCTCAATAATGGCTTCTTCAAGCTGAGCTTCGGTAAATTTAGGCATTCGCATTCGCCTCCTTTATCGCTCCAGCAATCAAAATAGGACAAATATCCTTAATTTGCTGTTTAAGTCTTTCATTGATTTGTTTGCGTGTGATATAGGCATTGTATATATCTACGATAGATTGTTGAACATGGATGTCAGGAATAGGGATTTTAATTTCATAAAATCTTTTCAAATCTAAATTTGCTCGAATACTACTGTCACTCAAAAACCACCCGAGTCTATCCACTTCTTTTCTACTAAACCACATCATAATATACTCTGGTAATACATTTTCTTTAGTTACTAAAATAGAATAGGCTGGTGAAACCAACGCAGGTTCATCTTCTGAATATAAGGCGATACGAATAACTTCATCTCTACCTGTCTGCATTGAGCTGTATGCAAGTTGGTCTTTTTCTATAATCTTATACCGCTCAAGTTTTTCAGAAGTTGATTTTGATGCCATAAATTCTTTATTGATATTTATTCCTAAGACATTTGACAACTGATTCCCGGTGTTTCTTTTATCAACCTCGCTAAAGAGATTTCCAACGTATTCAAGTTGACAGGCTCTCTTGAAAATATCTAACTCTGCATCACAAACCAGCTTTAAATCTTCCAAGCCATTCTCATAAGCTTTTTGATTGGCTAACATGGCTTTATAAATCGCTACATACTTTTCTTGAATATGTAGAGGTGGAAGGTCAATTTCAATATCACACATATCATCCCATGAGAAAGTTTCACGTGCTGAACCCCATGAATTGTAACGTGCAAAACGGTCAAACTCTGGACGATTGAAGTACATAAAAAGGAACTCTGAGGAGAGTAATTCTGGTTTTTTTACTCTAAAAACAGTTGAAATAGATGAAACTAAATACTCATCATCTGACGAATTATAAGATAAGGAAATCTTTTCCCCACGTCTTGAAGTGTCTGCCACATAAGCAAAATACTTAGGTAGGATAACTTTATAAGATTTTAAACTGACCCCGTCTAATTTTGCTTTAGTTTCAATAAATTCCTTACCCGTTGAAATACCAACAACAGAATCAGCTCCCAATCTATTTTGGTTACGTTCATCATAGGTTTCAATGTATTTTCCCAAATTAGTCAATGTCATAACCAATCCCCTTAAAGGCTTCTTCTAGGCTAACTTGTGAGGCTTTTTCTAGCGTCAAGACTTCTTTCATTTCGGCTTGAATACGAGCCATTTCTTTCTCATAATCAATTTCTAAGTCATGGTCAATAAATTCAACATACTTAGAAGGTGCAAGTGAGTAGCTAGCTTTGCGAATCTCCTCTAGACTTGCTGATTTGCATAATTCAGCTACATCTTCATAGCCTTCACCTGTTTGCCATGAGTGATAAATTGCTTTTACATCAGCAATTTGCTTATCAGTCAAGACTGTTTTTTTCTTTTTCTTGCTTTTTTCAACAACATATTGCTCTACATGGTCATCCCAGCGTCGTAAGTCACAGAAAAGAATTTCATGTTCACGATTACGGTATTGATGACCGTTTTTCAGGCCACCTTTTTTATTGTTGTTCAAAATCCAAAGCGTTACTGAAATATCTGTCGTATAGAACATATCACGAGGTAAGACGATAATCGCTTCGACCTTATCATTTTCAATGAGCTGTTTACGGATTTGATACTCTGTCCCATCGGCATTCAAAGCACCATTAGCCAGAAGAAAGCCTGCGACACCATCCGTCACATCTAATTTCGATAACATGTGCAGAATCCAAGCATAGTTGGCATTTGAAGCAGGTGGGACTTTATATCCTTCCCAGCGAGCGTCGTTTAGCAACTCTTTTTCCCCACGCCAATCTTTTAAGTTGAATGGCGGATTAGCCATGATGTAGTCAACCTTCATATCCTTATGTTGGTCATCTGTAAAGCTCGAACTTTCGCCATAAGGCTTATTCCCGAGGTTATATGAAATTCCTCGAATCGCAAGATTCATTTTTGCCAAGCGACGGGTATCAGGGTTCTTTTCTTGACCAATGATAGAAATGCTTTTTTTGTTGCCATGGTGTTGCTCAACGAATTTCATAGACTGAACAAACATTCCTCCAGAACCACAAGCAGGGTCATAAACTCGCCCAGAATATGGCTCAATAAGTTCAGCAATCAACTTAACTGCTGAAGGCGGAGTATAGAACTCCCCCTCTTCTTTGGTACTCATCACTGCATAAGATTGCATGAAATATTCATAAACACGCCCAATCAAATCCTCTTCATGGAATTTATTTTGGTCAATCTTATTGATTTCGTCAATCAAGTTCTTTAAGGTTCTAATCTCGACACCTAAGCCAGCATAGAAGTTTGACAAAAGAGCACCTTCCAGAGAAGGATTGTCCTTTTCAATCGTTGCCATGGCTGTGTCAATTTTAATAGCTATATCATTGGAGCTTGATTCTTGAACAAGATAAGACCAGCGACTCTCTGGTTCAAGATAGAATACGTTTTGCGACGTATACGAGTCTTTCTTCTCGGCTAAAATCTTCACCAGTTCAGGTTTGTCAGCATATTCACGACTAATCTCCTGACGGCGATTTTCAAACTTATCACTAGCAAATTTAATAAAGACTAGACCAATAACGGCATCGCGGTTCTTTTCTGTTCCACCTGCTCCACGTAGAGCATTACGGCAATTAAAAAGAATTTGCTCTAGAGTTGTCTCTTTAGAAACTGTTTTTTTAGCCATTAAAAAGCACCTCCATTCTCAGTGAGTGAAGGTGTTTTTTTGCATGCTGAAAAAAGGTAGAAACTACCTGCTGTGCTGTGCTGTGCTGTGCTGTGCTGTGCTGTGCTGTGCTGTGCTGTCAGATTGTATCACAACTGTTCTCCTAATCAAATTTTACTTACTACTATTATATCACGTGAGAAAAGTTTTTGAAAAAAAGTTACGTGTTTTATGAACTAGGAGTTCATGTTTTATCACAGAATTAGCCCATAATTTGAACTTTATACTATAAAAATCCCTTAACAGTCGCCTAAAACACATGAACTAACAGGTCATGGGAAAAGTGATTACTATCAACTACAATGTAAACATAAGATGAAAATCTTAACAAAATCATTTTTATAGTCCTATATTGATGCGCATCAAACGGACGGATTGAAACTCAGAACATAGCTACATCATCAGGTGTAGACTGTGCCAACTGTTTCGCCGTTTCTTTGGTGTGCATTTTTCATACTCAATTCGGCAAACTACTGTGTTCCTCTTCCGTCCTAGGACGGAAAGGAAACTTTATGACTAACAAAGTCGAAGATAAACGTGAACGCAAGATTGCAAATGCTGTTAAGAGTGGCGATTGGAGCGGAGTTGATAAACTGCTCAGTCAAGCAATGGATAACCTTGAACGCAAGGAACGCTATTATGGCAAGACTAGTCTAAATGCTACTGTTACGAACGAAGGACGAGCAACGGAGCTTATGGATTTATATCCTGATAATACTTATAACCCCATTGAACAGTTACTTATCAAGGAGCGTAATGAACACCTCTACAATGTCCTCTCTAAGCTTCCAGAAGTTGACCTTCATATCTTCTTAGAAATTGCACTCTATGGCACTTCTGCACTACAACTGACCAAAGAGACACCATTCAAGAGCCATAAAACCGTTAAAAAGCACTATGAGGACACCCTTAATATCTTAAAAGAAGAACTCGGAAAATATTTCTAAAAAACTTTTAGCAGGAACTACCAATTTCCTGCTTTTTTCTCCTTATAGATAAGGAGGTAAGAAATTATGACCTAACAAGAGTCCAGCTCAAGACTAAAAAGGAGCACATCGACCTAACTCTACAAACACAATGAAAGATAAATGGTGAAAACTATGAAAACTCGTAATCGCAAAGGTGGCTACTCAGCCAATACAGCAACTGAATATATTGACATCAAACAAGCAATTCATTGCTTGAGCACTGAACTTGAACCTCAAATGAGATTTGAAGACGGTCAGCCGACAGGAGAAATTATTGCTCATAAAGCTTGGTTCTCTCAAAAAGGACTTCCACCCTTCCAAGTAAAATTTGAATCTGAGCTAACACTGCCAGCCTATATGACTATGGTTGAATTTGAGAACCTAGAAGCTTGTGAAGTTGGCTATAATGTCTATTTCCGTGCTACTAGTATTAAGGAGGTTAAATGATGACTAATAAAGAACTAGCTCAATACCTGCTCCAAAGTCTCAATATGGGACTTGGAGCCCTCATGCAAGGAGAAACCAGCTATACCAATAGCTTTGACACTAAGATTATGTCTGATGGATTTTTGTTTATCCCTCGCTTACCAGCAGGTTATATCATTGATGATGAACTCTATCAGAAAATTTTCTTGATTGCCAATGCTGCCCTTTACCCACGTTATACCCTCTTAAAGCAAAATTCAGCCTATTTCATGGCATTAGATACTGATGACATACATGTTCAGCGAGGGCTTTTCTTTCCTTGGAAAAAAGGTGTTTCTGAGCGTTTAGTCATCTCAGATTTAGAGGAATTTTCAAAAATGCAGGAAAAAGATATTCTTCCAATTATGAAAAATCTCACTCTGAACTTTAATAAGGTCACTTCGCTAGCAATTGCTGGTAATAGTGGCTCTGGGAAGTCATATGCTCTCACCTACTTTCTAAGTTTATTAAAAAATTTTTCTGAACTTATTATTGTAGACCCAAAGTTTGATACGCCGTCTCGCTGGGCTCGTGAAAATGGTATTGCCGTCATTCATCCTCAAAAGAACCGTTCAAAATCAGATTTTGTTTCGGAAATCAATGAAAATCTCAGTAATTGTCTAAATCTCATTCAGCAACGCCAAGAAATCCTTTACGACAATCCTGAACATCAATTTGACCATTTGACAATTGTCATTGATGAGGTACTTGCCTTGAGTGAAGGCGTAAACAAGACTATTAAGGATTCATTCTTTTCACTCTTGTCTCAAATTGCTTTACTTGGACGTGCCACTAAAGTCCATCTATTTTTAGTCAGCCAGAGGTTTGACCACAATACAATACCTGTATCAGTTCGTGAACAGTTAAATGTACTGGTTCAAATAGGGAATATCAATAAGAAAACGACACAATTTCTCTTTCCTGACTTAGACCCTGAAGGAATTGTTATCCCAATAGGTAAGGGAACAGGACTTATCCAAATCATCGACAATGAACATCCCTATCAAGTTCTTCCTCTTCTTTGTCCTACCTACTACACTAAGAAAGGTATACTCTAAACATGAAAAAGACTTTCTTTCAAAAATCATACAATCTTATTTCCTCCCTTCTTTTCGTTGGGCTAATTAGCTTCATACTCAGTTTCGCTTTCAATCTGCTTGTAAAATTGTTTGGAGATTTTGATATCCCGTCTTTGAATAGTTTTATCATCATTATCCAAAATAAACTTAGTCTTCTAGGAAGCTACACAAGCCAAATAGCCACCATACTTGTACTAGTTGCTGTTTCTCTGATTATCGTTGAGTTAACCCAACGAATGATTAGCGATAGTATTTTGAACTACTTCAAGTCTGTCTACCAGACGATACGCCTGCGACAATTTCTCAGACAAGATGATAAATCAGAGTCTGCTATCACGATTGATAATCAGACAACCATAACAAAATTCAATCCAATTCTTAAAAATTTCAACCAAACAGTAGGAAAAGCAACTGTTGATGTCAGAAAAAGCACTGTTGTCGTCTCTCTCAAATATCCAAGGACACAACAAGCTCAGAAACTTCTGAGAGATATGGAAGCTCATATCAAGGAAGAAATTTCTAGCCGTAATCCAAATTATTATTTTTCTTCACCTAATCGGGAAGGAAATAAGCTCTGGTTTAGAGCTACAAGAAGATAAGGAAAGGGCGGTGCTTGGCTCACAAAGTGAAAGCCAAAGGCACTGCCCTTTCAAACACTCTAACTTAGCTATGTAATGGGGCTACTACGACCCCCATTACACCAATAATCAATAATCACAGTCTTGAAACAAGACTACCAAAATCACCCTAAAATTCTCCTAACAGATAAGAACTAGAAACGAGGTACCTGTCTATGGCAAAAGAAAAACGTTCTAACAAATGGGCTTTCCTTCTCTATCAAGAGAGTGCTCCTGAAAACTATTTGGAAATCCTTGAAGGAATGCACGTCCCCTTTGTGCTCAGTCCATGGCATGATAAAGATGTCAATAGACAAACAGGTGAGTTTAAGAAGTCGCATAAACATGGCGCTTTGTTCTTTGACTCACTTAAAAGCTACTCGCAAGTCTCAGAACTTTTGACAGAGAAACTAAACACACCTAGTCACGTTGAAATCGTCATGTCCCCTAAAGGTATGTATGATTATTTTATCCATGCTGAAAATCCTGAAAAGACGCCTTACGATATCGAGGATATTGAATCAGGGTGTGGCTTTGAACTTGATAAATTTCTTATAAGCAATAACAACGATGAATTTCTTTCGACTGTGATTGATACTATTGAGGAGCATAATTTTACAGAGTTTAACAATCTTATCATATATGCTCGTGAGGAGAACCCATTACTACTGAGTGTTATAGTTGATAAAACCTACTTCTTTGCGAAATATCTTGACTCACGTCGTCACTCAGGCTATGGAAAGGACAACGATAATGACCAATAATGAATATGCCAAATTAATCCAAATTGAGCAATTGTTAAATACCTTATTAACCATCATTCAACATCAACAAGAAAAACAGAAAAGCTCTAACATCGTCACTCAAAAGGAATTGTTGTCAATTCTTCAGATTTCTCCTAATACCTTAAAATCGTGGGAGAAAACTGGTCTAAAGAGGCTTGAACCTCCTATAGAAGGAACACGTACAGTCTATTACAAAATGGAAGATATTATAAAATACTTAACTCCTTAATCCAAAATGTGCTAAAATAAGACTATCACAATAAATACATGTGAGGTTGTTATTTTAGCCTTTTATATATCCGAAATAAGAAGGCTACTATGCAAAAAGAAACTATCATTCACAACAATCGAAAGGTAACAAAAACTACAAAAAACAACGGTACAATCAGCTACACTCAAAGAGGTGTTTATATTGGGATTGATGTTAAGACTGGTAAAAAAGTCACCTCATCCATCACTGCCAAAACTTTACGAAGTCTTGACCGAAAAATCATGCAGGCTAGACTAGACTTTGAAGAAAAAGGGGCTACCTTAAAAGAGACTCTTATCATCAATAATTTTGAAGAACTCGCAGAAGCGTGGTTCACTAGCTTTGTAACATGGGTGAGCTCACAAAATACTATCAACCGTGTTAGAGGATACTTAGATACTTATATCATTCCAAAATTTGGTACTTATAAGCCTGAGGAAATAAAATCTGTTGATATTCAAGTATGGGTGAACAAACTTGCTCAACAATCAAAGAAATCTGTGGAATCAGGCGCTAAAAAGTCTAAAAAAGGACATGCCAAAGATTTTGGGGCTGTTATCTATAAATTAAGTGATATTTTCGATTATGGGATTACGAATTTCGAACTTTCTCATAATCCAGCTCGGACAGTAAAAATCCCTCCAAAACCGAAGGTGGTAAAGGAGAGAATCATGGTATTGCACGGAGAGGACTTAGCTACTTGGCTGAACTATCTTGATACTCTTCCTGATACTCGAGCTAATCGACGATTTAAAGTTATCTGCGACACGCTGCTAGCTTCCGCACTTCGAATCAACGAGCTTCTGGCTTTGACAATTAATGATTTAGATTTTGATGCTAATGAAATTATTGTCAATAAAACACTAATGTGGAAAGTTGGAAATAAGAAACTTGGGATTAAGGGCGAGATTGTTTGCAAGAGCAGTGCCAAAACTGATGCTGGTAACAGAAGAGTTACAGTTCCAAGGCAAGTTTTGGATGACTTAAAAGCTTTTCATGCTGAGATGAGTGATTACTTTGTGAGTAATGATTTACCAACTGTGAATCTAATTTTCCCAACAATTTACGGAAACTATATGTGTGACAGAAATGAACGTGCAACGCTTAAAAAGCGTTTGACTGAGTTGGGACTACCAAACTATGGTTTCCACCTTTTCCGTCATACACATGCTTCTTTGATGCTGAATGCTGGTGCCAACTGGAAAGAACTCCAGATAAGAATGGGGCATAAGTCGATTAAAACAACTATGGACACTTATGCTGAATTGGCACCGAAAAAGAAAGCAGAAGCAGTTGAAATCTACCTCAAAGAAATTGCAAAATTGACGGCATAGCAAAATGACTACATTTATGACTACATTTTCTATAGAATAATCTAAAAACGTTAATATGAAGGCGTTTAGAGGGTGCTAAAATAACATTCACAACCTTTACAGAAGTTAAGTAATTGAGATAAAGAAAAACCTATGAAATCAACGTTTCATAGGTTTTCTTTTTTCTAAATGCTATATATCGCAATATAAATAATTCGAATCACTATCTTTTATGAAATAAGAAAGTGATTCGTTTATTTAAAAGAAGAGTAACTTTAGTGTGAAGCTCCTCTTTTTGTTATTTATTCTTTTACTTACAAATCGTAAGACCTGGGTTGAAACGATTGGGTTTCACGTGCTTTTAGATTTGCTTTATATCAGATTTCAGAAGACTTGTACTGCTTTTTTTATTTGTAAATAAACAATATAATTGTGTCTAATGACTAATTAATTTGAAAAATACATCACATAAATTGGTATAATGTTAATATAAAGACACTTACTCAAGAGGTTAATTATGAATAGATCATCAAAACAAATTGAAGAAGATGCAATTGATTTTTTAAAAATTGCATTAAAAAAATCTAAACACATTCATAGAGAAATTTCTGAAGGTGATAGAGAACCTATATGGGATGGTCATATTTATTTTTACAAAAATACAGTAAAACGAAATGTTGACTTAGTTGAAAGAATACCAGTTCAAGTAAAAGGTAAAGACGATTATTATAATAAAAATAAAGGATACTCTATAAAAAGAAACAATTTAGAACACTATCTTAATGAAGGAGGAGTACTTTATTTTGTTGTTTACTTAAAAGATGAAACACCAACTGTCACTTATGCCTCATTAACACCAAAGGTAATTAAGAAAATTCTAAATGGTAGAAATAAGAAAAAACAAAATATAAACACTATTTCTGTTACTATGAAACCTCTACCTGATAATGAAGTTGAATTAAATCTAGTCTTTCAAAATTTTATTCAAAAGCGGAAATATCAAAAAGGCTTTGCTCACGTTGAATTACGAAGTCAAGAATCTCTATTTAATAGTTCTGAGAATTTAGATGGAGAGTTCCAATTTAAATTCATCGGGAAAGAATATCTAGATATTCTTGAGTATGCAAAATCTGGCGAGTTAGATCTTTACTATAAACCTAAAGGAGCAACAATAGCTGAGCCTCTAATTGATGACATAGTTGATCTACAATTATTTAAAGAAAATGAGATGCACGTTCTAATCCAGGGAAATGAAAAAGTATATCAAACAATTTTTAATTACAAGACTAAGAATGATTATACTATTGATTTTCAGAATGGTTGTTCAATTAAAGTACAAGAGAAACCTGAAAATGTATCACTAACTCTAAACTATTCCATTTCAAATATTCTTTCAAAAAGAATTGATGGGTTGGAATTTATTTTAGAAGTTCAAAAAAATAAAGGAATTATCTTAAATAATCACAAACTAGCAATTAGCGATAAGAACCTATCTGAAATTGATTTTAATTTTTTAAAGAATAGTTTGGATGTACATATCCGTTTAGAAAAGATACTGGATAAGCTTAAAATTTCTAAGGAGATCGATTTCACGAATTGGTCACAACAAGACTCTAGAATAGTTGATTTATTGTATCAGGGCATTATAAATGAAAAGTTAATTACATTAGATCGTAATGACTATCATACAATCCAAATCATTACATTTGCAAATATGCATGTATTATTACTATTAATACCAGAAAATTCAGGTACACAAGATTATAGATTATATAATCTCAGTGATTATGATATGATTTTGGTTGACGATAATAAACAACAATTTTCAAAATATGAGATAGTTGATTTAAAACAGCTATTGCTAATAGACAATTTTGATATTTCTGATTACCTTTCATCATATTTATCAAATAAAATTCCAATTGAAAATATAGATCTTGGATTATTAAAACTGATAAACTATAGTGATAATAAATGTGATCAAAATGTTTTACAATCTTGTTTTGAATTTGCTAAAAAACTTGTAGATATGGACAATTCTGAATATAATAAGCTCAATTTACTACAAATTAAAAAACGTTTAAACACATTATCAACTGAAGATAATAACTATCTTTTGTCTTTAATGAATCACAGTTCAGTTGAAATTCGATACGCTACAGCTTGTATATTAGGATATAAAGAACAAGCGAATTATTTATTTGAAAATGAATTTTCCGAAAATCAGAGGGAACGCTTTGTTGAATATCCTATTTATCACCTTCTAAATTTTTCGTAATAACACAATCATATTATATAAAAAGAGGCACTTTGTACTGATCCCCAAAAGTTAGACTGAAAAAATCTAACTTTTGGGATGCAGTTCAGAGAGGCACTCTTTTTCTCTCCTTCAAACTCTCTGTCATTGTCCATTTATACTGTCCAATATAATGTAACATTACTGAATGTTGTTATCTTTATTGATCACTAAATTAACTGTTAAAATGTCACATTCACTTAGGCAGTATATGGTCAGCGATAGAGTGTTTAAGAAAACGAAAAAGCTTATGAAATCAATTTTTTATGGGCTTTTTTGATTTTAACAAAATATCTGAATTTTATATTATCTATTCTAAACTGAAAAATCAATTTAAAGTTTTTATAATAGCTACAGTTTCTTTAATATTGAATTTA
>ERZ773021.433-NODE-433-length-19436-cov-3.08653_pt1 | contig 19436 bp, 18 predicted proteins | sample MGYA00511668_ERZ773021 | MGnify/ENA primary metagenome ERZ773021 (study PRJEB29015, sample SAMEA2737961) | human oral metagenome | biome: human oral; feature: human-associated habitat; material: dental | place: China | collected 2032 ... | reverse complement strand
CCTAAAAATAGCACTTATAGCTTCTAATAAATTACTTTTCCCACTGCCATTGTTTCCTATAAAAGCCATTACCCCAGATGTGTTGTTCTCTAATGAAATATCAAGGTTTTTAAAGGCTTTATTAGCTATTTTAATTTCTTTAATTCTCATAATTTAGCTGAATATAGTTTGTTCAAATTCTTGTTCTGCTTGTTGTTTTAGGAGTGTTGCTCGTTCTATTTTGTTTTTTTGTTCTTGCTTCATTGTTGCTATTGTAGCTGCTATTTCGTTTTGTTTTGATAGTGGTGGAACAGGAATTTTTAAACTTTCTAATTCTGTTTGGGTAATAGCAGGATATAATGCCCCTGTCATTTTTATTTCGAATTGTTTTATTCCAATATCCGATTTGATTACCTCATTGAGAAAATACAAATTATATTTCCCTTTATTTTCTTCAATTACTGAAAAACCTGATGAAGCTACAGAGTCAGAATATTTTTCATCTATAATTGCAAACTTTTTCAAATAGGGTCTCGTAGTCCCAATGATTAAATCTCCTGTTTTTACTATTTGAGTAGCTCTGCTCGGTGCTTTTTCAGGATTAATTGTTTTAGTTTCTAATATTCCGAAATTAGCATCTATAGATCCTAATTCTATATATTCCTTATCTTCATTTGCTTTCTTTTCCCAATTTCTTGAAATAAAATCAAATACATCACCAATGGTATTTATTGGAAATTTTGATTTACTCAAATCTTTATAAAATTGTATTTCTATTGAATTATATATCCAATTTTCAATTTCCTTAAACTCTATAAAGTGTAATTTACCTATTTGTAGAAGTTCATATTTTTGAAAACTCACTCCCAACTCCTCAAACAGATAGTTTTCAATCTTCTTTTCTAAAGCATCTGCTTCTTGTTCCCAAGCTACCGCTTGTTCTATCTTATCATAATAGTTTTTTACAATGGTTTCTTGTTCAGATATTGAAGGAAGAGGAATAGAAAAATTTAAAAAAGATTCTTCTTGTAAATAGTTTCTATTTGTTGTGCCAACACTTGCGGATTGGCTTAAGTCTTGAAATTGTTTTGTTTTCGTGATTAATTGTAAAAAGTATGGATTGATTACATTATAATTAACATCAAAAGTCCAAAAATTACCTGTTATCACACCACCTTCAAGTTCTTCAGGCACAACCCCAAAAGCCCCATTTCTAGCATCAATTTTTGACAACAAAAATTGTCCTTTTTTAATAAGGAATTGACTTTTAGTACCTATTTTCTCCCCTTTAACCTTATCTCTTAAAGAAATACCAGCGCCATTTATTCTAATAGTAGGACGCTTATAATAATTGTTATCTTCAATTTTTATAGAAGTTTTATTTCTTGAAAGGAAAGTTTTTATCTTTACTAATTTGTATTTATCTGAGAATCTTAATCTTTTTTCTAAGATACTATAAGCACTCCAACTTTCTATGTTGCCAAATCCTACAAATTTCAATTTCTTATAAGTTTTCATACTTGCTTTTTTGATAGAAAATTTCGGGTTCACCAACTTCTTTATCTGCTATTTGAATGCGATATACAAACTCATCTTTTACATCGTATTGAACGCTTTCGGTAAGTTTTCCCCACAGATGATTTTCAGAAGTATACTCTTTAAATTCTTCAGCCAAGGGATCTAATTCGTTTTCTATACTAGCCCCTGTCGTACTAATACCTGCTTTTTCTACTTCAGCAATAGGAATAGTATAGTTGAACTCTTCTTTAACAATAGCTTTTATTTCTTGTTCTTTTTTAGCTTCAATATTTTTCAATTCGGCTCTCAGTTGTTTTTTCTCTTCTGCAGGTAATGCTTCTTTGCCTTTTTTAGCTAATTTCTGTTGGATATTTGCTACTTCCTCAGCATATTTAGCTTCTATCGTGATAGTTGCTTTGCTCTTAATACTTGCATATTGTAGCGCTTCTTCTTCTGTAAATTTTTTAAAAAACAACAAACTAGGTTTTACCGTAGCGCCGCTTGCTATAAACACATCTTGAGGAATAGATACGATTAGCAATATTTTTGCTTTGCTTTCTACATAATCTCGTACTTTTTGCAAATTACTATTGTTAAGCACACCTTCAGGAAGTACTATCCCCATTCTACCTCCTGGTTTGAGCAGGTTCAAGCATCGTTCTATAAAAAGCACTTCAGTAAGGGTACTCATTGCCCCCATTTTATAGAGGCTCACGAGAGGTTTCCCTATATTGTTATTCACTTGCTTTAATGCTTTATTATACTCATCACCATATCGTTTTTGGTATTTTTTGATACGTTCTTCATCAGTATATTTATCAGCTTCTGTAATTTTCAGTGATTTCTCTACACGTGCTCCAAAAGGAGGATTGGTAAGAATTACATCAAATCGGTTTTCAAAAATGCCGTTTACGTTTAGTAATCCATCATTGTGGTGTACACCTCCGTGACCATCACCGTGCATTATCATATTCATTTTGGCGGTACGGCTCATTCTAGGGTTGGCATCGGTTCCAAAAATACAATCATAACTCAATGTTCTAATTCGGCTTTTGTCATTGTTGATATTGAGTTCTTCATTTAACTGAGAGAAGAATTTATTTACTTTGTCGTCTATTTTTTCTTTTTCGGCATCTGATAGTTTTTCGTAGGTTTCAGTGTAATATTCTTGTTTAATGAGTTCTTTTTCTTGTTGGACTTTAGCTTCTATTTTTGCACGGACATACTCGAAGGCTTTTATTAAGAAACCACCTGAACCACAACAAGGGTCACAAATAGTTTCTGTTTCTTGAGGGTCTAAGACTTCCACCATAAAATTAACTATGGTTCTCGGAGTAAAAAATTGTCCTAATTCCCCTCTAAATGTTTTTCCTAAAAACTCTTCAAAAGCAATACCTTTTACATCATCGGAAGTTGTGGAAAGATTGTATATTTCCAATTCTTTTACAATAGCCTCAAAGCTATTTTCTCGTATTCTAATGATTTCAGTAGGTTCAAAAAGGTCATCATCTCTAAAATCTTCTTTAGTTTTTTCAAACAAAAGTTGATAAAATTCTTTATCTCCCTTAGATTTATATTTGTCATAACTTTCTTTATCAGCTCTAAATGCTTCCAATGAAAATATTTGATTTTCGGAATTTGTTCTTTCATATCTAATTTTTATGAATAGTATCTTGCTAATTTCATCAAAAGCAGCTTCAGGTGAAAGTTTATCATTATTCCTGATGATATTATGACACTTAAAAAGTAGTTTAGAAAACTCATCTCGAGTAAACGCTTTGGTCTGTTTTAAGAGCTCACTTATTTTTTTTTCACTCTTCATTTCTTCAGCAGTAGGAATATTGACTACTTCCTCAAGTTTTTTAGGAATATGCCCTTTGATAACCCTAAATATACGAGTTTCTTTTAGATTGGTTGTTACAAAAAAATCAGCACCTGCCCACGAAGCATAGTTGTAGCCTTGAAAGTAATCCTCTTCGCGAATTGTAATATGTTCAGCTTTACATTCTACTACAATCACGGGACTTTTGGAGGCTATTTTATCAGCTTCGCTTTTATAGACATTAATATCAGCTCTTGCTCTTCCTTGCCCTCTTTGAGAGTTAGTAACTCCTACTTCTTGCTCCATTTGTTTCAGATCAAAACCATAGGAATTAACCAAACGACAAATGTATTCTTGTCGTACTTTTTCTTCAGGTTTCAATACCAACCATTTATCCTTTAATGGTGCAAAAATTTTATTATCTTTTATTTGAACTTCCATTTTAAAAAATTAATGTTTATAATGCCTAAATATTCCTAAATCGGTGGCAGTCCAGAGGGCGTATTTTTGTCCGGCAGCGCGAAGCCCATAATCTGCCCAAGTGTTGCAGGTATAGAGAAAGTTGTAAGTACTTTTAGCTTCGTAAAAAGCATCAGTAGTGCCATAAACGGCATTGGTGGGTATAGGTATATATTTACCTTGTGCATCTTTGTCGAACTGCTGGTCGATATAGCTTACCAAACGCTTGTATTGTGCAGCTGTAAGAGTTAGTTGTGCTACTTTTTCATATCCTTCGGCACCTCCTAAATAGGTGGTGTGCATAGCCGAATCACTCATCCAAAAAGCAGCTTTCATCGCTGTAGAGAACTTTAAATCAGCCCAAGTAGGGGTATTGAGGTAAAAGCCTTTGTCGCCCCAACCAAAAGCCAACCAATCGCCTCTCTTTTTTCCTTTGGTATCATCAGGGGAAACTTTGGTAGTCCAATCTATAAACTCATTTTGAGTAGGGAGGACTAAATCGGTATGCATTCCGTTAGAGAGAAGGTAGATGGTAATAGTTTTGGGCTCTGTAGTTTTTTCTGCAGAAATGGGAATTAATGGCAACAGCAAACACAGCACCCCATAGAGTACTACAAAACCTACTACAAAGAGTATGGTTTTTAGGAAATATTTTAAAAGTTTTTTAATCATAGAGAGCTTCCGAGAGTTGTAGTTTTTATTTTATGACAAATCTCTTGGATTACTTCATCAATATCGCTGTATTGAAAATCAACAAACTTTTTAATTTTATCACCATTATAAGTGGTTACCAATCCGAGAGCATCGGCTGTTTGGAGAGTGAGGGTTCGCTTTTTGATACCCAAGAAACTTAAAAAGCCGTCTAAACGTGCCAAACGACGCAATACTTTATGTGAAATCTTTTTAGTAGGAGCTTTCACTCCTAATCCTTTGGCTATCTTTTCAAAAACTGATTGATAAGTAAGGTTAGCTGTATTTAGCACAAAGCGTTCTCCCGTAACTTCGGAGAATTGTAAGGCAATCATTGCACGTACCACATCGTCTACCGCGACAAAACCTGTGCCCCCTGTGGGGTAATATTTTAGTCCGCTAGCTACTTTTTTAAACAATAAGCCAGATCCTTGCTCGTAGAAATCAGCACCTAACACCACTGAAGGATTTACAATAACTACTGACAATCCTTCTTGAGAGCCACGCCATACTTCCATCTCACCGCCGTTCTTACTGATAGCATAATCGGTATTATTTTCCTCATTATTCCAATCGTTTTCCTCGTCAATAGGTGTGTGAGGCAAGGAAGAAAGGGTAGCTACAGAACTCACATAACAGAGTTTTTTCACCTTAAAATCAATACACAAGTTTACAATATTAGCCGTTCCCTCTACATTCACTTTGAGGAGTTGAGCAAAATCTTTAGGTTGGAAAGAGATAAAGCCTGCGCAATGAAAAACAAAAGTAACATTCGCAAATGCTTTTTCAAGCGCTGGAATGTTACTTATATCGGTTTGTACCCACTCAATAGAGCGGAATTGTTCCGCTCCATTGGGGGATTGTTGTATAAAAAGTTGTTCGACTTTCTCTAACGAATGGGCACTGCGATAGATAGCCCTTACTTTATGCGCCTTGTTTTGAGTAAGGTAAAAAAGCAAGCGGCTGCCAATCAGCCCTGTTCCGCCAGTTACTAAAATCATTATTTTTCGTCTAAAGGAATACGTTCGTCGATAAGTTTGAGAGCTATAGGCGAATCGTTCTCGTTGTAGAATTCGAAGAGGTCGAGGATAGAGTGTACCAAACGTTCTTCTTCTAACTGTTCTTGAACGAACCATTGCAAGAAGTTTTCTGAAGCGTAATCATCTACTTGGCGTGCTTTTTTGAAGATCGCGAAGATAGATTGAGTAACTTTGATTTCGTGTTCCAAAGTTTTTTCATAAACTTCTTTAAGTGAATCAAATTCTTGTTGTACCTCACCTACTTTAGGAGCAAACGCACGTGCGCCATTTTCGTTGAGGAAGCGGAAGATTTTCATCATGTGATCTCTTTCTTCTACAGCGTGGTCATAAAAGAACTCGGCACTGCGAGAGTAGCCATTATATTCAGCCCAAGAAGCCATAGCCAAGTAGAGAGAGCTTGCTTCAGCTTCTTTACTTACTTGTTCATTCAATAGGTCGATGATTTCAGGGTGCAAACTAGTTTGCGATCTGGTGTACTTGTGTTTTGTCATTTTAATAAATTGTTTTTAAGTTTTTTAGTGGGTGCAAAGATAGTAATTATTTGCTAAATACGGACAAAAGAGTTGTAATTTAGACGTGTTCTTCCAAATACGCCTTTCGCACTTTTTTGAAGAGTTCCGATGAATACACGAAATCGGTAACGGCTTCATTGTCTGTACGGAAGATTGTATCTTTAGAGCCTTCCCACTCTTTGTATCCATTTTTCAAGAAAACAATCTTAGCCCCTATTTCCATTACGGAGTTCATATCGTGAGTGTTGATAACAGTGGTGATATTGAACTCTTGGGTGATTTCTTGAATAAGGTTATCTATTACGATAGAGGTTTTAGGGTCGAGACCTGAGTTAGGTTCGTCGCAGAACAAGTAGTTAGGATTGTTTACAATTGCGCGAGCAATAGCCACCCGTTTTTGCATACCTCCAGAAATTTCTGAAGGCAATTTATTTTCAGCATTTACCAAATTCACCCTACTGAGCACTATATCAGCGCGTTCACGGATTTCATCAGCTGATTTTTGGGAAAACATCTTCAAAGGAAACATCACATTTTCAAGTACTGTCATCGAGTCGAACAAGGCACTACCTTGAAATACCATTCCCATTTTTTGGCGGAGGGCTACTTGTTCTTTGCGTTTCATATCAGCGTATTTTACCCCGTCGTAGATGATGTCGCCTGAATCGGGGGTAAAGAGTCCTAAGAGTGATTTGAGGAATACTGTTTTCCCTGAACCACTTTGTCCAATAATAAGGTTTGTTTTGCCTTTCTCGAATGTAGTGGAAATGCCTTTCAGCACTTCAGTTCCATTGAAAGATTTATGTAAATTCTCTACTTGTATCATAGTTCAGCCGAGGCTACCACAGCCTCTTTATTTATCTTTTTCACCAAACCTTGTAGTACTTTACCAGGTCCTACTTCAATAAATTCGGTAGCGCCATCAGCAATCATTTGTTGTACGCTTTGTGTCCATTTCACAGGAGCGGTAAGTTGCTTGATAAGGTTGGTTTTGATAGCATTTTCATCGCTTACGGCTGTAGTGGTTACATTTTGATATACAGGGCACAACGGCTTGTGGAATGCTGTTTGCTCAATTGCTGCTGCCAATTCTTCTTCAGCAGGTTTCATCAGTACAGAATGGAAAGCCCCACTTACAGATAAGATAAGTGCTTTCTTAGCGCCTGCTTCTTTCATCTTTTCGCAAGCCGCTTCTACTGCTTTGAGTTCGCCTGAAATCACCAACTGACCTGGACAATTATAGTTGGCAGGAGTTACAATCCCATCAATTGTTGCACAAAATTCTTCCACTTTGGCATCCTCTAAGCCCAATACGGCAGCCATTGTACCAGGTTGTAATTCGCAAGCCTTTTGCATTGCAGCTGCACGTTTGGCTACTAATTGCAAGCCATCTTCAAATGAGAGGGTTCCATTGGCTACTAAAGCAGAAAATTCACCTAATGAATGTCCTGCGACCATTTGAGGAGCAAAATTTTTACCAAGCACCTTGCTAAGGATTACTGAGTGCAAGAAGATTGCAGGCTGGGTAACTTTGGTTTGCTTAAGGTCTTCATCAGTACCACTGAACATTATATCGGTAATAGAGAATCCAAGAATGCCATTAGCCGCTTCAAAAAGCGCTTTAGCTTCAGCAGATTTTTCATATAAGTCAAGCCCCATACCTACAAATTGGGCTCCTTGACCAGGGAAGATGTATGATTTCATTTATTTATTTTTATAAGATTGAAAGTACAAAGATATTACTTTTCTATAAGAATGCCAAATATTTGCGCCAAAATATCTTTAGCGACTTCTTCTTTAGTTTTTAGAGGGAAACTGATTTGCGTTTCTTTAGTAATAAAAGTAACTTTATTAGTATCAGTACCAAAGCCTGCCCCCGCATCGCGCAATGAGTTGAGCACAATGCCATCTAAGTTCTTTTTCTCCAATTTAGCTTGGGCATTAGCTACCTCATTTTCAGTTTCTAAAGCAAAGCCAATGAGTGTTTGAGTAGTTTTAATCTTACCTAAAGACGCCAATATATCCACCGTTGGCACTAAGGTTAGGCTAAGATTACCACCTTTCTTTTTAATTTTTTCAGGAGCTACAGATTCAGGCGTATAGTCGGCTACAGCAGCGGCGAGGATAGCGATATCAGAAGTAGGAAATTCAGTTACAGCAGCTTCATACATCTGCTGAGCACTTACCACACGATGCAAATGTATTTGTGAATGAATATTCTTTTCAGAAGATGGTCCTAACACTAAATGTACTTCAGCACCTTGTCGTACAGCTTCATTAGCAAGAGCAATCCCCATTTTGCCAGAGGAGAAGTTTCCTATAAATCGCACGGGGTCGATAGCCTCATAAGTAGGACCAGCGGTGATAAGTATTTTTTTACCCTTAAGAGGAAGATTTTCGGAGAGTGTATTTTCTAAAAACAGGACTATATCTTCGGGTTCAGCCATACGACCTTGCCCTACGAGTCCGCTAGCAAGTTCGCCATAAGTTGCGGGAATAATGTGATTGCCATAAGATGCTAATTTTGCTAAATTCTCGGTAACCGTAGGGTGGGCATACATATCCAAATCCATTGCGGGAGCAATGAATACGGGTGCTTTAGCGGAGAAATAAGTAGCCAACAGTAAGTTATCACATATCCCGTGAGCCATTTTAGCAATGGTATTAGCCGTAGCAGGAGCGATGAGCATTGTATCAGCCCAGAGTGCTAACTCCACGTGGCTATGCCAATCACCCTCGGGAGATGAAAAACTCGTAAGCACCTGATTTTTAGATACTGTACTGAGAGTAAGAGGTGTTACGAACTCCTTCGCATTTTCGGTAAGGATCACCTTTACCTTGTGTCCTTTTTTAGTGAGCAAACGCACCAATTGAGGCGTTTTGTAGGCGGCAATTCCTGCTGTAATACCAAGTACTATATTCATAATTAAACAGATTGAAAAAGGCTTTAAACGGCAAGCGATAGCTTACTACTTAAAGCCTAACAAACAATTTATAAATACCCATTTTTATTCGGTTTCACGGTAGTATACCTTACCATCTAACCATTCTTTTACAGCAATGGCTTGAGGTTTAGGCAAACGCTCGTAGAAACGAGATACTTCTATTTGCTCTTTGTTCTCAAAGATTTCCTCTAAACTGTCGTTATTAGTAGCAAAAGCCTCTAACTTTTCTACCAATTCTTTTTTAATTTCGGCGTTTATTTGGTTAGCACGTTTGGCAATAATAGAGATCGCCTCGTAAATATTACCAGTAGGTGCTTCTATAGCCGATTTGTTGTAAGTAACCGTAGAGGTAGGAGCATCTATTTTTTTAAAATCCATAATGTAATTATTTTTGTGATGTAAAACTTTTTAGTGATGTATTAATTTTAGCGAGCATATTCTCAGCTTCCTTTTTGAATTTGCTTTCAGGGTAAGCACGCAACAAGTTGTCATAGGCTTCTTTAGCGGTGTTGAGGCGTTCTTCTTTTTTGCTTTCCACACTATTGATCGCCCACTCATAAGCTGAGTGCAAACGGGTGTACAAGGCTTCTTCTCTGAAAGGGCTTCCAGGGTTATTGGTCAAGAAATTATCTAATGATTTCATCGCTGCCTGATAGTCACGAATCTTATCATATTGTTTGGCAATTTCAAAATCTTTTTTCTCTAAACGCGTTACCAAATCTAAGGTAAGCTCGTTAGCCTCTTTGGTATACTCACTATTAGGGTATCTATCCAAAAAGTACTGCAATTTCTCGAGAGCCTGATAAGTATAGGTTTGATCTACACTATATTTAGGTGTTTCTAAGTAAAGCGATTTAGCTTCTAAAAAGGAGGCTTCGGTAGCTTTTTCACTACGAGGGTACAGCTTCTGCAAACGTTCGAACTGATAGGAAGCTAAACTATACTGCTTGAGTTGATAACAAGCGTCACCATACATATAGTAGATGCGTTCCCCTTGAGGTTTCCCTGCATATTCTGAGGCTATTTGTTCAAAAAGGCGATTTGCTTTTTTGTATTTTTTAGCCTTATAGAGCTTTTCGGCTTCTATATATTTGACACTTCCATCTGTAGATTTCAGAGCTTTTTGGTACTCCCCACAAGAGGCAAAAAGCACACCGAGCAGACCGATGATGATATATTTTTTCATTAACATTCGGCAAAAGTAAAAAGTTTTTCTGATATAACAAAATTATGTGAGCATTCCGCCATCTACATTGAGCACTTGCCCAGTGATATAAGCCGACATATCGGAGGCTAAAAACACGCAAGCATTGGCTACGTCTTCAGGCTGTCCGCCACGTTTAAGAGGAATAGTATCACGCCATCCTTGTACTACTTTTTCATCGAGTACAGCAGTCATTTCGGTTTCTATAAATCCTGGTGCAATGGCATTACAACGAATGTTACGAGACCCCAATTCTAAAGCTATAGATTTAGTAAAACCGATGATTCCCGCTTTAGAGGCTGCATAGTTAGACTGACCAGCATTACCTTTTACCCCTACCACGCTACTCATATTGATAATAGAGCCTTTGCGCTGTTTGAGCATCACACGTTGTACTGCTTTGGTCATATTAAACACTGATTTGAGGTTTACTTCAATTACTTTATCGAAATCCTCTTCGCTGATGCGCATTAGCAAGTTGTCTTTAGTGATACCTGCGTTGTTTACGAGAATATCAACAGTTCCAAACTCGGCAACAACAGCATCAACAAACTCTTGTGATTGTGCAAAGTTAGAGGCATCACTTTGATAGCCTTTCACTTTTACACCTTGTGCGGCTAATTCTTTTTCTAGAGCTTTTGCAGCATCTACCGATGAGCTATATGAAAAAGCAATATTCGCTCCGTGAGCGGCAAATACTTCGGCTATACCACGACCGATACCACGACTAGCACCAGTGATAATAGCTGTTTTTCCTTCTAATAATTTCATATTATAATTGTTAATTATGAATTGTTAATTATCTTTAACCTCCTACGCGTTTTACTTTAAATCCTTTTTCTTTAAGGAGTTGCATAATAGTATCGCGGTAATCTCCTTGTATGAGAATCGTATCATCTTTTATTGTTCCACCCACTCCAAGGTATGTTTTTAGTTCTTTAGCTAATATTTTGAAATCGCTATCGGCTCCATTATAACCTTCGATTACTGTTACAGGTTTGCCTTTGCGCTTTTCGTATTTACAAAGTAGGGGTTCATCTTGCAACCATATAGTAGATGGTGTTTCTTGAGGTACTTCCTCTTCTATATGGTCGGGGAAAAGATTTTTAAGTTGGTCTCTTAAGTCCATACTTATTTTACTTTGGTATAGTTGATAATCAATTTTACATCTTTAATCACTACTCCTAAAGGGGTAGCAAGGGCTGTATTGGCAATTTTGCCTTCACCACTTGCACTTTTATAACTACCTGCTGTAGTTTGCTTTATATTAGACCCTATAGCAATTGCTAAAGGTACATTCGCACCATTATTAGTTACCATATTAAGAATATGGTTAGTAATCCTTAGTTGGTAATATTTACCTACCCCATTTTCTTTTTGCAATTTTCCTAAATGCACCAAGTGTGAATAGGCGGAAGTAGTGTTGTTAGCAGTAGGGTCGTACTGATAATCAGCTAACACAGCCCCCGTTTGAGCATTATAGATATAAAGGCGTTCAGGAGTTTTGCTATAAGTCACGCTTTCATCTACATAAAAGAACAAACTCGCATCGGTTACTAACCATTTTTCAGATTTGATACGAGCGATATCGGTATCTGAAATGGTAATAGAAGCAGTTTGCCCTAAAGCGCCACTCAAATAAGTTTTACTAGTATCAGTAAGACTTTCGCCTGCATTGTTGAAAAGGTTTACAGCAATACCATTGAGAGGCAAATCATAACGGCTGTACTGAGTTTTAGTAGCTGTACTACCACTTACATAAGCGGTATAACTATACTCCAACTGTATTTTGGCATTTGCCATATTGAGGAGCATCATCACATCTTTAGAGAAGTTAGAGGCACTGACTTGTATTCCTTTAAAATACTTTTTAAAGTCGGTAACACTTGCTAATTCGCTACTACCTTCTTTGTCTAATATTTTAGTTTGAAAGAAAGAAGTACTAAGAGGAATACGCAACCCTGGGGCTAACACATCGTGTACAGTTTTAGATTCATCGGCAGTAGTTTGAGGATCATCAAACTGGAAACGAGCGATTGCCTTATTACTAATAGTTGTAGCTGAAGTAGTAGTTGAAACTATTGAGCTACCTAAGTTTGTGAGTATATCAGTATTATTAGAATAATAGACTTTTGATTTTAGGTCGGTACTTATATCGCTGAGGAAGTAGTTAGTTTCTTTCACTTCTACACGAAAAGAAGCACTTTTGTCGCCATAGATGGAATCTAATTGATATTCAACATTTTGGCTATAGGTAGCATTGTTGCTTGAACTATTGGGATTGAAGAAAGGGATATACAAATAAGCATTGATCACCTTTTCATTTTCAGGTTTATTTTCACTAATTTCTAGTGCTTGAGTTTTGCTACCAAAAGAAGGATTAGCGGCTGGAAGCCCTACTTGTGCAACAATAGTAGCCGATTTAGTACCAAAAGGAGCTTGAGTGTATTGCCCGAGCAAATATCCTCCTAAACCATTGGTTTGTACGGCAGTTTGTTTGACTTGGTTCACTGAAATAGTAGCTGTGAACACGTTAGTTTCGTAGTTAGGATTTTTGAGAAGTGCGCCATCTATTTCGTTGAAATCATCGGAAGAACAGGCACTAAAAAGTGTTAGTACAGTAAGGAAAAAAAGTAATTTGTAAGTATTATTCATTCGTTTGCTGTTATTTCTTTAGTATTTTAGTGTAAAAATCGCGATAGGAATCTTGGAAAGTTTCTTTATCGCTGTTGTAAATCACTGGTTTTCTTAAGTTTTTGAGATAAGTTTTAAAATCTTCGGGCATATCTTCGCTCACTACAATTACGCCATCGGAGTGCTTGATAGCGATGCGCATCAGGTTGTAGTAAGTAGGATTTTTGAGGGGGTCAATTGTTTTTTTACTAATGCCATCAAAAGCTACTTTGTTGATAAGTGAGGCATCGAGAGCGCCTTCGTAATCACTATCAAACACAGAGGTAATAATTTTGCTTTCGGAAAAGATAGGTTCATCTTTATAGTAAGTACGCAAGTAAAGAGGCAACAAAGCAGAAACCCAACCGTGTATATGGATAATATCGGGTAACCAATTGAGTTTTTTCACTGTTTCTACAATGCCTTTTGCAAAGAAAATACAGCGCTCATCGTTATCTGGATACATATTATTTTCCTCATCAAAGAGTGTGCCAGTGCGCGCGAAATACTCATCATTATCAATAAAGTACACTTGAATGCGTTCCTTGGGGATGGAGGCTACTTTGATAATGAGCGGCACATCGATGTCGTTGATAACAATATTCATACCTGATAGGCGTATCACCTCGTGCAACTGGTGACGACGCTCGTTGATATTACCAAACTTAGGCATAAAAATACGTATTTGTCCGCCGTTAGTATTCACCATTCTAGGGGTTTCAAACGACATTTTAGCCAACTCACTATAAGGCGAATAAGGCAACACTTCCGACGACACGTAGAGTACTTTTTTATCTTTCATAAAGAGTATTTCTTTAATTTATTTTGCTCTTAGAAGGCACAAAAGTACAAAAAAATATGCACATATCCATAAAATTATATAAGTTTGCACCCAAAAAAGATTTTATACCGATGATTTACACACAGCAAAAGGAACTCCATTCACTTATGGAAACCCTTAAAAATCAGGGAAAAACAATAGGTTTAGTACCTACTATGGGTGCTTTACACGACGGACATTTATCACTCATAAAAAAAGCTAAAAAAGAGAATGATATAGCTGTTGTGAGCATTTTTGTGAACCCTACACAGTTCAATAATCCTACCGATTTAGAAAAATATCCACGTACCCTAACAGCAGATGCCGAAAAAATTGCCCAATATAGTAAAGAGGTAATTATATTTGCTCCTACTGTTGATGATATCTATGGTAAAGAGGTAGTGGCTCAGCCTTTTGACTTCGCTGGATTAGACAAAGTAATGGAAGGCAGCTCACGACCTGGGCATTTTGATGGTGTGGGCACGATTGTTAAAAAACTTTTTGAAATTGTAATGCCCGACAGAGCTTACTTTGGTGAAAAAGACTATCAACAACTGCTCATTATCCAACAAATGGTACGACAAACAGGATTACCAGTGACTATCGTCCCCTGCCCTATCGTGCGCAATAGTGAAGGATTAGCCCTCAGTTCGCGCAATGCTTTACTAAGTGAAGCTATGACACAGCGCGCTTCATTTATCTATCGCTCTCTTTTGGCTGCCAAAGAGCGTTTCGCTACTCATACTCCTGCTGAAGTAGAAGCGTGGGTGGTGGATACTTTTGCAAAAGAACCTGATTTCACCTTAGAGTATTTTACCATCACTGATGCTCATACCTTACAACATATCACTACAAAAGAAGCAGACAAAGAGTATCGCGCTTTTATAGTGGTATACGCTGAAGGAGTGAGATTAATTGACAATTTGGCAATGTGATGATTTTTCAATTAGCCCCCGCCCCCTCCAAAGGAGGACAATCTAGAAAAGTGAGAGTGATGAGAGTTGTGGGAGCGATGGGAGTGGTGAGAGTTGTGGGAGCGGTGAGAGCGGTGAGAGTGATGGGAGTGATGGGAGCGGTGGGAGCAGTGAGAGTTGTGGGAGCAACAGATAACGATTTGACGATTTGATGATTTGACGATTTGATAGGGGCGTTTGCAAAACGCCCCTACATAACATACTCTAAACAGAGTACTCAATTCTGCAAAAGGTATGAGCTCACAAATAGTTTTTGATACTTGTTACCTATTTGTTACTTGAAGTTAATTTCCTTTGGTTACTATAAATACATTTTCTTTCTCTACTCCTATCACTTCGTGTTCTACATCTACAGGGATTTGATAGGTATCGAGGTCTTTGAGAACAACTTCTTCACCATTGATAAGAAAACGTACAGTTCCTTTTACCATAATAAGGGTTGCTGAAATATTAGTAGTATGTTTTTTTAGTACAGCTCCTTCACCTAAAGCTATGGCTACTTGTCTCACATTTTGACCATCTTTTACAAAATAGGTAGTTTGTTTATCATTGCGAAAAGTAAGTTTATCGGCTAAATTTACTTTTTGCAAAGATTTTATATGCTCTACTGTTTTGCCATTCACGGCTGCAATATTATGCTTCTTGAGAATATCTTGTGCTTTGCCTGCACGAATCCCCCTACGACAAAAGAGTACAACATTCTCTTTTCCTTTTAATTCTTGCCATCGGGTTCCTATTTCTTCCAACGGGATATTAATTGCTCCTTCAGCTGTACCCTTAGCAAATTCTTCGGGGGTACGCACATCAATTAAAGTGGCATTTTTAGCATTAATACGCTCGGCGAGTGTTTGAGCTTTTGCTGTAATCATCGTAAGCAAAAGCATTCCTAAAGTTATTGAATATTTCATTATTGTTAGTTTGTTTATTAGTTTAACTTAAGTTCAACGTAAGTAATTAATTTTTTTAAATATCCCACGAATTTTCACCTGACGGTGAATTATTTTGTGAATATATTATGTTACAAAGCTGTAAATCAATGTTCTGTTATATCGAACTCACGTTATTTTATTTTTTCAGAAAGTTTGACCAAGCGAATGAACTCTTTGCGATAGCCCTCTTCATCTTTTCCAGCTGCATTCTTAGCTAAATCTATTACTTGTTTATATGAGGATTTTGCTTTGTATTTAGAATTTCTTAGGAGCATTCCCCACTCGGCGACAGCGGCGGCAAAGCGATAATCATCATCAGTTTGAGTGAGGTCAGTGAGAGAAAAAGGAATAGGAGTGCTTTCTTCTATGCTTTTAGCGTCTTTTATCAAAGGGTCTTTATAACGTATTTTGAGGAAAGCTAATTCATTAGCAAATCCTTCTTTCACTTGTTTTTGATAGCGCAACCCATCGGTAGTAGCACCTTTGGCAGGTATCAATTCATACAAAGCCGTTACGGTATGTCCTGCACCTATCTCACCAGCATCTTTCTTGTCGTCTTCAAAATCTTCATTGGCTAAAGCACGGTTTTCATAGCCTACCAAGCGGTATTCTTTCACGTATTGAGGATTGAATTCTAACTGTAATTTCACATCTTTAGCTACGGTGTAGAGCGTACCACCAAATTCATTTACCAATACTTTTTTAGCTTCAGTAAAATTATCAATATAAGCATAGTTACCATTCCCCTTGTTGGCAATAGTTTCTGCCATATCATCGCGGTAATTACCCATACCATAGCCCAATACCGAAATGTAAATTCCTTTGTTGCGCTTCTCTTCTACCAATCGTTGCAACTCATCGCGTGAAGAAATTCCCACGTTGAAATCACCATCGGTAGCCAAGATAATACGGTTATTACCTTTGGGTAAAAAGTTTTTTTCGGCTACTTCATAGGCAGTTTGCAATCCTGCTCCTCCTGCTGTAGATCCACTAGCTACCAAATCGTCTATCACTTTGGAGATTTTCTCTTTTTCTTTAGCCGAAGTAGATGGTAAAGCAATACCTGTTTGGCTTGCATAAACTACAATTGCTATCCTATCTTCTGAACGCAAATTATCCAAAAGCAATTTGAACGATGCTTTGAGTAGAGGCATTTTATTGGGCTCATCCATAGAACCTGAGGTATCTATTAGAAATACTATATTAGAAGGTGGCGCTTTGGTAAAATCTATTTTCTTTGCTTGTAATCCAATGCGCAACAGATAATTATCGGGATTCCAAGGACAGCTACTTAGCGTGGTAGTAGCTTTCAAAGGGGTTTTGCCTCCTTCGGCTGGTGGAGCATAATCATAATCAAAATAGTTGATAAGCTCCTCTATACGCACAGCATCTTTATGAGGTTTTTGTCCGTAGTTGAGCATACGGCGCACATTGCTATAAGAAGCTCTATCCACATCGGCAGAGAAAGTAGTTACGGGGTCTTTTGTTGTTTTCTTAAAGCCGCCTTCATCTATCGCTTTATAAGTCTCGCGAGAACTATTTAAAGTATAGCTATTTTTTGTTCGATAATTTCCACTAACACTTCCTGCACCTCTTATACGTATAGAAGAACTAGTTACATCTCGCCTTTTTGCAGTTTCATAACTTGTTACCACCACTTCTTGAAGTACAACATTATCTTCTTCTAAAACTACATTGATGACTTTTTGCCCATTAACTTTCACTTGTTTGTTTTTCATTCCTATAGAAGAAAACTCTAAAATATCACCATCCTTTACTTTTATAGTGTATTTACCATCAAAATCAGTAGTAACTCCTTGGGCTGTACCTTTGATGAGTACTGAAACTCCAGGTAAAGGATTGTTAGAAACATCAGTAACCTTTCCAGTTACTTCGTACTCTTGTGCGTAGAGGCTTCCTATAAATAGAAAGCAGAATAATAAAATTTGTTTCATATTGTTAGTTATTAGATGTTAGTTCATTAGGGGTTAATTGTTAGTCCTTAGGGGACTACCTAACAATTGATTAAGTACTAAAATTTATTTTATTGGACAAGTTAGACGAGTCGGACAATTCGGACTAGTTGGGCGGGTATTTTACAAAGGAAATGTAGTGTTAAAAGAGTACAACTGATTATCAAGCAATCAACCTTAACTAATCGCTGCCATTTCCTCCATAAAGCGAGTGGCTAAAGCATCGGCTTCTGCCTGAGATTTAGCCTCAGTATAGATGCGGATAATCGGCTCGGTATTTGATTTACGCAAGTGTACCCAGCTGAAAGGAAAGTCAATTTTAAGTCCGTCGATAGTGGTGATTTGCTCGTGCGCATATTTTTCTTGCATTGCGAGCAACACCTTGTCTGGATTAAGTCCGCTAGTGAGTTGGATTTTATTTTTGCTCATAAAATAAGCAGGATAACTACGACGCAAAGCACTCACAGTAGTACCTTTTTCAACCAAAAGAGAAAGGAAAAGTACTACCCCCACTAAGGCATCACGACCATAATGCAATTCGGGGAAAATCACTCCGCCATTACCTTCTCCTCCTATTACTGCATTTACTTCTTTCATTTTGGTTACTACATTCACCTCACCAACAGCAGCCGCAGCGTATTCTACCCCGTGTTTTTCGGCTATATCCCGCAAAGCACGTGAAGAAGAGAGGTTAGACACCACATTACCTTTCTTTTTACTGAGGTAATAATCGGCGCAGGCTACAAGGGTATATTCTTCACCAAACATTTCACCTTCTTCGGTTATGAGCGCAAGACGGTCTACATCGGGGTCTACCACCACCCCTAAATCGGCTTTTGCTTCTACTACCTTAGCACAAATATCGGCAAGGTGTTCTTTGAGCGGTTCGGGGTTATGCGGGAACTGACCGTTAGGTTCACAGTAGAGTGGTACCACCTCAGCTCCCAAGCGTTCTAACAAAAGTGGGATAGCAATACCTCCAGTAGAGTTTACAGCATCTACCGCTACTTTGAATTTGCGTTTGCGAATAGCTTCCAAAGTTGCTAATGGCAAGAGCGAAAGCACCGCATCGATATGGCGTTGTATATAAGTATCGTTGTGAGTGATATGCCCTAGTGCATCTACTTCGGCAAAAGTAAACTCATTGGCAGCAGCAATGCGCAAGATTTCTTCGCCTTCCTGAGCGTTGAGAAACTCACCTTTGTTGTTCAGCAATTTGAGAGCATTCCACTGTTTAGGATTATGGCTGGCAGTGAGGATAATACCGCCATCAGCTTGTTCCATAGTAACCGCTACTTCTACGGTAGGGGTGGTACTCAAACCTATATCTACCACATCAATTCCTAAACCTACAAGGGTGTATTGGACGAGATTCTGCACCATTTCACCCGAAATACGTGCATCGCGACCTACAACCACCTTCACACGAGTTTTATAAATATGTTTTTTGAGCCAAGTGCCATAAGCAGCAGCAAATTTTACAGCATCAATGGGGGTTAAGTTGTCATCGGGTACTCCCCCTATAGTACCGCGAATGCCTGATATAGATTTTATTAGAGACATATTCTTACAATTAAAATTTTACAATTTGCTATTAATAAGCGCAAAGGTAATAAATTATTGCGAATTACAAGTTACGAAAGTGATTTTTTTTATCGCTAATTTGCTAATTTACTAATTATTGACTACTTTTGTCGCATCAAACTATTCGTTTATGACAAAACATCAACTCCGCGTGCAAGACGCTCTTAAATTCTTTACACAAAAAGATACTGAATTAGGCTTTCGCAAACTCTTAGATTGTGTAGCCGACACACAACAAATGCCTCTCTACCTAAAGGCTATAGAACTTACCGACTGGAAGGAAAACAATCCTAATGAGTTGGCTCAACTTACGG
>ERZ773021.429-NODE-429-length-19507-cov-42.6194_pt1 | contig 19507 bp, 24 predicted proteins | sample MGYA00511668_ERZ773021 | MGnify/ENA primary metagenome ERZ773021 (study PRJEB29015, sample SAMEA2737961) | human oral metagenome | biome: human oral; feature: human-associated habitat; material: dental | place: China | collected 2032 ... | reverse complement strand
TGAAGAAACAGGTTGGATTATCGACAGCATTACCCGCAAGCAAGCCCAGAAATAATTCTTAGATTTTTGCTTTCCTAGCCGTGTTAATCCCCGCCGGAGCATTCATAATGGATGCGCTGGCGGGGATTTCCAAAAACTGTAGGTTGGTTACAGATACATAAGTTGTCTTCGGTGCGCATAAGTACATGGAGTTCGGAGAAACCGTAAGTACGGAAAGAACTTACTAGGCTTGCATCCATAGTCGTCCCTGTTCAGACATGGGCGGGTGTGCTCGTTCCTGCGCTACCCGCCCAAACTCACGACGGACGATATAGATGCGGCACCTAGTTGCACGATAACGTGCTAAAGTGTCTATCCGAAAAAGACGTGGCGATAGACTTTACATTACTTATATTCAAAGACATAAATACGGTGCGGTTTGTATATAAAATCTGCAAGGTATATCTTCAAAATATGACTCACTCTCAGAAAGAAGAACGGAAGAATTTCAAAAATCGTAAACCGGGTGATGGGATTTTAGGCTACGGGATTATTCTCTTAGTTTTAGCCGTTTTACTTGCATTTTCAACTGGAGTAGTGTCTCCCGCAGCAAAATTTTTTGGATTTGCTGGCGTGCTATGCCTGGTAGGATACGGTATTGTTCGTGGTGTACGCCGCGACTAATATTATTGTCTACATCATCTTATGGATTACGGTGAACTAACCCATAACCGTAAAAATGGTGTAGAAAAGTTCGGTGCAGACACTATGGAGTTTCTGCACCGAACTGGTGAGTAGCAGTTATTCTGCTGTGAGTTCTGCGTAGCGGGCGAAGAGGATTTCGAGGCGTTTATTGTTGGATGCGCACAGCTTGGCGGCACCGAACGCCTTATCGACGTGGCGATCCAATTCCTTATGAGCTTTCAACAGCTCAGAGTTCATCGCCAGTGGATTGTACATATCCGCAAGCGAAACGCGGCCACCGTGCTTTTCCGCAAGTGCCTCACGAACTTTTAGAATTTTCTGCCCCGCCGCAATAATTTTGGTGCGCAAATCCTCAGCTACTTCAGGAAGAGGAAGGTTGTTCCAGACAATAGTATTCGAGAAATTTAAATCAGATTTTAGGCGACCACCGACTGCTTTCTGCCAGGTAATAAACATCGAAGAACTAATAATGGCAAAGAGAAATCCGTCAGGATCAATAGCGGTATATACTTTATCTCCGGCGATAACTTCAGCGGGAAGGTGCGCCACCGTATAAAAAGGGCGGGTTTCCGAAACTACACGGGGAATGCCGACATAGCTCGTATCTGGTTGGTGTATTTCTGCAAAGAGATGTGGTACTGAGACCAGTTCCTGTGTTGCCTTTTTAGCGCTTTTCTCACGCATAGTTCGAACAGCCTCAAGACGAGTTTTAAGTACCAAGCTTTTCGCAATATCAGAGGGGATAACATCTTCAAGCCAGAGACACCATCGATCAAGCCCGCGCACAAGTTCTTTACCCATGCGGAAAGGACGTAAATATTTAGCCGCTATAGGATCGCTTGAAACTTCGACGTAATCTTTTTCTTCTACAACAAGATTCCCTCCATCAGTAGGCTGACTACCCCGAAGTACAGGAGGAATCTGCTGTGACAATGGCCTCGACCGTTTCTTCACTAAAATATTGGGGGCATCCAAAAGATAGGCATTAATACTTTTGACGTCTGCCGCTTCACGAGTCTGTTTCGCGTTCCAGTCATATTCAAATAGTCGCGGTTTATAGTCCTCAGAGCGGGTGAACCCGGTAATTACGCAGTGTACCGCAGCTTGACCGGGTGCTTGAGAATCCCACGGGAACGTGTGATACGCGAATTTAATGCGCCATCCTTCCCGAAAAATCGGGCCAAAAAGTGCCGGGACCGGTTGCCCCTGTGCAATAGAGTTAGTCGATACGAAAGCAAATTCGCCCTCGAAATCATGATTAAAGAACTGTACCGCTTTCCAGAACCACGCGGTCACAAAATCCAGGTAACCGTCATAATCTTTGCCCCACACTGTTTTCATAGCGGAAGTCTGTGCTTTAGACATTGTCCACTGTCCCAAAAACGGCGGGTTCCCAAAGATAAAAACCTTAGTGGCTTCTGCCGGAATCATCTCACGCCAATTGGTGGTGAGAGCATCCGCATGCACAATATGAGCTACTGAAGTAATCGGCAAACGCGTGGGAACCTGGCCCAACGCGCGCGCCAAAGCACGGTCAGCCTGAAACTCCGATAAGAACATGGCGACTTCCGCAATCCTTGAAGGCCACCAGTTAATCTCAACCCCGTGGAACTGCGAAATAGAAAGGCGCGTGCTCAAAGACGCATCCAGCGTAAATCCACCCGAGTCCTCTAGCCGATGAATTTCGGTCAGTACCCGAGTCTCAAGTTCACGCAGCCGCATATACGCAACCTGCAAGAAGTTCCCGGAACCGCACGCCGGATCGCAGACCGTACTGAGTTGGATACAAGGGCTTGTGGGAAGCGGATGGAGCGAAAACAGCCCGCGACTAGGGAGAACACGGGATAGGGTGAGCGGCCGGACGGTTCAAGCTGACGACGGGGTTCCAGCGCCTACCCTGACCCGGAGGCGCAGCAAGGCACCGTGAACCGTGACGGGCACGGCAGGAAGTGAAGCGCCAAAAAGTGTGGGAAACGCCGAAACGTTCTACCCTGCCCCTTCACCGGTACTACAACCGTGCCTCTGTAGCGCGCGTCTAGACACACTGCGGGGCTCCGCAGGATAGAATGTGTAAATGAGCAAGTTAAGGAGACTTCCACAACTTCCAAGCCTGATCGAACGGAAGCTATACAAGACAGGTCAGACTCGAGGCGCTGCGGTCCAGGAGATCTACCAGAACCGGGTTCTGCGAAATAGCACTGTACTTATCCCTTGGGATCTCTGGGATGCCTGCAAAATTCCCGATGATGGTACCGAGAAGTACGAAAACGGATTTATTGTTCTCCTTGACCCCGATTGGTATTTGGCAACAGTCAATGCGGATGCGATCCTTAAAGCTGAGGGTGTCGAACTGGGAGTCAATGCAGTCCTCTACTTTCAAAAGAGGTCGCAATGGAACTCTTGGGGTCTGAAGGAAGGGGATTTACTGCCAAATGGGCTGCCGCTGGCGCCCCCAACGAGCAGAATTGCTCCGATTAACGGCACGCTCTTAGCGCGCATGCACAGCACCACTTCTGAAAAAGACAAACGTATCAGTATCGGATATAACAAAAAATCGTTGCGAGGTGCAGGCATCCGAGTGTACGAGTACGCTTCTAGGGAAACTATTAGAAGGGCTCGACTTCAGCTGGAAGCGTATTTTTGGCAATCGTCCGATTCGATCGAAGCAGTTGTCGAAGAGGGCATGAAAAAATCTGACGCAATCTTTCGTCGAGATTCAGTACTTAACTCTGCATCCGACGAAGGTCTGTTTGATACAGATTTATTGCGCAAAATGAGGATACTTGATGCTGAAAACGCAACGATTTGCCCATTGTGCCTAGAGCGGATTCCGGCCTCACTGTTTTTCAAGCGTGGTGAACAGGCTGAGGGTCGTGAGACTTGGGATATAACTGTCACTGAAGTCAGCTTGTTTCATATCGAAGAATTGCGTGTCGGAAAATTTCAACACAAGCCTTACAACCTTGGCTGGGGTCATCACTTTTGCAACGTAGTCACAAAAGACTCAGGCATTGAAGGTACACTGGAGTGGATGGATGTTGTTGTCGATAGAAACCGCAGAAGCGGTTGGCATAGTCAGACGTCAAACAACGTCCCGGCTAGCATCTCAGATTCACGTGATGCCACCGAGCTCTTGAACGACGGTTCCTCCTGAGCGATAAACTCGAGATCCTTAATGGTTCGTTCCACCCATTTCTCCTCGAGTTCTACAGCGATGGCCTTCCTTCCCATGCCAACCGCAGCGACGGCTGTTGAACCCGACCCTGCAAAACAGTCGAGTACAACGTCATCCTCATAGCTTGACGCTTTAATCATATGCTCCAGCAATGCAGAGGGCTTTTCGGCTGGATGCTTACCACGGAAAGGTCGCACGCTCGGAAAATCCCAAACATCTATGAAGTTCACGTTGTTGGACAGGAACATTGGCCGAACCACGTCCTCGTATTTTGGCATCTCGGCAACTTTGCCAGTCGCTATAATTGCCGCGCATATTTTTTCATATTGATCATGGCTAGGGATGTTTCGCCCCGCCTCCCAGTTTGCAACCGCGCCACCATGGTTAACCTTGCCGTATGCCCCAACTTCTTCAGTCAAGGCCTTCATGGTCAAGCCGGCTTGTTTCCGTTTATCTTGCAAAAATTGCCCAAGAGGTGACCGCCTATAGGCTTCCCAAGACCCGTATTGCCCGTGCTCGAACATCAGAATTCGCTCCGAGTGTGGGTACCAACTCCTCAATACCTCCTTCTTCATTTTCCCTTTCCAGCCGTCATAGCCAGGCTCGTTCGGCTTCGACCATGTAATATGCCCAATCGGTCGAAAGTACTTGGAAAACATGATTTCAAGCCTCGCCGACATCGCAGACGAGCAGAATACATAAATGGTTCCACTGGGGCGCAGGATCCTCTTCCACTGAACCGCAAATGTTTCCATCCATGCCAGGAAGTCCTCGTCCTCCCGAAAGGCTCTATCGTTAGCGATATTGGCTTTTTTTGTCGAATGATATGGCGGGTCTGTGAGAATTAGGGAAACTGAGTCATCAGGGAACTTTTCTAATACCTCGGCCGCATCTCCCTGGATGACAACAGCATGGTCAGAAATGAACCTCGCATCTTTTTCGAGAATCTCTGTTGTCTGCCTGAAACAGGATTCCCGATCAGGTAGTGGACGAATCGTTGAAGTCATAATCAAGAAGCCTTCTTTTAGGGTATCTGGTCAGCATCAATGTCATAGCTGAACTGAAATCTAGTTAGCAAGTCTCCATCAGCGCTGTGGAGGAGATCCCGACGAGGGGTGATGGTTGCTGGTCGTACTCTCACATATGTCAGCGATGGTGCAGCCGAGTGCTTCGCAGATGCGGGCGAGAACGTCGGTGGTGACGTTGCCGTCTTTGCCAAGTTTAGCGATGGTGGCCGGTGACAGGCCTGTGGCGTGTCGTAGGTCTTCGCGGGTCATGTCGCGGTCGATGAGGAGTTTCCATAGTGGTTTGAAAGTGATGATCACGGTTGGTCGTCTCCTGCATCGTCGTTGCCGGTTTCAAGGTTCCAGGTGAAGCCGTAGAGGGCTTCGGCGCCTTCGTCGAGGTGGATGATTTGGTTCTCAGCAACCGATTCTTCGGCTCCGGTGCCGTAAGCCTTGGTGGCGTCGAAGGAGAAGAACACCTGCTTGGGTTCACCCGCACCACTTTCGAGCATGCCGCTGCGGGCGTAGATGGTGAGTAGCTCTCGGACGGGTGCGAAAGCGACGGGTTTGATGATCGCTGAGTCGTGGATGAGGAACGGCAGAGGTGTGCTGTGGAGGATGGCGAGGTCAAACACGATGAGGTTCTTGGCTTTGGCGCCCGAACCGGTGTCCCCGTTGTGGTCGAATGGTAGGAGACGCCTTTCGTCGCAGCCTTGAAGGTGAACCTTGGGCTCTTGCGGTGCTGCTGCGGGTAGAGCGCATCGTTGACGGTTTTCATTTGCGCGTTGATCGCGTCCGTCAGATGCCCGAGCGTCTGCGGGATAGCCTCATCGATCTCGTGTTTGAGCTGTTTGCGTTCCTTCTTGAGTTCCTCGTTGTGGTCGAAGGTACGGATTTGCTCTTCGAGCCGGTCGATTCGGGCTTGCAACTGGGCGGACTGGTCGTAGACCGCGTCATCGAGCTGCACGGATTCCCCGAGTGCCAGGATTTGGGCTTGCAGGTTGTGGATGGCGACCTGCAGCTCAGCTGCTTGTGCCTGGTAGTGGCGTTGCTGCTCATGGAGTTGGTCTTCGAGGATGCCGGTGAGCTGGTGGTGGTAGTACTCGATGGTTTCTAAGGATTCACGGTTCGCGTGTGGGAAGAACTCGTAGAACTCTTCCAAGTCACGGGTGGTGATTCGTGTCTGCCCAGAAAGGGTGGCCTCCACGATCGTGAGTCTGCTGTTGATCGCGTCGACTTCTTTGCGTACCTGGTCGTAGCGGGATTGGATCTTGTCGATTTCTTCGTAGGCGCCGAATAGCCGCAGGAGTGCTTTCGCACCTTCGATGTCGTTGGCGCGTGCGGCTGCGGCAAGTGGCCGGTCGAGGAGTGCCATGTCGCGTTCGTCGACGCGGCTGAATCGTCCGACCAGTTCACGCCAGGTGCCGCCGGTTTCTCCGAGGCCGTATTCGTCGAGCAGGAACTGCTGGTACTCGGCCAGGGTGAGATCTTCGACCGTTTCCTGCCAGTTGGGGTCTTGGTAGCGGGTAACGAACCCGGGTCGTTCGGTGGTTCGGACGAAATGGTGCTCCGTACTGTTCAGCCTGAGGGTGAAATGGATGGCGTGGTGGCCGACGGCTTGCGGGAGTCGTACAGCGTCCGAGTTCAGGAAGTCGTTCCCGGCGTAGATGAAGTCGATGATTGGGAGCAGTGTGGATTTGCCGATCGAGTTTTGTGCTTGGTCGGCACCTTCGATGATGTTTGCCCCGGCATGCATGGTGATGACCGGACGCGGCTCGCCGTTGCGGTGGAATGCCGGTGACCAGAGCCTAGTGAGCACGACTGATCACCCCCTCACTGGCATCCAGGTGGACGACCCCGAGTGTGAGCAGGAGAGCGAGAGCGTCGATGAGGTCTTCGGCGTGCAGCTTGTCGGCAAGGCGGCGCTGCAGGTCAAGAACCGGTACGGGCTCGGTGCCGAGGGTTTTGAGGATGGTGACGAAGTCCGCGAGCACGGTTTCGTTGAACCGGTAGAGCTTGTTGGGAAGCCTGATCATGCCAGTATCGGCCTCCTTGGTTTGAACAGTTCACAGATCTGGGTCAGGAACGAGACGACCACCCCGCAGGCGTAGTCGTCGATGTTCGTGTGCTGGTGTATCCAGGCGGTGAGCCGTGTCCAGATCTCGTCCTGGCTTAGGCCAGTGTCGGCTAGGACTCGCCAGGCACCCCAAATGTCGTCACGCATCCGTTCGAAGTCGAGTTGTCCTGCCTCCTGGAGAGTTTTCGCCGTCTCACGCACCCTGGTCTCGTAGATGCTCATGTGGTCACGGACGCGACGCACCAGTTTCGTATCAGCAAGCTTGGCTTTCATCGGCATCACGTCATAGGTGACGTCCGGGGCAAGGTCTTCGACCGGAAGGTTATGGATCGCCATGAGCAGCTCGGCGATCTTGCTGTCCAGGCCGAGCGGCACGAGCCCCTCATCGATCCGGTCGTTCAGAGACCACAGCCGGTTCTGCTGCCGCAGCCTGTCCACATCGGTCGGCGTGTGAGCAAGCTCATATTTCTGGGCACACGGTTTACACAGCGCGGCGAAGTCGTCTGGGCCGTAATCCTCACTGTCAGCGTCGAGGAAGACGATCTCGTAGGGGTCGGCCTGGCGCCCGTGCGCGATCACCCGCAACGGAGTCTGACATTCCGTGCAGCCGCGCGAGCGGGCCACCAGGAGTCTCTCGTACTTGACGCGGGCAGCTTGGATAGCGATCTGCGAGAGCACCTGCTGCTTGCCGTGGTCTGTGCCGGCTTTCGCGTGGACGATCTCTACGAGCAGGCGCGCCACGTCGGCGGCGAAATGGTCAAGGCGAACCTGCTCGCCGTAGGCGGCAATGTTGTCCGTGATCAGTTGCTGGGTCTCCAGCTCCAGTTCATCAAGGACGGTCACGAAGTTCTTGATGCCCCACCGGGCGGTGATCGCTTTCGCCAGCTTTTTCGTGAACGCGCTATCACGGGATGCCATCGACTCCAACGTCGAATCAGACGGCAGCGTGGAGGGGTCGTTCCGCGTCGCCCATTCGGCTTCGGTGACGTTGGTGAACATCGAGATCAACTCGCGCAGATAGGACGCTCGTGACAATCCTCCAGGCACGGCGGGCTGCAGTGCATCGGCGAGCTCGAAGAACTTCATCATCCTCCTACCCATCGAGTCTCATGGTTTCTCACGACAGCCCCTCACGTTTTCTCACAGCTCAGCAGACCCCGATTTCTAGCCTGAAATCAGGTATTTGGAGTACACCATGCCGGATCGCGTTCGTGAAGAACTTCTTCACATGTTACCACAGAGGGTGGTAGCAGGTCGCAACGACACGAGCGCGAGCCCGATGTGACGTACTCCGGTGCTGGCGGCTGAGTACCAGCTGCCGGCACATACCTACGGGCAAGTGTCGGGCGGTCGACAGCGCGGGTCTTGCCAAGGAGGCTCGGCCACACCCGTGGTCGGGGTTCCTACAACGCCGAGCTGTGATCGAGCACGGTGGTCAACCGTTCATCGGGAGATCCGTTCGAGGCACGTCGGCGGGCATCTATTCGTAGGTGCCCGCCTTCGCTGTCCCTTGAACACTCTCTTGGTTGACCGGCACAACTTCATACCTCTGAACGGGTCTCCCTTCATTTCGAAGGGAGCCCACCGTGGCTACACCTACTTCTCAACCACAACCTCGCCCGTACGCCAGCCGCTGCAAGACCAACTCGACCGGGCAAGAACACTGGCACCTCTATGTGCCGTCCGCCAAAGGGTGGGCATGGATCGAACTGCTCGACCTACCCAGACCCGATGAAGCCCTCCGGGACATCGACCCCGAAGCATACGCCCGCAGCTGCGCCCAGGCGAAGCAGCTGCATAACCAGCTCCTCGATCCGGACTACGTCGAGCCATGGAAAGAAGAATGGTGCCGGGCAGCCTACGTGCTCTACCGGCAGCACCGTAACGCGGCCAAACGCAACGACACCTCGTACTCGGACTGGCAAGACGCGCTACCGGCAGGACGAGAGCTGTACGCCCATCAGGTCGTTGACCCAGAGCAGGCGTTCCTCGAAGCGGAGGAAGCCTCCCAGTCGCGGCGAGTGCTCGCCGAGATCCTGCTACCGCTGACTGAGCAGCAGCGCAAGTACCTCACGTTGTCGTTGGGAGACAACATGTCGTACGCGGACATCGCCCGGATGGAGCATCCCGACGCGGATCAGGCCGAGATCAACAAGGTGGCCGACGCCGTGCGCAAGAGCGTCACCCGCGCGATGAACCGCATCCACAAGAAGTTCGGCCACACCCGTCCGGATCTCGACTCCCTTGGGGGCGTATAGGTGCAAGCCCCACCAACGGCAGACGGCTTGCGGAACCTATCAGCTCTCCAGAAAGGGGAAACAGTCATGGTGGGAAAGCACAAGCTTCGCATCAACCTCTCCGACGAGCCCGCCGCCGATGCGCTCGTCTCCACCCGCACAGTCAGCCTGCGCGAACGCCTCGTGGCCAAGCTCCTGGGCCGTAAGCAGCGGGTCACCGTGCTCGTGCCCGGGAACCAAGTCGGCTCCGTCGAGATCGTGGAGCCAGCCGATGACTTGATGGCGCTGGCCGACGCGGTCGGCGTAACCCCTGAGGGCGGTGATAACCGATGATCCCGGTGAGTGACGCGAACAGGTTCATTGGCGCGCTGAATCGGATCGCTGAAGGCGTGACGCTGCTGGCGGCCGCGATTGAGGAGACGGCGTGGGAAGGCTTTGAGGATCATGCCGGGATGCCCGGTGCTCGTCCGATCGCCGCCGCACAGTTGGTACAGCCCGACCTGGAGGAGGCCGCCGCCGAGTACGAGGCCACCCACCAGCAGACATCTGAACCCGAACCGGCACCTGAGCCTGTGTCGTTGCCGCAGGTGTGTGGACTCCTCGCCGGGCTCTCCAGCCAAGGGCTCACCGAGCAGGTGCGCGAACTGATTGTCGCTACCGGCGCGGACAAGCTCTCGGCGGTCGACCCGGCGAAGTACGGGTGGCTGTTGGAGCAGGCGAAGTGGCTGGCTGATGGCTCCCACTGACCACGCGCTGCTCTCGGCGTCGGGTGCGCACCGGTGGCTGAACTGCCCACCCAGCGCAGTGCTGGAATCCCGTGAGCCGGACTCGTCGTCGGCGGCTGCCGCGCAGGGCCCCGCCGCACACGCCCTGGCGGAGTGGAAGCTCCGCCGCGCCCTCCACCGAGCACCGGGCTTCAAACCCGAATCGACCTGGATCGATGACGAGATGGAGAACTACACCGATGACTACGTCGCCTTCGTCCAAGAACACATCTCGCTGGCGCGGGAGGCCTGTGGTGATCCGCAGGTGCTCATCGAGCAGCGTCTCGACTTCTCTCACGTCGTGCCGGGCGGGTTCGGCACCGGCGACTGTGTGATCATCGCCGAACCCAAGCTGCAGATCATCAACCTGAAGTACGGGCAAGGCGTGTTGGTCCAAGCCGAGCACAATCCGCAGTTGATGCTGTACGCGCTCGGTGCTCTCCACGTTTTCGGGGATCTGTATGACATTGAGACCGTAGCGGTGACGATCTACCAGCCCCGGCGAGGCAACGTCGACACCTGGGAAACCTCCGTAGCCGACCTGGAGAGCTGGGTTGAGACCGTGGTGAAGCCGAAGGCCGAGCTGGCTGCGGCGGGTGGGGGCGAGTTTTGCCCCGGCTCGTGGTGCCAGTTCTGTCGTATTGCACCGACGTGTCGGGCACGAGCCGAAGCCAACCTCGCTCTCGCGAAGCTCGAGTTCGCGCCGCCGGCCGAGCTGACGGATGCGGAGATCGCGGACGTGCTGACAAGGATTCCCCAGCTCAAAACGTGGGCTGCGGATGTGGAGGCCTACGCGCTCTCGCAGGCGGTGAACCAGGGCAAGCACTGGGACGGTTTCAAGCTCGTCGCCGGCCGGTCTGTCCGCAAATACACCGACGAAACCAAGGTCGCCGAGGCGGCCGTGGCTGCCGGGTACGCCGACATCTACGACCGCAAGCTCATCACGCTCACTGCGATGGAACGGCTCATGGGCAAGACCACCTTCAACGAGGTGCTCGGCGACCTGGTGGTCAAGCCCGTGGGTAAGCCGACGCTCGTGCCCGACACCGACAAACGACCCGCGCTGGACATCCACAGCGCACAAACCGAATTCACGAAAACAGAAAGCAGGTAACAACCATGTCAACCAACAACCCCACCCGCGTCGTCACCGGCGAAGTCCGCCTCTCCTACGCTCACGTGTGGGAGCCGAACTCCATCCAAGGCGGCAAGCCCAAGTACTCCGTGTCTCTGATCATCCCGAAGACCGACACCGCCACCATCACAGCCATCGAGAAGGCCATCGACGCAGCGATCGACACCGGTACGGCCAAGTTCGGAGGCAAGCGCCCCAACAAGGCGGCCCTAAAGCTGCCGCTGCGCGACGGTGACACCGAGCGCGACGACGAAGCCTACGCAAACAGCTTCTTCGCCATCGCCGACTACATCACCGGAGTCCTCGCAGCCATCAACGAACGCCGCATCTCTAGCGCAGTGGGGTTTCGCGGGATTGCCCGCAAAATCCTGATCTTCACCCTCGTCGGCCTCGCCCATCTGCTCGACACCCAAGTGATCGGCACCCCCGGCGTGCTGCGCACGGCAGTCATCTTCTTCTACCTGTCCAACGAAGGCATCTCCCTGATCGAAAACGCCACCCGCCTCGGTCTGCCGATACCGGCACAGATGCGGGACGCCCTCGACGTGATCGCCAACCAAGCCCGGCGACGCCCACCCCTCAACCGGCCAGAAACCCCAACCGCTGATGAGCAGCAGAAGGAGCAGTGAACAACGATGAAGAACTGGAACACCCTTGAGGCCGACATCGACCTCATCATGAACAAGCACTACACCGCCGGACGATCCGGCCGGAAGATCGACAAGGTGATCATCCACCACAACGCCGGCAACCTGTCGATCCGGGGCTGCTGGGACGTGTGGCAAACCCGCCAGGCCTCGGCCCACTACCAGGTGCAGTCCGACGGGAAGATCGGCCAGCTCGTGTGGGACCGCGACACCGCCTGGCATGCCGGGAACTGGAACGCCAACACCACCTCGATCGGTATCGAACACGCCGACATCCCCTCCAGCCCGTGGCGGGTGTCCGACGCCTGCCTCGACAACGGTGCCCACCTCGTGGCCGCGATCTGCCGGTACTACAAGCTCGGCCGCCCGCAGTGGGCTAAGAACGTGTTCGGTCACAAGAACTTCTCCTCGACCGAATGCCCCGCATCCCTGGCGGGAAGCCAGCATGCCATCTACATGGCTCGTGCCCAGTACTGGTACGACCACATGACCGGCACCAACCCCGCCAAGCCCGCGCCTGCGAAGCCCGCACCGTCCACGCCGCCGAACATCGACGCGCTCGCCGACGCCGTGATCCGTGGCGATTACGGAAACGGTGAGGAGCGCAAGCGCCGCCTCGGCTCCAACTATGCCGCCGTCCAGAAGCGGGTTAACGAGAAGCTCGCCGGCAAGAAACCCTCGCCCAAGCCCGCAGTGAACATTGACGCTCTCGCCGATGCGGTCATTCGTGGTGACTACGGCAACGGTGAGGAGCGCAAGCGCCGCCTCGGCTCCAACTATGCCGCTGTCCAGCGCCGGGTCAACGAGAAGCTCGACTACTAACCCCGCTGCCTGTCGGCACGAACGGAAACCAGCCCCGTCATCACTGTCTCCCCATATCGGGAGTGGTGGTGGCGGGGCTTTTCGTCGTCTCTGGGGAGGTTGCTCTCACCCGTCCGGATTCGGCGGGTGTCGGGGGCGTATGGGTGAGCAGGTGTTCGCGGCCCGTCCGGTTTCACGGCCGCTGGTGCCTGACAGATGAAGCCGCCCGCCTGGGTGGTTCGGATGGAAGGGAGCCAGCCAATGACTGCAGTGACATCAGCCCAGCAGGAGCGAATCACGATGATGCGTCGAGCCGGGGTGACCTACGCGAACATCGCCACTCACATCGGTATAAACCCCAACACGGTCAAGACGTGGTGTCGCCGCGCCGGAATCACCCCAGACACGTCTGTTCCGCAGGTCGCTGATCCGGTCGGGGTGTGGTGCCTGGCCTGCGGGGCACGCATCAAATCGGTGCGTCCGGCGAAATTCTGTAGCGAGGAGTGCCGCTGCGCTTGGTGGCACGCCCACCCTGAAGCCGGGCAACGGCGGGCGTACTACCAGTTCACCTGTCCCGAGTGCGGGCAGGGATTCGCCGCCTACGGCAACAAGACGCGCGTGTACTGCTCTCACGCCTGCTACATCCGCCACCGGTTCGGCACCTGGGGCGGTCGCCGGTGACCGGCCTCGACCTGCACGCCGAAGCCACCACGGCACTCACGCTCGCCCGACTCGACCACCTTCAACAATCCGGTGTCCTCACACCTACACAGGCGGCCAATGTCGCGGTCAGGATCGCCGCCGAACACGGCGCGGAAATCGGGGCGTTGAAAGCACAAACCTTGGTTGACTTCGCGGCCGATCAGAGTGATGTATAGACGTGCAAAGGACACAAAACCCCTAGTCAGATAAGGAAAAACTACCGATGGTGATGATGGAGCGGGTGACCCGCCACCCCAGAGAGCGGGGACACGAAAGGTCGCGGCGTATGCCCGGATTTCGATGGAAACCGAACGCTCCCCGAAATCACTGTCGGCACAGATCTCCCGCTACTCCGAACTGATCCAATCGACACCCGGCTGGGAGTATGCAGGCGTGTTCGCTGACTCCGGCATCTCGGGCACCACCACCAACCGGCCCCAATTCCAGGCCATGCTCGACCGTGCCCGCATCGGAGAGATCGACCTGATTTTGACGAAGTCAATCTCTCGGTTCGCCCGCAACACCGTCGACCTGCTGAAGACCATCCGGGAGTTGAAAACCCTCGGCGTGGAAGTCCGGTTCGATAAGGAGGGCATCTCCACGTTCTCCGCTGATGGGGAACTCGTGCTCACCCTGCTCGCCAGCAGGAGCAAGGTGGACGAGGTGATCGACCGCGCTGTGGCCGCCGAGCTCGACACCACCGACCTGCACATCGAAGCCGACCAACTCTTCGCCCAAGTAGGTGCCGCCGCCGAAGCGATCGACGCGCTCATCGCCCGCAACGCCCGCGTCGCCCAAGACCAGACCGAATACCAGCGTCGCTTCGACAAACTCACCACCGACCACGCCGCGCTCCTAGAGGAGTACCACCGGCTCCTCGACCAGATCAGCGACCTTGAGAACCGGCAAGCCGCTTACCGCTACTACAAGGAACAACTCGCCACCCTCGACTCGGTTAGCATCAAGTTCACCCCATACCTATGGCACACCCTCGTTGACCACGCCGAAGTGGGCACCGACGGCGCAATCATGTTCACGTTCAGGGATGGCAGCTCCCGTCAGCAGCTGATCGGCAAGTAGCGGAGTTACGACTCAGCCGTTGAGCTGTCCAATCGGCGATGAAGCAGGCTGGCGAGCGCCAAGTATTCCAGCGCCTCCTGGGCATCTTGGTCGACAGCGAGTTCATGTGCTCCGGGGTTACGAATGCCAAGCATCGCGTCCCTGAAGATGGTATGAAAACCGGCCTGCTCATCCTGTCCTGACCGACCCTCAAGAAGCGAAACGTTCAATCGCGGCGCTTTGCCACCAAAGGCTTCATCCATCAACCTGGTGCCTGAAGCTTCTGAACCTAGGAGGTCACGAACCCGAACCTCGATTGACTTGAAAGCTTCGCTCACAGCCCGACTGAAATGGCCGTCAGCGAACAAGTCCGCGCTTGCCTCTGCCACCGCAGGATGCAGCCCCTCAAAACTGAGTCGCCTTACTGGTGCTGTGCGTGGCGGCAACTCCTTGCTGAGGTGAACTTCGGTGAAGGCCATGTCGGCAAAGGGTCCGTTGGGTAGGTCGTTGATAACGACTTTCTTGGCGAAGAACCGCATCGTGCCGCCGCGAGGATCTGGCAACTTGATGATGTCTCCTTCGTAGACAGGAGTTTCCTTCGCCACGTAGGCCTTGTCGATCCCTTGGTCGTTCAGGATCGAGGCTTCTACTTCGGAGCGCTGCTCGGTTGGACCCGGTTCACGAATGAGGGTGACCATCCGAGTCCCTGAGCGGCGAATGATGTCCGGCAAGGGCATGAACCAACGACCTCCTATTTGAACCACTCACGCCGCGAGCGCGACTGTGCCGCCATTTTGTATCCAAGTAGGGTTGAAAGCTTCCATAAAGTGCATGCTCCCAAGCTCGTCAAGAAACGCTGCAAGCTCAGCTCGCTTAGTCTTAGACCCCTTGGTAGAAGCAATCAGACTTTCTGCGCGGGCGCGTAAATCATCCAGAAAGAGAGGGTTGATAGTCTTGAGAATATTCTCTTCTGAAGTGTAATGTTCCCCCGCTGCGCGGCGCGCCTCACGTGACTTCACAAGCTGGAACATTGACCCGAAAATAGCGGTTGAAATCTGGGACCAGTCGAAACCACACGCAATCAACAGCTGTTCGCGAAGCTCGCGCGTAAAGTACTCGGTCGGGGTGCGCTCGGCGAACAAAGACCCGTTCACGTAAGGGAACCGGGCCATTAGCTCAGGTACGTGGCGCATTCGCGAGCGCTTAGCTTCGGGAGTGTCCAGGTACTCAAACAAGGCGTTAATCTGTGTGCCCAGGTCTGAACCGTCTTCGCGGGTGTGCTTACGCAGGAACCGGGTGAAGAGATGCATTTCCCAAATACCGGCATCATCGCCAAAAAGCAGGAAAAGGATACGGGTGAGGAACATTGAAGTTTCCTGCACGCGAAGGTCTTCATCTTCAGCATTCTGCGCGGCTTCTTCACCGACAGGAGTATCAGTATCGCCCATCATCGCCTGATATAGGTTCGCCATAATTTTCGATGCGGCTATCGTGAGTTCCTGTTGTTCCTCGGCGCTAATAGCTTCTTCGCCCGCTAGGAATTTCAAAGTATCGTAGCGATCCGGTAACTGTTCGAGCGTGAACTCTTCCCGGTCACCAGTGCGGCGGTTCACGAATATAAAACGCTCAAAATCACTAACCGCAAGGTAACGCGGCAGGTTCTCTTCGGGAATACTCCCACCAGCTATGTAATCGCGAGCCTGATCGAGCGCTTCCTCAAGGTTTTTGCCTTCGGTCTTTTGCTCGACCAAAAGTACAGAAGGCCAAAACACATCAATTCGCCCATGATTACCAGTGCTTGCGCGGCGTGCGGGACGCTCAAACTCGGCGACGGTGCCGGGTTTAATACCAAAACACGCAAGAAGGGAATTCCAGAAGGTTTGGGTCTCACTAATTTCAAAGTTCTTGCGAGATGACCGTCTATGACTGTCAATTTTCTGCCGCCACTGCTGTGTGAAACGGCTAAGTTCGCCCTGAATATAGGTGCGGTCATAATAAGTCTGCATCAGATGTCCAGTCCTGATTGATGTGGTGATATAGCGTTTCTATTGTGCACGGTGAGAAAGGTAAAAACCTAATGTTTCTCTGCCTATATGCGTAAAATGCACGGCAGATTACGGATGCGGTAATTATCGTCCGTCGCGGGCAGCGCAGGAACGGTGAGTACCACATCAGGCAGGGCTGAACACAGCAAGCCCGCACAGGTTGCTCGGGTTACGTATACCTGTGCGGGGGTTCGGTCCTCAGTACGGGTCCTTAGGGTTACTCTTCACGTAGCCAGCGAGCGGCTTCGGCTGCATAGTAAGTGAGAATCATGTCTGCACCCGCGCGGTGAATCGAACGCAGTGCCTCTAACGCCACGGCGCGGCGGTCGATCCAGCCGTTTGCCGCGGCGGCCTCAATCATGGCGTACTCCCCCGACACCTGGTACGCCGCCACCGGCACAGGTGAAAACTCGGCGACCTCACGCACAATATCGAGGTAACTTCCGGCGGGCTTGACCATCACCATATCGGCGCCCTCGTCAATATCGGTCTGCACCTCTAGGAGAGATTCGCGGCGGTTCGCCGGATCCTGCTGATACGTTTTGCGGTTCCCGGTAAAGCTAGACTCCACCGCATCGCGGAACGGACCAAAGAACGCGGAGGCATACTTCGCCGAATACGCCATGATAGAGACGTTCTGGAACCCGGCCTCGTCCAGCGCGGCGCGCATCGCGGCAATCTGCCCGTCCATCATGCCCGAAGGCGATACCGTATGCGCCCCGGCGCGTGCCTGAGACACTGCCATCTTGCAGTACAGTTCCACGGTTGCATCGTTATCGACAATCATGGTGCCGTAACCGTCATCAACAAGCACGCCGCAGTGCCCGTGAGAGGTGAATTCGTCCAGGCAGGTATCGGCCATAATAACAATCTCGTCGCCAAACTCGGCACGGCAGGCAGCGATAGCGCGGTTCAAAATGCCGTTGTCGGCCCAGGCCGCCGAGCCTACTTCGTCCTTATCATCGTCAAGCGGAACCCCGAAGAGGTCAATGCATTTAATGCCCGCCTCCGCGGCCTGGCGCACGGCGGGAATTAAGGACTCTAGCGTGTGCTGGTACTGGCCGGGCATTGATGCAATCGGCTGCGGCTCGCTAATGCCGTCGCGCACGAAAAACACCTGAATAAGCTGCTCGGGACGCAACGCGGTCTCGGCGGTGAGGGCACGCATCGCGGCGGTGGTGCGCAGTCGGCGGGGTCGTCGGGTAAGATTCATCGACATAACCTTTCACAAAATACTTCTATGTTTAGCGAGATGCATCTAGGCTGAATGCAGCAGTTCAATGGCTGCTAGAGCCAGGGCCTCCGGGGTGGGAGAATAGGCAGTCCTATGGCGCAGCCCCAGATCCTCGCATATGCGGGCGGTCGTGCTGCCGATAGCTGCCACCGGCGGAATTCGTGCGGGGTTAGGGTTCTCCCCCACCAGCTCTTTGAGCCTTGACGGAGCGGTGGCGACAATAACGTCTACCGCGGCGGAATTCGAGCCAGTACCGACAATAAGCTCACGCGCATTCACACAAGAAATCTCTCCCGCCTCAAGTACGGAGGCGGTCGCCGGCACCATCTCATATACCACTGCACGCACAGCACGGAAGCCTAACCCCACCAGCCCTTCACGCAGAGTTGGGCGGGCGTTTGCCCCTTCAAAGACGAGCACGCTCGCCTGCGCAGAAAGCATATCGTCCCAGCCCAATGCAGCAGATTCCGGGGTATTCTGCGGCTTACGCAGGCTCTCAGGGATGCCCAGCTCGGGGTTGGCGCCCTCGGTAGGAAATTCTGCGAGCATACCCAGAGCATCCTGCTTTTCGGGCATGAAATGGGGTTCCAAACCGATCTCACGTAGTGCCCGTGCTGTTGCAGACCCCACGCAGGCAATCCGGGTTCCGCCATCACGCAGCGCCCACGCAAAGGAGGTGCCAAAAAGCTCGGCGCAGGAACGCACCGCATTCGCACTCGTGAAAGTTGCCCAGAGGAAGGCTCCTTCCGCCGCTAAGCTCACCAAGGAAAACAGCGAATACTCGGGCGCAACTGTACGGGGCAGCTGCATGGGCGCAAAATCCACCTGAATCTTCGGAATGCCTCGCTCCGCCGCCAAATCGTTCAAAGCACGCTCAAAAGGCGCGCCTTGAGCCGCCGTGCGGGTCAGCAGAACACGAGCCACGCTCTATTTCACCTCAAGACCGGCAAGGGCTGCGGCGCCCATCTGAAGCAGGTCTTCGGCAACGCGAATACCCAGTCGTTCAGCGCCGGGAACATCAAGCTCACCGGTGGCGGACGTGTGGCGCAAGCTTTCGGTACCGTCAGGCGATGCGACAACTGCTGTGAGCACAAGGTCGCCGTCTTTGACGGTGGCATAGGCACCGATAGGGGCGGCGCATCCGGCTTCAAGACGGCGCAGAAGACGACGTTCGGCGGTGACCTCAAGGTGGGTTTCAAAGTGGTCGGCAGCAATAAGAGCTTCCCCCAGGGTGCGCACAGGCTGGGAAATTTCAGGGTCGAATAAAGTCGCGGTATCGGGGTTAACAAATTCTGTTTCGCGTACCTCAATAGCGAGCGCGCCCTGCCCGGGGGCCGGGAGCATGCGGGAGGGGTCAAGGTATTCGGTAATAACGGATTCTTTGCCGAGACGTTTGAGCCCCGAAACGGCGAGGATAACGGCATCGCAATCACCGGTGTTTTCGGTACCGATTCCACGGTGTGCGGCTTCGTCGGTTTCGGTGCTGTCACGCACGACGACTTGGCGGTTTCCGTGTTCTTCGAGCCCTTTCACACGGGCTATGCGAGTGCCCACGTTGCCGCGGATATCGACGATTTCAAGGTCGGGGCGCAGAGCACGTACTTGTGCGGCGCGACGCGGTGACCCGGTACCGACGCGAGCGCCCGTAGGCAGAGTATCGAGGGTGAGGTTATCACGCGCTACCAGGGCATCGCGCGGGTCTTCACGTTCAAGAATTGCCGCGATGACGAGCCCGGGGCACGGTTCGGCAGGTAAGTCTTTGAGCGAGTGCACCGCAACATCGACTCCGTCGGGGGTATCGCCGTCGAGAAGGCGCTGGCGCAGTGCGGCGGCGAAGACTCCGGTGCCGCCGAGGGTTGCGAGCGGCCCGGTGAGCACATCCCCGTCAGTTTTGACGGTGGTGATGTCAAAGGATAGGGTGCGTTCGGCGCCGTGTTCGCGGG
>ERZ773021.425-NODE-425-length-19652-cov-4.95959_pt1 | contig 19652 bp, 15 predicted proteins | sample MGYA00511668_ERZ773021 | MGnify/ENA primary metagenome ERZ773021 (study PRJEB29015, sample SAMEA2737961) | human oral metagenome | biome: human oral; feature: human-associated habitat; material: dental | place: China | collected 2032 ... | reverse complement strand
CATCCTCACCCAGGCCCGGTCCTCCGAGGAGCACGACGCCGGACAGATCATCCGCAACTTCATCTCACACTTCACCCGCAGCTGAGCTGTCGCCCTTGGGGCCGCAAGCCCCGAACGACTCGGGGGTCCAGGCGCAGCTCTGGAGCTGAGAGCCACGACCATCAGGACGTTGCCATGACTTACCCACCCGCCTATCCGGGGCCGCCACAGGGATACAACGGCCCATCGAGCCCGCAGTACCCGCCGCAGGCGGCCTATGGCCAGCCCCCGGTGAGCGCTCCGCAGGGCGGGGCGACATACGGGCAGGCGCCGACGCCGGCTGGTCACGGCGCGTACATGCCTCCCGCGCAAAGCGCAATTCCGACACAGTCGGTGGTGCGCCCACCCGGGGCCCCCGCCTTCCCGAGCCAGCCCTATCCGCCTGCGCCCGTGCAGGCCTCCGCACCGCAGTATCAGCCGTACCAGCCGTACCAGCAGCAGTACCAGCAAGGCGCGGGCTCACGCACTGGTTTCGAGTACCTGAGCGGAGCGGTGACCGCACCGGGCTACTCCGCCTCCGCCAGACCGCCACAGCTGAGCAGCCCGCGCCCAGGAACGACCTCATCCCAACCCGTGGGCGCACCACACCATGTGCCGTGGAGCGGTGCGAAGGCCGTGGCGCTCACGGCACTGCTCGTACTCGCCGTCCTGGAGGCCGCGAACTTCATTATGTCGATGAATGCGTACATTACGAGCAAGCACAGTTGGCTCTCCCTCTCCAGACTGGCGGCCTCAATGATATACATCAGCATCACGCCGAACCTGTGGTGGCTCTTCTTCGCCTTCCGTCGCCTCTTCCGAAACCAGCCCGTCTCCGAGATGACCGGATTGGCGCTGTGGTTCGGATTCGTGGCAGTCATGCTCCCAACCGGAACAGCCCAGTCCCATCAGATTCATATCAACGCCGTCATCATTGTTATCTCTTTCTTCGTCGCAACTGTCGGAGCCGTCGCGACCACACGACTTAACCAGAGGCTGAAGGAGCCGCGATCCTGGATCCTGACCCTCGCCGTAGGCTCCTGTCAGTTCATCCTGTTCAACACGATTCTCCGTTTCGCGAATTTTGGCTGGGTCGTCTACGCCTCGATGTCAAACGGCCAGAGCATCACTCACTACACCTCACATCTCTGGCTCGTGTGGTCGGACTCCGACGTAGTCGGGATTCCCTTGGTGCCCAGCCTGATATTCTCCGCCCTCATCGCCATTGTGTCGGGTATCGGCGTCATCCAGGCGGCCCGCGGATCTTATGGCAAGACATTTAAGATAACGTCCATTACTTGCGCATCCCTGTTGAGCCTCGACAGCCTCTTCGTCTCCACCGTCTTCGGAGGGCCCTCGGCTGACGGGCACAGTCATACGCCGTCCGAGACCGGTTTCATGCTGCTGGCAGTCATCGTCGTGGGGATCGTCACCGTCGGTTCGACGGTGGCCGCCGCCCGTCACCTCACCAGCGAGGAGTCCACCGGAGGAGCTCAGCAGGGACTTCATACTGGAGGAGCACGGGGCATGCAAAACCGCTTCAGCCGGTATCACCGGTCCCAGTCACCATGGACGGGCGGATACTGAGCCGGTCCCACCACCGCGAGGTCGGCACGCGCCACCGCCTCGGTTATCGACACCGACCAACAGGTCGAGCACAATGCCCACTATGCGGCAGCCACCTCCACCTCAGAGCAGCCCTGCTCCGACGCCGTCGGACGCTTATGGATACGGCCCGGCCACGCCATACGGCGTGATGCCACACGGGCCGCACACCACTGCGTCACCACCGCTTGCGGCCCTCACACCGGACCGCGGGCCCCAGGGCGGGCAGCAAGCCGACTACCCCTATCTTTTCCAGGGACAGAGGAGCACCCCGACGCAACCGGTGGCCCCGCACCTGTCCAGCATCGGCCAGCCCGCCAGCAGTATCGTCACCAACGGGACTGATATCGACCCCTATTCGGCAGGGCCCACCGCCAGCTTTCCCAGGTTCACCCCCGCCCCGCTCCCGGGCCCCGCTCCTGCGACCCCGCAGCCGTTCGTGCCGCCATCACTGGCCAGCGCGCCGCTCGGCATCACCCGCAAGACTGCCTTCCCCTCACCCGCCCCCTGGAGACGCGACCGACTGGCCGCCCTCGCGCTGACACTGTTAGCAGTCGGATTTCACGTGATATGGACAATCAATGACACGTCCACAAACCAGGCCTTCCCTTCCTTACAGAACCCCACGGCGCGCGACTACATCCAGGCACTGACGTACATCCCACTAACATTAGGCGCCTGGTGGCTCATTCTTATCCCTATCTCCATCGTCAACATCATCAGAAACCAGGCCAGCGCCATCACAACAGCGGCCGCAATTCAACTACTCTTCATTGACGCATTAATACTGAACAACGACCCCATCGGCAACCCATTCCCCATTTTGTGTCTGCTGGCCACTGGCTCCGCAGCGATCTTCACAACCCGGATGGGAAGGACCGCCAACCCTCCTCGACACTGGCTGGTCAGTCTTGGAATGGCGATGAACCTGTTCCTCCTCATATCAATGCTCCACCGGATCACAAAACTGCTCCTCAACGCAAAATTTTATCAATCAGCCATGAGCAGCCAGACGGTCAATTTATGGATGACCCCCGCAGTCGGACCGAATGATCGGGGAATACCACTCACTGTTGGGATAGTCATCACGATCATCTTAGCCGTCATTGCCTCGATCAACCTCTATCTGGGAGTCTCATCTCCCACCAGTCGCGTATTCCGCTACACCGTTGGACTCGCCCCAACACTCATAGCCCTGGTCAACATGTATATTCTCTCCGCGTTCGGCATATCCCGCGCTGTCGTCTCCTCAGGTCTCGGGCTGAGCAGTACTGGCCAGCGGTTGCCGTATGTCATCTTCCGAGCGTGGGCTGCATCGATCCTGCTGGGAGCCATCGCCGTCGGGATCACCGTGCTGCTACGCCGACGCGCGTCCGCCATGAAGCACAAGGCACGTCAGTTCGTACCAGCGGCCACAAGCACACAACAACCCCAGCGCATGTGAGCTACTGGCCCCACGCCCAATAGGCACCCCCACGCACCCCACTTGACCTTACGCAGGTACGGGCTCACCCCATCCGTATGGAGAGATCCTCGCTGCCCCGCGCCTGCATCCGGCCAGAGGAGCCGGCAGGCACGGGTACCACTCACATGGTTGGCGGCGTCCACGCGAGCTGAAGAGTGCGCACCCCATCACGGCTGATGATTCGAGCCCGCCCAGCCGGGCCGGGCTGCGGCTTCTGCCGTCCCAGCAGCGGCCCCTCATCAGGGTTGCCGGGCAGCATGATGCCCGGCGTGGACAGATCGCTGAGTGTCTGCATGATCGGCTCGTACATAGCACGCGTCGTTCCACCGATGCGGCGCGTGAGCACGAGGTGAAGACCGATGTCCTGAGCCTGCGCCAGCAGGGGCTGCAGAGGTGCAAGCGGGTTGGAGGTATTCGTCGCCACCAGGTCGTAGTCGTCCACGAGGAGGTAGATCTCCGGCCCTCTCCACCATGAGCGGTTGCGCAGCTGTTCGGCCGTGACGTCGGGGCCCGGCAGACGCCCTTGAAGGTAACCCGAGAGGTCGTTGATCTCGGAGACGGCCATGTCGCGCACTGAGAGGTAGGCGAGCAGAAACTCCTCGGGAATCTCCCCCAGCAGGTTGCGGCGCAGGTCGATGGCGAGAATCCGCACCTCATCGGGCGTCTTGCCGCGAATCAGCTCGCGGGTCAGAGCGCGCAGGAAGGTGGTCTTCCCCTTCTTGGCGTCACCGAGCACGATGAGGTTGGGATCCTGCTCCATGGCCAGCGTGACCGGCTCCAGGCGGGCCTCGTCGATACCGATGACGGGGCCGGCGTCGGCGGGCACCATGGCCTGGAGCTCAGCCAGGTCGATCTGGGTCGGCAGCAGGCGCAGCTTGGGACCGGGCGCTCCCTTCCATGCACTGGCGAGCTGCTGGCAGGCGTGGTGAATCCCCTGTGCCAGGGTGGAGTCGTCGTGGTTGCCGTCAATACGCGGCAGCGCCACGAGCATGTGGCGGGCCTGTCGATCCAGGCCGCGCCCCGGTCTGCCCTCAGGCACCTGGCGGGCGATCTTCCGATTGATCTCTGAATCCGCGGGGTCGCCCAGGCGCAGCTCGATCCGAGTTCCGATGGCGTCACGAATCGCCGCTCGCAGGTCCATCCACCGGTTGGAGGACAGGACGAAGTGCACACCGAGCGCCAGTGCGCGCGGTGCCAGATCCTGCACCTCCATGGAGATGTCCTCGAAATCGGTCCTGAGGGTGGCCCAGCCGTCAATGACGAGGAAGATGTCTCCGTACCCGTCGTCGACACGCCCCGCAGCCCGCTCACGCCGATACGTCTGAATCGAGTCGATTCGGTTGGCCCGGAAGTAGCGTTCGCGATCGTCGAGCAGGGAGGTGATCTCCGCCATGATCCGGGCCACGATGTCCGGCTCATCGCGTGTGGCCATTCCGGACAGATGGGGCAGGTCCAGCATCGTCGAGAAGGTTCCGCCGCCGAGGTCGATGACATAGAACTGCACCTCGGCCGGCGTGCGGGTGAGAGCCAACGACATGACCAGCGAACGCATTGTCGTCGACTTTCCGGACAGGGGCCCGCCGACGACGGCGACGTGACCACCGGCACCCGACAGATCCACGGTGAGCGTCTCGCGACGCTGTTCCAGGGGGACATCCGTGACGCCCAGGGGCGCCACGAGGTCGCCCCTCGCCCGCCATGACGGCGAGGTCAGGCCCAGGTTCTGGTCAACCACCAGATCGGACATGAGAGCGTCAAAGGTCTCGCTGACCTCAAGCGGCGGCAACCAGATCTGGTGAGCCGGGATGCCGTGGCCGGCCATCCGGTCCACGGCGATGTCCATGGTGGTGCTGTCGGCGTAGACCTCGTCCTGCGGGAATGCCTCGGGCTCGGGCGCAGCGGTTTCCTCGGCCTCGACGGTCACTTCCTCGTCGGGGATCTCCACCTCGACGTCCTGGGCGGTGAACGGCAGGATCTCGACGGCACTTCGTGCCGTGTCGGCCGCCTTGGCGACTCCCGGCAGCTGCAGCGCCCGCGAGGTGCGTCGGGCCGGAGGCTTGCCGGCGACGTAGGAAGCGCGGAAACGAGTCATCGTCTCGGTGTCGCTCTTGAGATAGCCGCTTCCCGGCAGGGGAGGCAGGTGATAGGCATCCGGGGACCCCAGAACCGTACGGGACTCGCTGGCGGAGAAGGTACGCAGACCAATGCGGTAGGACAAGTGCGAGTCCAGACCGCGCAGGCGCCCCTCCTCCAGTCGCTGAGAGGACAGGAGCAGATGCATCTGCAGCGATCGTCCCAGTCGACCAATGGCCACGAAGGTGTCGATGAAGTCCGGCTTGGCGGACAGGAGCTCGGAGAACTCGTCCAGGATGATGAACAGCGCCGGAAGCGGGTCGCCGTTGTGCTTGCCCTTGACCCGATCCTGCTCGTAGTCCATGACGTTGGCGTAGTTTCCGGCGTCGTGCAGCATCTGCTGACGACGATTCATCTCGCCGCGCAGCGCCTCAGCCATACGGTCGACGAGCCCCAGCTCGCTCTCCAGGTTCGAGATCATCGCCGAGACGTGCGGGAGCTCGGACATTCCGGCGAAGGTCGCTCCACCCTTGAAGTCGACCAGCACGAAGTTGAGCTGGTCCGGCCCGTGAGTGAGGGCCAGGGCCAGCACGAGCGTGCGCAGCACCTCCGACTTACCTGAACCAGTGGCGCCCACGAGCAGACCATGGGGGCCCATACCGTTCTCCGCCGACTCCTTGATGTCGAGCGCCACCGGCTCGCCCTCGGGCGTCACCGCGAAGGGCACGTTGAGGCGCTCAGCGCCAGTGCGCTTGACCCACTGGGTGTCGGGGTTGAAGTCCCTCACGTCTCCCAGGTGCAGGAGCCGCAACAGGTCCTCGGAACGCTCGGGATCGGAGGTTCCCACTGGGGCTGAGGGGGTGACGTCCTCCCCAACCGTCTGGTAGCGCGCCACCAGCCGGCGGGCGACGGCCTCAGCGCCATTGATGCTGATGGAGTCGGCCAGCGCCGGACTGGGATCCTGGCCGGCGAGCTCGACGTTCATGGGGACCGCTGCCTTGTCGGGAGTCTCGCTCAAGACGGTCTCGGACTGGCTGTCGGAGGGGCTGAGGACCAGGCGCAGGCGGTTGGGCAGGACCAGGGGCTGCCCCACACGCTGAGCGAAGCTGATGACGGTCACGCCCTGGAGCCCGCGATCCGCTGTCAGCGGGGAGCTGGGAGGGAGCGTGCCACCGTCGACCAGGACGATGATGTGAGGCAGCGGAGGCTCCCCCGCGGCGGAGGAGAAGGTGCCCCGCGCACTGAAGTCCTCGGGCAGCTTGTCCGTGAGCTCGTCCAGGGAGTGCGCTATGAGCCGTGATGGCCCGACGGCGTCCGCCACGGAATCGGACCAGGCATGGGGCGCCCACTTCACCCAGTCCCACTCGGGTTCCGCCTCCTGGGAGGTGAGGACGGCCAGCCTCACCAGGGCGGGTGAGGTCAGAGCCAGGATGTGCGCGAGCATGGCCCGCACCTGGGCGCGAGCCTCGCTCAGCGGGCCGACCACCTCGATGTGGGAGAAGGCGCTCAGCTCGATGCCGAAGGGGAGGGCGTCCACCTCGGTGTGGGTGGTGACGAAACGGTGCATCGCTGACAGGCACACCGGGTCCGGAGTGCTCAGAGGGCCGACTTCCTCAGCCTCGATGGTCGCCGCCAGCGGCTGGGAGGAGCGCCCCAACCTCACGAGCAGGTGGTCCTGCCCCTGGCGCCGTTCCCACACCCTGGCCCCGTGCTGCACCAGGTACGGAAGGGCCTCCGGCTCAGGCAGGTGGTTCACAGCAGTGCGGCGCTGGTTCTTGGCCGCCTCCCGGACCTCGGAGCGCACCTCTGAGATGTAGCCGAGGTACTCGCGGCGCTGGTTCGTGACGTTGTTACGGTGCTGACGGATCTGGCGGTACACGTTGAACACGGCCATCGACAGCATGGCCACAACCATCCCGCCGCTCGTGAGCAACATTCGCGTGTTGTTGTTATTGGAGATGGCCATGAACACCATGACGCCCATCGAGCCGGCCATCGGCAGCACCATCGTCAGCGAACTGGTGGCGTCCTGCGGTGTGATGGCGTTGGGCGGGGCCTTGAGCTCGATCGTCTCGGTCGACGCTTCGGAAGTGTCGATGGTCACGTTCTGCTCCTCGGTGTTCATGAGGGTGGGAAGGGTGTACTGCACGTGGGACGACAGGTTCGACTTCGTGAGAAGTAACCGACCGAGGTGAAGCCCACCCAGCCGGGTGCTGACGTCATAGTATCGATAGAGTCACGGTTGTCTGCACCTCGGCTGACCTTCTCTCCCCCAACCCTCTCGGAGTACTGATCCTCGGATGAATGCGACCAGCACCCGCGTCACCCTCGTCCACGAGGGCGAGCGGCTCGACATGGCGGCACGCACTGGAGTACCCATTGGTGCGCTCGTGCCTCCGCCGAAGGCGCACCAGCCCAGCGGGTTCCTCATCGCAACAGCCGACGGGACAGTGGTGGACGCCGAGGCAGCCGTGGGAACCGACGTCCTGGAGGGCACCGTCCTCGTCACCACACCGGTTCGGGCCGACCTACGGACCTATAGGACCGCGGACGCCGGCCTCGAGAGCGCTCTGCGCGCATCAGCCGGAGAGACGGCCTTCGTTCTGGTGTCCGTTCTCTGCTTCTTCTTAGGGGGGCTGCCGCCCTTGATCGGGCACGGTCAGCTTCTCTCGACGGCATTGCAGATCGCGGGAGCCTGCCTTCTGGTCATTCTTCTGGTCTCCGCGGCCTTCAGGCCCGCCAGACAGCGATCGGCGGTGCGAGAGGCCCTGGGCGCACTAACCGTCCCCCTGGCGGGGGGAGCGGCAGGCGCTCTTCTGGCGCCCGTCTCCAGCCCGGACTCCCGGTTACTGGTCGCGCTGCTCGCTATGTGGGGCACGGGGGCTGCGGCCCTGCTGCTGTGGATCGCCCGCAGGGGGGCTAGTGAAGCAGTTTCAGCGGGCGCCTGGCTCTTCCTGGCCGCCGTCGGGACGATCGTGCCGGCTACGGGAATCTCGCACGTTCCCGTCCTGATGGTGCTCATGGCGGTGGGAGCCGTTGGCGGACTGCTGATCCCGGGCTTCGCCGTGCAAGTCCCCAATCAGCAGCTGCTGGATATGACTCAGCTGCGAGTCATGGGGCGTTCTGTGCGCCAACCCACGATGCCCCCGTCAAGAGAGGTATCTCCTCGCTCCGTCTCGCGCTCCGTGGCTCAGACAACGGTGTCCTCGGTCGCGCTGGAGATCGCCTTCGGGAGCCTGGTGCTACTCAGCCTGCCGACGGCGATCCAGACCGCGTTGGCCGACGGCGTGACGGCCTGGGGGGCTCGGGTCGAGATCGTGTGCGTCATGCTGCTTCTGCTGCTACGCCCGCGTACCGCTCACTCGCGAGTGCTGCGCCTCACACCAAGGCTGGTCGTCGCCGTCGCGATCGTCCTGGCGCTGGTTCTGCTGTGGATCGATGGCGGCGCGGGAGTCATCACACGAACCTGGAGCCAAGTAGTCGCTTTCATCATTTTCCTCACAACAGCGGGCACTTTCGCGGTAGGGATGTTCCTCAGTACCGTTCGGTCGGCATGGTGGGGTCGACTTGGTGACATCTTCCAGACCCTCGCCGCTGTGGGGATTCTCCCCTCGGCCGTGATCGCAGCAGGACTGATCGACGTTATGAGGCAGCTATGAGAATCATGTCGACCTCCGTCGCACGTGCGGCGAAGCGTGCGCGCACTCGCAGCGACTGGCGTCCTCTTACCACCGGAGAGGCGGTGGCCGCCGCCGCCGTCGACGTCCTCCTGCTGGTCGTCGTCGTTCTCGTCCCGATGCTGGCACTCAACGTCAAGGCACTGCCCTGGATTCTGCTCGCTCAGGTGATCGTGGCTCAGAGCCTGGTTCTTGCACGTTTCGGGAGAACAGCCGGGTTGGCAACGGTGTCGGCCACTGTGGTGGTCCCGCAGCAGGGAGCCGCCCCGGGGATCGGGCGAGCCCTGGTGAGAGTGCTTCTGCCCTTCCTCCTCCCCTTCCAGATCAACCCCCACAGGTCGGCGGGTCAGTCCGACAAGGACCGGGAACGCCTTCTGGATCGTCTCACCGGGACCTTGACCGTGACACGGCGACCGATGCCGGAGCAGGCGCAGCCAGATGCTGCGGGACGGACTCACACCAAGCCGCGTGGCAACAGGCGCAGCCCGAAGCCTGCTGCAACGCCGACCGTGGCTCCCAAGGTGATGACCCGAGGACCTGCGCAAGACGGGCGACGGCACCCCTCCGCCGGCCCCGTGGCCACCGGCGCGCCCACGTTTCAGCCCCCGGCGCAGCCGGCGCCACCTGTGCACGAGCGCCCCGATCTGGCCGGCCCGGCCTACACGGGAGGGTTCGCCGGAGCTGGCGTGCCGGCAGGCCCCACACCGGTTGCCGCCTCCAGCTCAGGTGCTGCTCGGTCGCGCTTCGCGCCACCGGAGGCGTCTCCCGCACCACCGCCTTCCACGGCTCACTCTCCCGTGGCGCCGACCCCGCCTCCGGCCTCCCTGCCTCCGTCCTCCGTCCCGGCGGCGCCCGACTCCTCCCCGATCACTCCGTCAGTGTTCGCCGCCCCTTCCGGTCCTCCGACGTCGTCGATGCCCACCGGGCCCGGTTCGCACGCTGCGTCGGCACCACCCAGCGCCCCGGCCCCTCAGGCTCCAGCTCAGGCGAGCCATTCTCTACCGCCGTCGCTACCGCCACGGATTCGACCGGCTCGGCAGCAGGCGGCATCCCCGCTGCCCCCAACGGGGGGTTCTGCTCCGTCTGCGGCCAATGGAGCGCACGCCGCTGCCCCCGGGATCCGCAGCGGCGCCCCGGATGCTCCCGGTGGACCGGTTGGCCCACAGAACGCTCAGCTCCCGGTGATACCGCCCTCGTCAGCCGCTTCCGCCGCCTCTCCCTCTTCGCGGCAGTACCCGCCGACGCCTTCGGTCTCTGGAGCACCGGATTTCTCTGCCCCCACCGGACCGTCCTCAGCGCAGCACGGAGATCGCCGACCGAAGACGATCTGACAACCGGGCCGCGCGTTCCTCCATACAACCGACGGTGCTCTGAGCCTTGAAGGCTCAGAGCACCGAAGGGGATGTCGGGACAACGACCGAAAGATCAGGTGAAGCAGGTAGCAGACTTCTGGTCACAAGATTGGTAGTCGCCCTGGGAGGTACTCACGTGGGTGCCGAGCTGCTGGGTCAGCATCTGCTGGCGGCTGATCGCGTCACGGCACTGCGCCATAGCGATGGTGTACTGCTGCTGCGCCTCACCGGACCAGCCACTCTGGGTGGGGCGAAGCTCAGCATCCATGCTATCCAGATCGGATGAGGATTCAGAAGAACGCCGGTGCATCTCAGCGGCAAGCGTCTGCAGCCCACTGTGCCTAACGAGAAGGTCTTCATTACTCGTCATAACTATCTCCTGCGGTGAAATCAAGTGTGTTGGGTCAAGGACAGTAAGGTCGTCAGGTGAGGTTGTGGTAGTTGCTGGCGGCCTCAGAGCCGAGGCGCTGGGCTCCAGCCGCAACCTCCGAGTCGGCGCTCGCCATCGCAGTACCGGTACTCCGCAGGCCATCCGAGAGCTTCAGCAGCGCCTGGTCGATCCGGCGGGACTCCTCCATGAACTGCGCAATAACCTGGGCGACGGCGGCCGCGCCCTGCCCGACCCAGCTGGCCTGGCACTCATCAGCGGCACTCTTGACATGCATAGCGATCATACTCTGATTGGCGCGATGATCATCCACCGTCTTGGCCGCCGTATCAATGACGCCGGCCTCAGCCTTCATCTGCTCGGCCATAAGACTCCTTTCTCCGGGCTGCTCGCGGCAGCCGCTGTGGGCGAACAGCATCGACCAAGACCGTGCGTCGACGGCTTCGAACTGGCCCATACTGCTCTCTGACTCGCCCAGCCTAGTGCACAACAACCGATCGTGGCATTAATTCACGTAATGTGATCGAGATCAGTGTGGGCAGTCTCGCCGCATGAGCCCGCCCCTGCCCCCTAGTCCTGACACCCGATTCGTGATCTACGATGGGGTGTCGCGGCTGCATCCGCAGCCGGTGATGACTCGCCCTCGTCCCGTTCTCCAGGAGAATCGCCTTGCCTCCTCCCGCCTCGCGTGTTCGGCGCAGCTCCTCCCTCATGCCCGTCACCGTCGTCTACGAGCGCATCCCGGTGGACATCTCGCTGCCGGTCGATCTCCCCCTGGTCGAGGTGGTTCCAGCCCTGGCGCAGAAGCTTGAAGGGCTGGGGGAGGAGGCCTCGGCTTACGGCATGTGCTTGACCACGCAGGCGGGTCGTGTTCTCGACGACTCCCTGTCACTGGCGGATCAGCGCGTCGGCGCAGGCGACGTGCTGACGCTCGACCTGCGCAGCACAGAGGCGGAGCACCGCTACGACGATCTGACCGAAGCGGTCGCCGCCGCAGTGGAACGTCAGCAGGTCGCCTGGGACCCCAGGGACACGCTGACCCTGTCGGTGGGAGCCACGTGCCTGCTCTTCACCGCCGGAGGCGCCCTGCTCCTGCGCCAGGGGCCCGGAGGATGGGTGACCCCGGCCTGCGCGGCGGTGGCGGCGGTACTGCTGATCCTGGCCGCGCTGGCCATCAGGCAGATGAAGGAGAAGGGGGCCTGGGCACTGGTCATCACGGCGGCAGTACTCGCCGGCGTGACCCTCCACACCGGGTTCCAGGGACCGCCGACCGGACTGAGGATGGCGGCCGCGGGCGCCGTCGGCGCCTCACTCCTGGGCGCCTGCATACCGTTGCTGGACCGCGATCGTCCGCTGCTCGCAGGCCCCCTGCTCGTGTGCGTGGCCATGATGGCCACGGGGCTGGGGACCCAGGCGCTCGGCTACCGGTTGGCGCCGGTTCTCGCTCTGGTCAGCGCGACCGCTGCCGGCATCTCGCTCCTGACCCCGTGGCTCGCACTCGCCTCAGTCCCAGTGACCATCAGCCTGCCCAACCAACCAGAGGGGTATCACCGAGCCGAGGACGAGGGGCCGATCAAGGCGGCGCTGACATCTCGCATCCTGAACATGCACGGGCTGGTGCTGTCCGTGCGTATCGCCTGCTCGATGATCGTGCTGGTCTCGGTCCCGGCTCTCGCCTCGGTCGGATACGACGGCGTCGCCCTGGTCGCCGCCATCGCGGTCGCCGCGATGCTGAGCACGCGTGCGGTTCGGTCACGGGCGGATGTGACGGCCGGCGTCGTGGGCGGCATGCTCATTTTGGCGACGCTGGTGCTCGTGATCGTCCTCAAACAGGCCGACGTCGTCATGCCCATGGTCGTGCTGGTCGGGGTCGTGGGCCTCGTGGTCCTTCTTCTCAATGTCCTCGGGCCCACGTACCGTCCGAGGCTGGCGCGCCTCACCGATGTCATCGAGATCCTGGTCCTGCTGTCCATCGCACCCTTGGCCGCCCTTGTCATCGGAGTGCTGTGATGGCTTCCAATAAGGACATCCTCAGTGCGCAGCGGTTCAACCGTCAGCGCCTCGTCATGGCCTTCAGCGCGGGGACGCCGGGGGGCCGGGAGGTGGAGCCGCGCAACATGCTCCGACCAGTGATCGGCGGGATCGCGATCGCGCTGGTCATCCTTCTGGTCTCACTGGTCATCGGTCGATTCACCTCCCCGCTGCCCAATGACTGGCAGAACAACACCCTCGTCATCGTGAAGAACGAGGGGACGCGCTACGTGACCATCCGCGGACGTCTACGCCCGGTCACCAACATCGCCAGCGCCCGCCTCCTGTCGGACCCGGGCTCCTTCAAGCAGACCACCGCCGGCGCCGACACGCTGAACGGCATCGAGAGGGGCTCGCAGGTGGGGATCGCCGACGCCCCGGAGTCACTGCCCACAGCGAAGTCCCTGGTGCCCCGGGGATGGGCCGCCTGCTCCTCCACCGCGGGCGCGACCTCGACCTTCGTCGGCTCAGCACCCTCGGGCATGAGCTCGGTGGGGCATGCGCTGGTGTCTGTGGGGAAGACCCACTATCTCATCGCCAACGGCCACCGCTACCCGATTCCCTCCGAGAACCTGGACGCCGCCCTCCACGCCCTGAATCTGGACACCGATCCCGTGGTCCCGGTCGACGCCACCTGGATCAACCTCTTTCCCCAGGGGAGCACGATCAAGCCCTTCTCCCTGTCGGACGCCGGCACCCCGGTGACCACCCTGTCCTCCTCGATCTCCAACCCCATCGCCGGCTCCCTGCTCGTGGTGTCCGACGGCTCAGGGGCTCAGCGCCACTACCTGGTACGAGCCGACGGCCGAGTCGCCCGCCTCAACGAGGTCGAGCTCGCGATGTACAAGCTCGGATCCCCCAACGTCGCTGAGCAGCAGGTCAACGCCTCGGACCTGAGCCAGGCCGGCACGACGACGTCGTCGGCCCCGTCCGACTGGCCCGACACGCTGGGCAAGGGCACCACTGAGAACCAGAGCGCCTGCGCCGTCCTCCAGGTGGACGCCTCGGGTCAGATGACCTCGACGATCAACGCAAGCAATCAGATCGACAAGGGCGGCGTGACAGTCAAGGGGGGAACGGGCGCTCTGGTGCGAGCGACCTCCGGTGGCTCCGCCGGCCAGGTCTTCCTGCTCACGGACGCCGGTCGCGTCTGGGCGCTGGGAGGCGCCACCGCTGACACGGTCACGCAGCTCGGCTACACCATGAGCAACGTGTCCAGCATTCCCTCCCCGTGGATCTCCTTGTTCCCGGCCGGGCCGGAGCTGTCGAAGGCCGCCGTGTGGAAGGGCGTGCAGGACAAGTGAAGCGTTCCCCGCGCCGCCTGGCGGCGTGCGTTCCCGCGGTGATCCTGTTGGCCGCGTCGCCCGTCGTGGGGACGGCACCACTCGCCGGTTCCGCTGCGGTCTCGGGCGCGAGCGGCGTCGCCGGCGGTGCCCTCATGCCCCGGCTTCCCATGCCCGACCCCCAGCCGGCCTCAACGCAGGAAGCCACCCCCGCCCCGCAGGATGCGGCGACCCCGGCGCCCTCGTCCGCACCGTCCGCCTCATCGGAGCAGACCGCGACCGCCGCCCCGCAGGTGCAGACCGGCCCTCCGCCGATCGACACCGAGGTCGCCGACTGCCAGCGGGGGGAGGGGTCACTGCTGACGACCAGCCCGCCGGTGTTCAAGCAGATCGGCGTGGAGCGGGCCTGGGGCGTGACAGAGGGACAGGGCGTCGTTGTGGCCGTTGTCGACTCCGGCGTGGATGCGAACAACCCTCACCTTCAAGGAGCGATGACCCCGGGGGTCGATCTCCTGGGCCGGGGGGACGGCCAGCGCGACGACAGCGGCCACGGGACCGCGGTGGCGGGGATGATCGCCGCCCGTCAGGTGGAGGGCTCCGGCGTCGTCGGGATCGCCAAGAGCGCCACCATCATGCCGGTACGGGTGTACCAGGGGACCTCCGACGACCAGGTGAAGAAGGGCGTCGGCCCCACGCCGGCGCGCACCGCCGAGGGGATTCAGTGGGCCGCTGACAACGGGGCCAAGGTGATCGTCGTCGGCCACATGCTGACTCAGGATGAGCCCGAGGTTCAGGCGGCGGTGAATCACGCGACTGAGGTCGGGGCCCTCGTGGTGGCCGGAACCGGTGCCGTGGAGAGTACGAAGCACCCGAGCGGGGGTGCGACGGCCTCCACCCCACCGCCCGCAACGGACGCGAACGGGGCTGAGGTGCGCTACCCGGCTGCCTACCCGAACGTCCTGGGGGTGACGGGCCTGGACGCCAGCGGCGGCGTCTCGAAGAACATGCTGCACGGCTCTCACGTCGACGTGGCGGTCCCCGCCCAGGCCGTTCCCACCACGTTCCTCGACGAGGGGGACTGCCTGGTCTCCCGGAACGGCCCCTCCCCCGCCTTAGCGGCCGGGTACGCCGCGGGGGTTGCGGCGCTCGTGGTGGCCGCACACCCGGCGGAGACGCCGGCGGACTGGAAGTACCGGTTGACGGCGACGGCGATCCGGCCGGAGCCGACCAAGTCCAGCCCGGAGACCGGCTGGGGGCTCATTGCTCCGTATGCGGCACTGAACTTCGTCAACGACGGTACGGCGGTGGGGCCGGAGAACCCGCGTGGCGCCCACCCGGTGCCGACGCCATCTCCGAGCCCGTTGAAGCCGATCGTTCCTGACCCTGCGCCGTGGCGCCGGGCGCGGCTCGCGGGGGGCATCGGGGCTGCGGGACTGGTGGCGCTGTCCTTGGGGCTGGTGGCCAGCAGGATTCGAGGCCGGAAACAGCCCTGAGGGCGGGCGGTCTTGCCGCCACTGGGCGGAGCCGTGACACCTCGCCATGAGCACCCCTATCGTGTTCGCAGGGCTTTGTTACCAACGGTTCGTAGCAGATCAATGCCCGAGGTGTCGAGGAAGGTGGGGAGTTATCCCCCTGTTATTTACCCAACAGTTTGATGGGAGGCTCCCGCATCCGGTTAGCAGTTAGGGTGGGGCTCATGTCTGATCGGTTGGTTGAGGAGCGCTTGTCTCGGATTGCTGAACAGGTCGCCCAGGCGCAGCGCAATAGCGAGGCGACTGAGCGGGTGCGTGAGCAGGCCGACTCGCTGGAGGTCGAGGGCACGTCCAAGAGCGGCGAGGTCACGGTGGTCGTTGACGCCGCCGGGCGCGTGCGGGATGTGCGTTTCACGGCGGCGAGCCAGGTGCTCAATCCGTCCCAGCTCTCCACAGCGGTCATGGAGGCCATCGACACCGGCCGCCGCGACGCGGCAACCAGGATCCGTGCGATCGTGGATCGTCATATCGGTGTGGATACGGGGCTGGGCCAGGCGATGCTGGAGGCCTACAAGCAGATGGCTGGCCCCAAGGTGGGAGCGACCCGGCGTGCCCAGCAGGCCGAGGAGAGCCGCAACAAGAAGCGCAGCGCGCCTCCCGGTCTCATCTTCCCGGGCATGTAACCCCGGGTGGCCTTCGCCTGCTCAGCACGATCTGGGTGAGCAGGGCAGCACTGACTGTTCTCGACAGAATCACATCAAGGACAAGAGAAGGAAGAAAGGGCCTGTGATGACGGATATTCGGGTTAACGGAGAAACCTTGTGTTCGGGGGCGAAGGATACGGATGCGGTGGCTGCTGGCGTGGCTCAGGCCCGGGACGCTTCCGGTGCGGCACTGGCGGATAACGCGTTCGGCATCATGTGCTCACCGTTGTTCCTGCCGACCTACACGTTGGTGAAGACGGCGGCCGACCTCATGATGGTCTCGGCTGAGAAGGGGCTGCGCAACAGCGCTACGGGCCTGCGGGGTACCGCCACCGCCCTGGAGGGCACCGACTCCAACTCCGCCGCCGGTGCGCGTCAGCTGAGGCCGTGATCGACGATGGGTAACGAGCTTGTCGCTGAGGTTAAAGAGTCGGAGACCGTCTGGTCTGGTTCTCGTCTGATTGAGGACGGTTCTGATCTTAAGGAGGCGTTTGAGTCCAAGAGCTGGGTCGCCGGCGGCCTGGGGACGGCGGCCACGGCCTTGGACACGGCTGCGGCGGTGACGGATCCTCTGGGGGAGGCGCTGTCCGCCGGGGTGGGGTGGATCATTGAGCACCTGGGGAGCCTCAATGAGTGGCTCAATGAGCTCACCGGTGACAGTGACGCGGTGACTGCGGCTGCCTCGACGTGGACGAACATCGCCACCAAGTTGAACTCCTGCGCCAGCGACCTGGACACGGTGTGCTCCAGTCGCCTGGCCGGCCAGGAGTCCCTGGCGGTGGCGACCTTCAAGACCCTGCAGGCCGGCTCAGCCTCCCACCTGCGCATGACCGGCCAGCTGGCCGGCGCGATCTCGGGTGGGCTGACGGTGGCCTCGATGATCGTGCGCATGGTGCACGACATGGTCCGCGACGCGATCTCCGACGTCATCGGCAAGCTCGCCTCCAAGGTCGCCATCGGGGTTCTCACCGCGGGCCTGGCCGCCCCCTGGGCAGTGAGCTCAGCCGTCACTGAAGTCTCCTCCTGGGTGACCCGCCTGTCCAAGGAAGTCGCCGACACGGTCCTGTCGGCCAGGAACCTCAAGGACCTGCTGAGCAAGGCGAACCGCCTGTTCGACGACGTCGGGACTGCTTTTTCTCGCATGGCCTCCCAGGTTGGTGAGAGCGCGGCCAAGAGAGTGGATGATCTCGCCCGGAGCGCTCAGCACCGGATCGAACGGCTCGGCGACTTCCTGACCAACCCCCAGTACGCGCTGGCCGGCGCCCCGGGCATCAGCATGCGCCGGGCCGGCGACATGGGGAAAGCCAAACCCACCGTATACAGACCCAGCAAAGCTCCCACACCCCCCAAGACCCCACGCCCCAACCCCAACGAAGGCCGCTGGGGAGTAAAACTCGACGAAGCCCCAGCCAAGTCCGACCCCAAACCAACCACCGGCGGCGGCGAAGGCACCCCACCCAAGGGCGGAGGCGACGGAAAGGGCGGCGGCGGAAGCGACCCAATGAGCGGCCCAGTCGTCTTCTATCCTCGCAAAAACGCAACAGAAGCCGAAATGAAGGAGTACCAAGAGTACGTCGCGGGCTGTAACCGAGCACTTGAAGCCGGCGCACTGTCAAAAACCGGGAGAGTCCCCACGACAGGCACTGCTCTTGCCGACGAGGCTGCTCGAGCCGCTCGGCAAGAGAGGACGGCACACCCCGAATTGTATTCGGGTGGCAAAGTTGCCGGTCACGTTCCGGACAGCACTTGGATGGGCAAGGCGGAGCCCTACGAGTGGCAGCCAATGTCACCCAAGGTGAACTCTAGCCTGGGAGGACAGAATAAGCGCTATCCTGTAGGGTACAAACCGACGGAGTTCCTTCTCGGGGAAAGGGAATGAGACATGACTGGTGAGACTACTGGCGCTGCCGGTGAGGCTAGTCAGGGGGTCCGGGAGTTTACGTGGCCGGACTACATCGGCTGGGGCGCGATGATTAACCAGGCGCGGATGGAGGCCGACTGGAAGGGCTTGTGGGACTACGCCATACCGCACCTGCACGCCACAGAGGAGACCGTAGCCAACACCGAGGCCCAGCTGGGCTTCCGCCTGCCGGAGTCCTACCGCGGATTCCTCCTGGCCTCCAACGGCTGGCCCTGCTTCTACCAGGACATGACGGCCTTCTCCACCTCCGACCTACTGGGCGGCGAGCTGCACGAGGCCGGCCAGATCCCGCTGGAGCTGGAGGAGTGTGTCGAGGCCATGGCCGCTGACGGTGTCATCGCCGCTGACCACTTCCCCGTGGCCGCCTCTTTGACCCAGACTGACGTCGCTCTCATGGGAAAGCCCGGCACCCCGGCGGAGGGGACCGTCTCCTGGGTGCGCGGCGAAGTGATCGAGCGATACGACGACTTCCTGGACTACTACCTGTCCATGATGGAGCTCAACAAGATCGAGATTACCCGCCTCCGAAAAGACTATGGTCCCAAGCCCGACGGTGTGCCTCACGCTGTCATCGGCCGTCCCGGCAGCCCACCCGTCCTCGAAGAGGCCCGCCGCGACGACCTCTAGAACCGACCATAGGCAGCTCTCTCCACTCGGATTCAGCCTTGAAGTACCGCCTTCTCCTGCCCGGCCGCACACCACCCCCGCAGGGGCACGGATAGCCGCTGAAGCCGGGGAGTAGCCCCCGTCAGCCTTGTGGTGCTGGGGCCAAGTCGAGACAACCGACTTGACCCCAGCACCACAAGGCCTTTCCGCTCCTACCCCAAGCCAGCGGATCAACTGCTTACACTCAGCCCAAAAACCAACCTGTTTAGTGAACGCCTTAAACAAGATCACAACTACTGCTCGTTCACCTCAACAAGGACCGAAGCACACCCACCACCCGCCGAGACAATCCACCTACCACCACACCAGATGACGAAGCAACGCCGTCGGTCAAGCAACCGCCTCACCAGGAAGGCCACACCCGGCACCTGCGCATGACCGGCCAGCTGGCCGGCGCGATCTCGGGTGGGCTGACGGTGGCCTCAATGATCGTGCGCATGGTGCACGACATGGTCCGCGACGCCATCTCAGACGTCATCGGCAAGCTCGCCTCCAAGGTCGCCATCGGCGCTCTCACCGCGGGCCTGGCTGCCCCCTGGGCGGTGACCTCAGCCGTCACTGAAGTCTCCTCCTGGGTGACCCGCCTGTCCAAGGAGGTAGCCGACACGGTCCTGTCGTCCAGGAACCTCAAGAAGCTGCTGGATAAGGCTGAGACGCTCTTCAGGCGCGTTGGCAAGAAGTGGGAGTCGCTCAAGGCGTCCCGCGCTGAGAAGAAGGCTGCTAAGAAAAAGGCTACTGAGAATCCCGCTGATGACGCTAAGAGCGCCGACGACGCAGCCGACGCCGCCGCTGATGGGGCCAAGGGAGCCGATGCTGCTGGTGACGCGGCTGATGGGGCCAGGGGTGCTGACGGCTCTGCGGACGGGCCCTCGTTTAATGAGCGTCATCGCCCGGAGGTGACTCAATCGATCGCTGTGAACAAGGGCGATGTGTCAAGCCCCGTGGGGTGCGTGGTGTTTCTCGGACTGGGGGAGTTTTTCTTCCCGTGAGTCGATAG
>ERZ773021.424-NODE-424-length-19655-cov-3.17408_pt1 | contig 19655 bp, 18 predicted proteins | sample MGYA00511668_ERZ773021 | MGnify/ENA primary metagenome ERZ773021 (study PRJEB29015, sample SAMEA2737961) | human oral metagenome | biome: human oral; feature: human-associated habitat; material: dental | place: China | collected 2032 ... | reverse complement strand
CGTGTACTTTACCTGTGGTAAGTTTAGACAAGGCAGTAAGAGCTGTTTGTAGTGCTTGCTCTTTACCTTTCAGCACATAGTCGTAATCGGGAGCGAGCGGATTGGTTTTGCAAGCCGACACGAAAATAGCTTTAGGCTTTCCGTCGGGATTGGCAATCACGTCGTAAGGGCGTTGTTTGATAAAGGGCCAGCAACCTGAAGAAAGGAGGTGAGCCTTGATGTCTTCGCCCTGCATCTCGTTTACATTTTTCTTTCCATAGTCTTTGAAGGTTTGTTCTTGGGCTGGTGTAATGTGTATTTCCAACACTTTACGACGTTCACCACGTACAATCTCCTTGATAGTACCACTTACTGGAGAAGGGAACAAAACACGCTCATCACTCTTTGAAAAGAACAGTGCTTCACCTGCTTTCACTTCATTACCCTCACGCAATAAAAGCTTAGGAATAACACCGTGAAAATCACTGGGTTTAATACCATACAAAGCAGCAAGAGGAAGCTGTTGTGTAGTTTTATCAGCTTCTCCTTCTAAATGTATGTCCAACCCTTTTCGAATGCGGATGTCGTTTGACATATCTAAATAATATTAGTTAGTTTTATTAAATTGGCGACAAATATACGAATAATTCTTTACAAAAAAATAAAGTCTATTTTTTTAAAGCTAAAAAAGAATCATTCTACATTAGGTGTATCTTTTGAAAATTTTGAGACTTTCGCAAGAAATCGTGTAAAATGATTCTTTTAATTTATTAAAAAGAGTTATTACCCTTTAAAAAACGAATCTACAAACTCGTATTTATTAAAGATTTGAAGGTCGTCTATTCCTTCCCCTACTCCTATATATTTCACAGGAATTTGGAACTGATCGGAAATACCTATTACCACACCTCCTTTAGCCGTACCATCAAGCTTAGTTACTGCCAAAGAGGTAACCTCCGTAGCCTTCGTAAATTCCTTAGCCTGTTCAAAAGCATTTTGCCCTGTAGAACCATCGAGCACTAAGAGTACTTCGTGAGGAGCATCTGGCAATACTTTTTGCATCACGCGTTTGATTTTAGAGAGCTCATTCAAGTTGATTTTGTTATGCAAGCGTCCTGCTGTATCAATAATTACCACATCGGCATTTTGTTTTACGGCAGAGCTCAGCGTATCGTAAGCTACTGAAGCAGGGTCGCTCCCTAATTGCTGCTTGATCATCGGTACCCCTGTGCGGTCAGCCCACACTTGCAATTGATCGATTGCAGCAGCACGGAAAGTATCGGCAGCACCTAATACTACTTTCAAACCTTTTTTAGCAAACTGACTAGCGAGCTTACCTATAGTAGTGGTTTTACCAGCTCCATTTACCCCTACCACCATCATCACATAAGGTTTTTTGTCGGCTGGGAGAATAAAATCAGTTGCCTCACCGGTATGTGTTTCGGAAAGGAGACCTGCTATTTCTTCACGAAGAATGGTATTGAGCTCGGAAGTACCTAGATACTTATCTTTAGCCACACGTGCCTCGATACGATCGATAATCTTAAGTGTAGTATTCACACCTACATCACTGGCAATGAGGACTTCTTCGAGGTCATCAAGCACCTCATCATCTACTTTAGATTTTCCCATAACCGCTTTTCCTAAACGATCGAAGAAGCTATTTTTAGATTTTTCTAAGCCTTTATCTAAGGTTTCTTTCTTTTCTTTAGAAAAGATATTTTTTAGAAATTGGAATGCCATAACTTATTGTATATATTTAGATATGAGTGCAAAGGTAATAAAAAAGTTTATATATGCAAAAAAGCCGTCTCACGACAGCTTTTTTTAGATATGATAAAAATAGAGAAAATTTAATTATTTCTTCTTCAAAAATTCATCAACAAGTTCAGGAGCCATTACGCTTTCTACGAAAGTGTAAGCACCTGTTTTAGGTGATTTCACCATTTTGATAGCTTTAGTAAGCTTTTTAGATTTACCTTGTAGGGTTGCTACTGTTTTCTTTGCCATAACGTTTTAATTATTTAATTTCTTTATGAACAGTTACTTTTTTAAGGATAGGGTTGAACTTTTTAAGCTCTAATCTATCGGGAGTATTTTTTTTGTTTTTGGTAGTGATGTAACGTGAAGTTCCTGGAAGACCAGATTCTTTATGCTCAGTGCACTCCAAAATAACCTGAATTCTATTTCCTTTTTTAGCCATTTTAGTATTGTTTTAAAATTTAGTTAATATATCCGTTACGTTCTACTTCTTGTAGCACTGCATAGATACCTTTTTTATCAATAGTTTTAATTGCAGCTGCTGAAACCTTGAGGGTAATCCAACGATTTTCTTCAGGGATGAAGAAACGTTTTGTACGGAGGTTTACATTAAATTTACGTTTAGTTTTGTTCATTGCGTGCGACACGTTGTTGCCCACCAATGCTTTTTTGCCTGTTAAGTCACAAACTCTTGCCATTTTTTTCTCTATTTATTAATGTGTTATTTATATTCAGGGCGCAAAGGTATAACTATTTTTCGAAATAGCAAAACTTTTTTTGCTCAAAACATACTATTTTTGCTCTTTCTATTTATTTTCCGTTAATAATCAATAGGTTAAATAGTTATTTTTTACAATTCACTGATAATTTTAGCTTTTAAATTCTGGTATTCGCTATCTGAAATTAACTGTTGGTCGTACATTTTTTTCAGCTCAGCCAAGCGTTCTGAAACACTTCTTGTACTGTTGGTTTCGGTAGAGCTTACAAAGCCTTGGGGGGACACACTGCCATTAATACCTCCTGATTTTGCTCTAAGCTCTTCTAGACCTCTTATCCGTCGTTTCTCGCGCCATTCCTGCTCCTGTTTTTGTATGTATTTATAGATTTCTTGAGTCTTTTCTATGTCAAAACCTACTAATTTGAAATACAGCATACTCTCATTTTTGTCGATAGTAATATCTGTAGAAGTATACTTTGTTATGGTCAAGTCGGCCGCAAAGATACCTCTGTAAAACGATGCCTCATCAATATCCTGCCAACGCAAATCGCTTAGTGAATAGCCTCCGAGCAAGTTACGTCTCATCCGGATGAAACGCCCTGTAGTAACAGCTATCAAGTCTCTTCTTTTAATAAAAAACTGTGTACCGCCACCTGTCAAAATAGGAAAAATTGTAAAAAGGCGATGTTGTTCGGCAACTGCAATCAGACTTTCTCCCTCTACTAAAATTGAGTTTAGGTGGTCTATGGCTTTCTGTATTCTAAAATCTTCCATATTGGTCTTATTTTTGGGCAAAGGTAGATAAAAACCTGAGATAAACAAGAAAATATATTCAGTTTTTGCAAAAAACACATCCATTACTAGTTTTTTTTATTATCTACCTAATCTGCGCTACGGACTATTTTACTTTTTCAAAAATAACTAACACTGAAAATCAATAATTTATAATTTTATGGTACAAATATGTTTACCAAAATCAATTATATTGTTTTTGTATTCTATTTGATTATTATCCATTTAGCTGATTTTATAGAGCCTTCGTGCTTGATAATTCCCAATTTGGTCTTTTTTTTAATATGGTATTTAATTTTATCAAGAGTAATACTGATAGATTGAACCAACTCCTTTTGAGTAATTTCTAGTTTTGCCTGAATAGCTGCTAATATTTTTTCTTGGGTAGTTATTGGAGTGTTTCTTGGGTATTTCTGCTCCAAATCCTTTCTCAAAATACTTTTGAGAAAAATTCTCCACCATAATAAGTTGGGAGGAGGATATTACCATCGGTGTAAATATTAGCAATTTGTAATAAGAGTTTATCATCAACTTGCAAGCCTGACAATTCATCATTGTCCTTGGCACCGATAATGAGATAGGCATTTTTAGCACTTCCCGAAATATCATTTGAGAAAGCGCATATCGCCTAACAAAATTTATCTATATTGGCTGTTAATTCTGTTCTCTCAATATTATAGTTCTCAGTATCTGAAAGCATTTGCAGAAGTTCCTTTTTTCGTTATCATTATTCCTCTCTTATTCTTTTATATGTTAGATAATTTTTACTTATCTCTATTTTTAGAACTTGTAGTTAAGTTTTCCTTTTCCAAATATAACAGCAGCTTATTCCATTAATTTTCAACAATAAGTTGTGTAGTTTGCTCAATGTTATTACATGTTTGTTCATTAGATACACACTCCCACTCTGTAGCAATTGATTTATAGTCAGGAGTATTTATATTACTTTTTCTTAGCCATTTACTGATAAATTTAGGATTTTCACTATCTGGCTTGGGGTTGGCATTGTTCAATCTAACTTGTATAGGAGTTCTTACAGCGTCTCCCATTATAATAGCATGTTGTTGAGGCAGTATTGGCAATTGAGCAAGAATATCTTCATTCGCTGCAGAAACCAACTGTTTGACATACTTTTGGTCTTCAGGATTCTGTAGCCTGTGAATTACAAACGAATTGCATTGGGATAACACTGTTTTTGATAATTCTGAAGGCCTTTGACTTGAGACTATTAAAGAAATACCATATTTTCTTCCTTCACGTGCAATTCTCTCAAAAACCTTCTTGGAAATAGATGTTCTATCTTTTCGATTGATTTCTGGAATATAATTTTGAGCCTCCTCTAATACTATTACTATAGGAAAACTTCCTCTTGGTGATATCCGAGAGGTGAACTCTAGTATTAGACGACCTACTAATCCTGTTATGGTTTCCAATACTTCATAAGGAAGCAAAGACATATCAATAATAGTAATTTGATTTGTATTACCCTCTTTCAAAGCGGGGAATATTTTTTTGTAGTACTCAGAAAAAAGATCATTGTCTTCAGGGAAAAAAACTTTATAAAAATCACCCAAAACAAAGGCTAAAAACTTAGCTAATCCATTTTCTATTTTTTCTTCATGTTTCAGCAATAAAGGTGAGGAAATTCGTTCATCGTTGAAATATGATTGCATACGAAGCTTCAATGTCGATGCATATTCTCGTAGTTTATTATTTGATTGTTCGCTTTGTTCAATTGCATCGTCAAAATGTCGTGATAATAATTCTTTGAAAGAAAAATGAATTGGTAAATCAATATTTTTTTCTTGTATTACTTTTTTTGAATTTTTTGATGTCAAATAATCTTCATATTTTGTTCTGAGTTCTCTTATTGCTTTTGTCTCTTCTGTTATTGTATTATTCTGACTTATACGGAGTAAAATAGTTTTTATCTCACCAAGTACTCCATCTGTAATACTTATAGTATCGGAAAGCTGCTTGATTTGATTATTCTGTTGCCAATTCCAGTTTCCATACTCTGATTTGCATTTCTTTTTTTTTTATATCATCAGGTGAAGCATCTAATAAAGACATAATACCTTTCTCGATATATGAATCTATTCCTTGCATTATTGATTCCTCAGTCCGTTCTTTTGCTAATCCCAACGCACTTTTCAATAGCGGGACTTGCGTTCCTGAACTTGGCTCAAACAAATAGTCAAAATCATCAAAATTCATAAACCAATAAGGTATTTTCATCCCATCTTTATCAATATAGAATGAATTTACTATTGATTTTTCTGCGTATGGGTTATTCTCATCAAAGCCAAATGCTTTTTTGTATTCTCCATTTGTATCAAAAATGATAAAGTGGGCATTCTCAAGATTTTTTGTTCTTAATTCGTTCTCTCCGTTCTCATCCTTTTCCTGAACAGGAAAAGAAAATCGAAATAACGTTTGAATAATGGATGAAACCGTACAAGATTTCCCTGACCCAGTGTTTCCCAATATCGCAGCATGCTTTCCGAAAAATCTATCAGGGTTAATCTTTATCTTATAATCACTAAAAGCAGGTGATGTTCCAATGGGTAAAAAATAATCTTTTTCAAAGTCTATTGTATCTGAATCCTCTTTTGTGTCAAAAATTTTATCCAAGTCATCTTTAACAACATACCAAACAGGATTATCCAAAATAGGATAGTTATAAACACCTTGTAGGTATGTATTATTCCCTTGAATTGTGCCAATCATTGTAGCAACAAGATACCGCTTTGATTTTGGCAGAGTTATTGCTCCATGATTGCGCTCTATTTCTGTCTCATCTTGCACTTTCACTCTTGTAACAATTGCCACAATTCTATCAGAACCAACAGGAACTATTATGTAGGAATTAATTCGTGCAATTTCATATATGTCATTAAATCCGCTTTTAAATAGGCTCTTTAGATTATCATCTAATTCGACAAGAATCCTAAAGCTATCAACGGAAGTTATTTTTCCTATTCGTCGTGTATTCATTATAACTAATTTGTAAGGTCTTCTACTTTGTCATCTATGTTGCTATGAGTACTTTGACTAATACCGATTCCTTCATCTGTCTTTGACGGATAAAGTTTCTGCATAGTTTCTGCAATTTTTGCGTTGGTATCAAACTCAATTAAGTCAGGCATTACTTGTTCCACAAAGAATGGGAAGTCTCCTAATTGATTACCTTGCATGATAATTATACGAGGGTCATTTAGTTCCTTCAGTCTTTTTATTTCAGCACTTCCTTCAGTTCCTTTAAAATCAACAATTATCAAAGTAAAAGATGGAATTGTTAATGCCTGATAGATTAAATCATTTATATGTTCATCGCTAAATGAATAGCCAAAAGTAATCAGTACCGATTGAGTTTGAGCAATAGATATAGAAAATTGCCTAAATAACTCTGAATAGGGATAATCTAGGGTATATGATTTTTTAACAGTTGTTGGATATATCATCAAACTGTCGTATTGTTCATTTTTACGAATGAGTTCCATTGGTAATTCTTCTATCCCATATACACAATTTGCAGAAGGGTCTCTGTTTACCCATGTCAAAGAACCATGTATTTTGAAGTATCGTAAAACTTTTTCGATTCGCTGAACCTTTCCTTGCGTTGTAGAACCTGGAAAGAATATGTCATATTCAAAAGTTTCAGGCTTGAAATATCTGTTATGAAATCCTGAAAATCCATTAATATAATTAACACCCAATCGGTCGAAGGCATTATCAAAGGCTAAATCATAGTTTGTTGTAAATATATTCACTCTCTTTAAGTTAAGCGGCCGTTGAAGTACTTTCTTAGTAAAATATTCATGGTAATAATAGCGATTTTCTTTCAGGTGCTTTTTAGCTGTATCACTCAGTATGGACTTATTGATTGGTTGCGAATCTAAATCACATAGTCTAAATAATTCTCTCTTTATTATTGTTATTAAAGAACCAATGTGTTTATAATTTGTAGCATCGACAGAGTACCCTTGAATAAAATCAATAGCTAAGAGGTAATTAAGTAATTTTTCAAGAGAATAATCTATTTCGCCATACACATCTTCTCCCTTATCATTTTTCCATGATTGTCGTTTTACATTCGTAGACTCATTTTGTAAAGTTTTTATTATGTCTATAAACTCATCATATAAAAGATTTTTTTCCTCGGTTGTACACTCATCTTTAAGTTTTTCAGTTTTTATAGCCTCTTCAATGACACAAGGTATTGACTGAATAGACCTTGCGCCTATTATTATCGAGGAACCAGTACCAAACAAAAAGTTTACATTATCTAATTCAAGATAATTTTTCAACATACAACGTATTCTCCCAATAGGATTTTCTTCTTTTGGAAGTACATCGACTCCTCGTATAAATAAATTATTAGTTTCTTTAGATAGTTCCATTCCTTTTCTCTGTATTTATGACTTATTAATCTTTCTCATTCTCCACAATTTAAAAAGAGGGACGCAAAGCTTGATTGGCTCCTGTTGTAGGCAGAAGAATTGACAATACTGAAACTTCTACCATTTTTTTTGCAAGCCAAGCAAACTTAACTCTTTTTTATCAAGCACTTCTTTAATTCTATTCATAGTTTTATTCAACACATTCAATGCTCTATTCAATCTTGCAAAAATATGAAATAAAATAACATATAAAGAGGTAATAAAAATTTATTTAGTCAAAAGTAGAGATTTTGTGTAAAAAGCCACTATAAACCAAAGATTTATAGTGGCTTTTAATATTCAAATTAATTTTTATTTTACTTCTTCGAAGTCTACGTCTTGGACATCGGGACCGTTGTTGCCGCCTTGCTGTCCGCCGAATGAATTTGCATCACCAAAAGGATTGGTTGCATTAGGATTTGGTCCTTGTGCTGCACCTCCTTGTTGTGCTTTGTAGATATCTTCAGAGGCTTGTTGCCAAGCAGTGTTGATTTTGCTGAGAGCTGCTTCTACTGCTGGGAGCTCTTTGCTTTCGAAAGCTGTTTTGAGTTCACCAAGTGCTGTTTCAATAGCTCCTCTTTTATCAGCTGGGATTTTATCACCAAACTCTTTCAATTGTTTTTCAGTTTGGAAAATCATCGCATCAGCTTCGTTGAGTTTTTCAGCTTTTTCTCTGGCTTGCTTATCGGCTTCAGCATTGGCTTCAGCTTCGCGTTTCATCTTTTCAATTTCTTCTTTAGAAAGACCTGAAGAGGCTTCTATACGGATATTGTGAGATTTACCTGTACCTTTATCGGTTGCTGATACGTTGATGATACCATTGGCATCGATATCAAAAGTTACCTCAATTTGTGGTACTCCACGTGGTGCAGGTGGAATATTATCTAAGTGGAAACGACCGATGGTATTATTATCGTGTGCCATTGGACGTTCTCCTTGCAATACGTGAATTTCTACGCTTGGCTGATTGTCGGTAGCGGTAGAGAACACTTGTGATTTCTTGGTAGGAATAGTGGTGTTTGCATCGATGAGTTTGGTCATCACACCCCCCATAGTTTCGATACCTAAAGAAAGTGGGGTAACGTCCAAGAGCAATACATCTTTCACATCACCGGTGAGTACACCTCCTTGAATAGCTGCTCCAATGGCTACTACCTCATCAGGGTTTACACTCTTATTAGGTTTCTTACCAAAGAATTTCTCAACAGCATCTTGTACAGCAGGGATACGTGTAGAACCACCTACTAAGATTACTTCGTTGATATCACTTACACTGAGACCAGCATTTTCCAACGCTTTTTTACAAGGCTCAATTGTACGTTTTACGAGGTCATCGATGAGTTGTTCGAATTTAGCACGAGAGAGTTTACGTACCAAGTGTTTAGGTCCTGAGGCTGTAGCGGTGATATAAGGCAAGTTGATTTCAGTTTCAGTAGTTGAAGAAAGTTCAATCTTAGCTTTTTCAGCAGCTTCTTTAAGACGTTGCAATGCCATAGGGTCTTTACGAAGGTCGATTTGTTCTTCTTTTTGAAACTCTTCAGCCAACCAATTGATGATTTTTTCATCAACATCATCACCTCCAAGGTGAGTATCACCATCAGTAGCTAATACTTCGAATACACCATCACCGAGTTCCAAGATAGACACGTCGTGTGTACCACCACCAAAGTCGAATACAACAATTTTGTGGTCACTATGGTCTTTATCCAAACCATAAGCCAATGCAGCAGCTGTAGGCTCATTGATGATACGTTCTACTTTCAAACCTGCAATTTCACCAGCTTCTTTTGTAGCTTGACGTTGAGCATCGTTGAAATAAGCTGGTACAGTAATTACTGCGCTTGTTACTGGTTGTCCTAAGAAATCTTCGGCAGTCTTCTTCATTTTTTGAAGAATCATAGCTGAGATTTCTTGTGGTGTATATAAACGTCCGTCTATATCCACACGAGGGGTATCGTTGTCGCCACGTACTACTTTATAAGGTACACGAGCGATTTCTTTTTCTAATTCTGAAAATTTGTTACCCATAAAACGTTTGATAGAATATATCGTGTTTTTAGGGTTGGTAACAGCCTGACGTTTAGCAGCGTCACCTACTTTTATTTCACCACCTTCGGTAAAAGCTACCACTGAAGGAGTTGTGCGTTTACCTTCGGCATTGGTAATTACCACTGGGTCATTACCTTCCATTACAGAAACACAAGAGTTTGTGGTTCCTAAGTCAATACCTATAATCTTACTCATATTAATTAATTATCGTTTTTTTAAGTTCAACATTATTTTTTGTAAGCCTTACGCTTACGTAATCAGTAATAGTCAATGATTGTGCCAAAGGACTAAAAACTGACAAATTGTCAGAGTTAAAGGTTGGAGATAGGTTTTAGGAGTTAGCCATTATTACTAATGACTGACAACTAACTCCTAAATTCCCTAATTCCTTGTTAATTATTCTCTGATTTTTGATTTCTAAATACCAATTGGTTATCAAAAGCATCTAATAAGATGACCGCATCACGTTGTACTGTACCACTCAATATTTCCTTGGAGAGTTTATTGAGCACTTCTTTTTGGATTGTACGTTTTACAGGACGTGCACCAAACTGAGGATCAAATCCTTTTTGTGCTAAGTAATCAATAGCCTCATCGGTAGCATCGAGCAAGATGCCTTCTTTAGCAACCATACGGAATAACGATTGCAATTGCAACTTCACAATGCTACGAATATTCTTAGCATTGAGTGGCGTAAACATTATGATATCGTCTATACGGTTTAAAAATTCCGGACGTACAGTTTCTTTGAGGAGCTGTAAGACTTCATCACGAGACTCATCGATAGCACGCTCGGTATCATTAGGATATTTTTCAAAAGTTTCCTGAATAATTTGGCTACCCATATTGGAGGTCATAATGATGATTGTATTCTTAAAGTCGGCAGTACGACCTTTATTGTCAGTAAGACGACCTTCATCGAGCACTTGCAACAAGATGTTGAAAGTATCGGGGTGAGCTTTTTCAATTTCATCCAAAAGGATTACAGAATATGGACGGCGACGCACAGCTTCAGTAAGTTGACCACCTTCGTCATATCCTACATATCCTGGAGGCGCACCTACCAATCGGCTCACAGCGTGTTTCTCCTGGTATTCACTCATATCAATACGCGTCATTGCATTTTCATCATCGAATAGATACTCGGCTAAGGCTTTAGCAAGCTCGGTTTTACCTACCCCCGTAGTTCCTAAGAAAAGGAAAGAACCTATAGGGCGACGTGGGTCTTGCAAACCAGCACGACTACGACGTATGGCATCGGAAACTGCCTCGATAGCTTCTTCTTGACCTACTACACGACGGTGCAATTCTTTTTCTAAGTTTAAGAGTTTTTCGCGTTCGCCTTGTAACATTTTAGCTACAGGTATCCCTGTCCATTTTGCTACAACTTCGGCAATATCCTCAGCTGTCACTTCTTCTTTTACAAGAGCATTTTCGTGAGATTTGCTATCTAAATTCTTTTGTAATTCCGCTAACTTATCTTCTGCTTCTTTGATTTTACCATAGCGCAATTCGGCTACTTTACCATAGTCACCTTCGCGTTCAGCTCTATCAGCTTCTAAACGGTATTTCTCAATAGCTTCCTTAGTGGTTTGCACTTCATCAATTACGCTTTTTTCACTCTGCCATTTAGCATTCACTGCGTTGCGTTCTTCTTTAAGGTTTGCTAAATCTACATAAAGCATTTTTAGCTTTTCCTCGTCTTTTTCGCGTTTGATAGCTTCAATTTCTATTTCGAGTTGCATTATCTTACGATCAAGTACATCCAACTCTTCAGGTTTAGAATTGATTTCCATACGGAGTTTGGCAGCTGCCTCATCCATCAAGTCAATAGCTTTATCAGGCAAAAAACGATTGGTGATATAGCGTTCAGAAAGTTCGACTGCCGCGATAATCGCCTCATCTTTAATACGCACTTTATGGTGAGTTTCGTATTTTTCTTTGATACCACGAAGAATAGAAATTGCACTCTCAGTATCTGGTTCATCTACCATTACCTTTTGGAAACGACGTTCAAGAGCCTTATCTTTCTCAAAATATTTTTGGTACTCATCGAGGGTTGTCGCTCCAATAGCACGAAGTTCACCACGCGCTAAAGCAGGTTTTAGAATATTGGCAGCATCCATCGCACCTTCTCCCCCACCCGCACCTACAAGGGTGTGGATTTCGTCTATAAATAGAATGATATTACCATCGGAAGAGGTGACCTCTTTCACTACCGATTTGAGTCGTTCTTCAAACTCACCTTTGTACTTCGCACCAGCGATAAGAGCACCCATATCCAAAGAGTAAATCACCTTATCTTTTAAGTTTTCAGGTACGTCGCCTTTTACAATACGGTGTGCTAAGCCTTCAGCGATAGCAGTTTTACCTACCCCTGGTTCACCTACCAACATAGGGTTGTTTTTGGTACGACGAGAAAGGATTTGTAACACACGGCGTATTTCCTCATCACGACCAATCACAGGATCAAGTTTGCCACTATCGGCTAACTGATTGAGGTTTTTAGCGTATTTGTTGAGCGAATTATAAGTATCTTCGGCTGATGCAGAGGTTACACGCTCACCTTTACGTAATTCCTGAATGGCTTTTTCTAATTCCTTTTCGCTTACGCCTTGATCTTTAAGAGCTTGAGCTATCTTGCTATTCGATTTGAAAATTGCCAGTATAAGATGCTCTAAAGATACATACTCATCATTCCATTTTTTAGCAATATTGACAGCCTCGTTGAGCATAGTATTTGCCTCACGCGAGAGCCCCATATCACCACCGCTTACTTTAGCAAACCCTTGCAAGGCTGCATCTAATTGTTTAGTTAATTGCTCGCGGTTGATATTCAATTTTTTGAATAGGAAAGGCAATACGTTCTCATCTACTTGCTCAATAGCTTTAAAGAAGTGTTCGTTTTGCAATTCCTGATGCCCATATTGTTGAGCAATTTGCTGAGCGGTTTGTACCGCTTCTTGTGCTTTGATAGTAAAATTATTAAAGTTCATATATCTTTCAATTAACAATTTAGGTTAAACATTTTCAGCAAGAGAAAGACAAGAGTTATGCCAAACGAAATTAACTGACAAAATGACAGTTTCAAAAGACTTTTTGCCAGAACAACTTCTTTATATTTTAAATGAAAGTTAGATTAAATTACTTATTATCAGTGTTTTTAAATCTATTTTTTTTAACACTGACAATATGTCAGTAATTTTCATTGTAAAAAAGTATTACTTCAGTCTGCTATTGCTTTCCATTGCCTTATTATTCTAGCATAACAACCTATAAAAACAAAAGTAAGAAAGAGTGACACATAAAAGACTTTGTAAGAAAACTCACCTATTGACCTACCTAATAACATATTCTCCATAATACTATCAACTATATAGTACATTACCATAAACGAAAAAAGAAGTACTGTATTTACCACAATGCCTATAAACTTCTTTGGTATGTGAATTTCCTTACTCACAGAAATATATACAAGTGCTGCATAAACCAACAAAAACAACAATTTATTACCTATAAAAGATAATATAATTGAAAGAACCCCTATAAAAACAATAGTAAACAGCAGAATTTGTACATTGGTAATACGCACACAGTACACGATTGTTGCTATAACAAAAGTAATAATCAAAAGGAAATTCAATAGGTATATCACATCAGAAGTATTGCTAAAAGGGTACTTTCCTGAGCCTTTTACAATCGCATAGGACAGAACAAAGGATACTGAGGCAAAGACGATAAGAAAATAAAGTATCCATTGCAAGAAGAGTTTTTCTTCAGAGAAAGGATAGAAATGCTTGAAAGCGTTGTTTCTACTGAGATACAGCAACCAAACTACTAACAACAATATAGAGATAACAAGATGTAACAATAATGGCATCCCTATAAAATCTGCCATTATAGCATTAAAAGCGTAGTAATTAAAGTCTTCATTTTTTGCTGCCCAACCTAATAAGATAAAGAAGATATGTCCACCGCTCGCAAGAGCTAACATTGGGAGCAAGCGAGTATTCCACACAAGCGGGTAACGTTCTAAAAGATATTTGTTCATAGTGGATTTTTCGATTTAACAATTTGTCAATTTGCTGATTTTACGCGACAAAGATATAAAATAATTTGTCAATCCAGAATTATTTTGTAGTTTTGTACTCACAATATCATTTCTATGAGTACCATATACAAACTATTTATTACTATCTCGCTATATTTTAGCTTTTTACCTGCTTTTTCTCAAGAGGAAAGCATTCGTCACGACGATCTTATAGGCTCGTGGACGATTGAATCTCAAAGCTTAGACAACTTAGAGATTACCCTCAACGATTGTGAAAAGCAGAGTACTTTTATATTCACTAAAAACGAAATTATTGAAAATTACTACAAAAAATACAATGGTAATTGTGTAATTCTCAACAGTAATAAAGATTTCTATACCATAGAGGGCAATCACATTATCCGCAAGGAAGAAAGTGATTTAAACAACACTTTCCTGATAAAAGGTGAAATTCTCACTCTTTCGTTTGCGGGAAAAGATGAAGACAACGAGGAACACATAGCTGTAATTGTATGTAAAAGGGCTAAACCTATCGAATATATTAAATGATGAAAAAAACACTCTTCTTACTTTGCTTGCTACCTTTTTCAGCAGTAGCTCAGAAACTTTGGACGCTCAACGATTGCATAGCGTATGCCAAAGAGCACAACCTTTCTATTAAACAATCGGAAATAGATTTGAAATCCACTGATATAGAAGTATGGCAAACAAAAGCTAACTTTTTGCCCTCTATCAACAGTGAAGCAGCTTATAATTGGAATACAGGAAAGAATATCAATCCTGTGAGCAATCAGTTTGAAAACACTACTTTTGAATCGGCTTCAGGAGGTATCAGTATGTCAATACCTCTGTTCTCAGGCTTACAAAATTGGCGTAAATTGCAACAAATAAAATGTAAACAATTAGCAACTCAATACCAATTGGATATGAAAAAAGATGAGATTATCTTAATGATTATCAACGCTTACACTGAAGTATTGAGCAACAAAGAAAAAATTAAAATTCAAAAAGCACAATTGGAAATATCAAAAGAAAGCGTTGCACGTACGCGTGAGCTCATCAATGCGGGATCATTACCAAAAGGTGATATTTATGAAAGTGAAGCTCAACTATTTTCGCTTGAGCAGAAAATTATAGAAACAGAAAGCGCTCTTTTCATCGGAAAAATGGGATTAGCTCAACTGCTTTTACTGAAGAATTACAAAGATTTTGAGGTAGCTGATAACACATTTGAAGTTCCCGTAGCCGATATACTAAACAAAACTCCTGAAGAGATTTACCAAAGTGCTAAAGAGATAATGGGTGAAGTGAAATTAGCAACTGCTAATGTGAAATTAGCTGAAAGTAGTTTGCGCTTAAGTCAGTCAGCTTTTTGGCCTCGCCTTTCTGCGCAATGGGGGTATAGTTCGCGATGGAGTAAGAACCAAGTAATGGATTTCTGGAAACAGCTGGATACTAACAAAGGTATGTACGCTGGTTTATCGCTCAATATTCCTATTTTTAATCATTTTTCCGTACTCAGTAATGTTAAAACTCAAAAGTTAGCCTTACAGAAAATACAATTAGCAAAGGAACAAACTGAATTGAGTACTGAAAAAAATATCTATCAAGCCTACAACGATGCTGCTAATGCCAAAAAACTATACGAAGCAAGTGAAAAAACAGCTCAAGCTAAAGAACAATCTTTTAGTTATGCACAAGAACGACACAATGTAGGCTTAATGAATACTTTTGACTTCAATCAATCTAAATACGAATATGAAAATGCTCAAAATGATGTGATAAAAGCTAAATATCAGTACATTTTTAAACTAAAAGTACTCGAATATTACTTTAGTCACTAATTAGGCATCAGTCTAACGTAACGTATATAGCCTTTACCCTCAACTTTAGTGTTAAGGTTTTCTTTTTTGAGTTCTATTTCAACGTCTTTAGCATAGTAATAGTCATCTTCTACTGCTGTTTCAAAGCGTATTTTATACCCTTTGTCAAACTTATTCTCATCAAGGGTGAGTACCTTTACAGCACGCTCTCCCCCACTGATGGTCTCTCCTGTAATTCCATCAATTGTTTGGCGTTTGCCATAAAATTTCCACCATTCAGTAAGATCATCATACCATTCGGGGTCGTCACCTAATACTTGCAATGTTTGCTCATATTTTCCTTGTGGATTGATGAGTGAAGCTACTATATAAGCCCCATCCCCTTTGTAGTTAGTAAGCTGGATAAGGCATTTATATTTCTTAACAGTAGCTTGTTGAGCGACAAATGAAACTGTAAGCAAGGCAACTACCACAGCTATAGTAAGTAAGAGTTTCTTTTTCATCTTCTTTCTTTTATTTTAAAAATTCTACATTCATTCCTTTTAAGGCCTCATTTTCTTGAGCCAATTCGTAAACTGTTTCACCCAAATCGGTAGTGAGATTTTTATCAGCTCCTTTGCTGAGCAAGAAGTGTACCACATCTAAATTTTTAGCGGTCATCACAGCCATTTGTAGAGGGGTAAGACCATTGCTATTTTTTTGATTGATATTGATAGGATAGAGTGAAAGTTTTTCTAAAATTTTTATATCACCGCGTTTTACAGCGTAGTGATAAAGTGTATTTTCTTCCTTGTCTACTACTTGAACATCGGCATTTTTTAAGAGTAAAAAATCTATTACCTCAAGGGTATTGTTCTCTACTGCAAAGGTCAAAGCTGATAATCCTTGTTTATTTTGTGTGTTGATATCTTTGGTCTTAGCAAGTAAGGCTGTTATTACAGATATGTTATTGCTAATTGCTGATTTCATCAATGGGTTATTTCCTTCTTTATCAATCTGATTGGCATCATTTCCTTTTTCTAAGAAATAGTTAATCACTTTTTCATCTTTGTTCTTTTCAACTAACACAAAAAGAGGAGAGAGTCCATCTTTATTCTTTTGATTAATTGAAAGCCCCAATTGTTCTAAATATTGGAAAGTATCAAGTTTGTTATAATTTCTTTTAGCACCACGAGCAGCACCAAAAATAGCACTCTCACCTTTGTTATTGAGGTTTTTAACATTAATTTTCTTTTTCATTAGAGCCTCAATTATAGCGCGATTACCCGTCGTTGCTGCGTAGTAAATAGCATTGTTACCTTTGTTATCGGTAGCAGTAAGTTTGAGTCCTTTTTTTAGAAAATAATCAGCTTCTTGAAGGTCTTTGAGGTGAGGAAGTAACAGCAAAAGGGTATTTGCACCATCGGCATTAGTATCTTTTAAGTTAGCGCCGTGTTTCAGTAACAATTCATAAATTGCTTTATTACTTCTTCCCCCTACAGTGGCGAATAGCAAGGGGGTAAGTTGATGAGAATCAGTAATATTCACCTTAGCACCTTTCTTAAGAAGGTATTCCATCACGGGCACATTGTCCTGATAAGCAGCCCAAAAGAGGTAAGTACGTTTGTCGTGAGTTAGTTTATCCAATCCGTTACCTTCTAAATCAATAAGATAAGTAATAGTTTCATAGGGTGCTCCATTTAAGATCGCCAAAGTTGTTGCATCAAAAGCACGGCTATTGAAAGCGGTAGCACTATTACCCTGATTGATAGCCTGTTCTACTTGAGTCACTGAAGGTTTTTGTTTCCAATATTCATTAGTGAGGAAAACATTTTCTTGTGCGTGGATCTTCCCTATTAGAAGTATTGCAATAACAAATAAAAGTCTTTTCATAAAAGATGCTTATTTAGAATGATTCGGCGCAAAGATAGTAAATAATTGTGAACTACAAATAATCTACTCTGAAATTACTATAGAATCAAAAAATTATATCATTTGATTTTCAGATATTTATAAAGCAACTGTTACATTCTACACAAAAAAGTTCAAAATGCTTTTGATTTTATTGTAACTTTTTCTTACTTTTGTGGCGTTGAATATAATCTATAGAAATTATGTCAGAAGAAATCACAAACAGACCTACTCCTATCAACAGAGAAGTTGTGTGGGACAAGACAAAGACTATTATCAGTACAACTGATAAGTATGGTACTATTACTGACGTAAACCAAACGTTCATAGACGTTTGTGGTTATTCAGCAGATGAATTGCTCGGGAAGCCTCATAATATTATCCGCCACCCCGATATGCCTAAAATTATTTTTAAGATTACGTGGGATAATATTTTAGCGGGTAGAAATTTTCACGCTATCATCAAGAACTTAGCAAAATCAGGTGAATACTATTGGGTTATCACCGATTTTGAGGTGGGTAGAAATATTATGGGGGAAGTAGTTACCATTATGGCACGCCGTCGTGCAGTGCCTCAATATGTAATTACCGACCACATAGAGCCTTTATACCAAACTCTCCTCAAACTTGAAAAGATTGGTGGAATGGAGCTCAGCAACCGCTATTTCAAAGGATTCTTAGAAAAACAGGGCAAATCGTACATTGAGTACATAATGGATATTTTAGATGAAAATCGACGCACTGAAGGTGTTTCTCATCAAGATATCGTGTTTGAACCTGTATCTAATACTCATCACACTGAAGGTAACTTTGGTGATTATGAAATTTCCGATGAAATCTTCAGTGAAGAACATCCTGAAGAAGAAAGTATGATGCAACGCAAAAGTTTCTTCGCGAGATTGTTCTCTACAAATTAATTGTAACTCCTAAAACAGTATAAAAAAAGAGTGTATCTATTTTTGCAATAAGATACACTCTTTTTTTGTGAGTATTTTTTAGCATTATGCTTCTTTTTTCTCTACTTCCTTTTTCTCTACTTCTTTTTTATTGTCTTTCAATCTAATAGAAAGTTCCATAGAGATAGCCGAACGCTCGAATTTTATTTTACCTGCAAGGGTTTCAATCACACAAGTATCGTCGGTAAGTTCTACAATGCGACCGTGCATACCACCTTTGGTAATTACTTTATCGCCTTTCTTCATTGATTGTATGAAGTTTTTTTCTTGTTTTTGTCGCTTCGCTTGTGGACGAATCATTAAAAAATACATTACCACAATCATCAATGCGATAATCAAAAAATTGTTACTCATCAAATTTTGCATATATACTTAATTTTAGTTTTTAATTTTGTTACTTACAAAAGTCCTCTTCCAATCTTTTTAATAAGTTCCTTTTCAATGAGTTCCTTGTGTACTACATTCAGCACCCCATTGATGAACAAACTACTTTTAGCAGTAGAATACTCTTTGGCAAGTTCTAAGTACTCATTGATAGTTACTTTCACAGGGATACTTGGGAAGTGCAAAAACTCACAAATAGCCATTTTCAAAATAATAAGGTCTAACACAGCCACGCGTTCCTTGTCCCAATTGGTGAGTTTATCTTCCACAAAACTCTTGAGTTTAGTATCGTTAAGAGCTGTTTTCTTTAGCAAATCTACTAAAAAATCTTTTTCTTCACTATTGTTGTAGAGGGAAGGGGTAAAATACTTTTCAGGAGGATTCGGACGTAAATTTTTAAACTCTCTTACTATAAAGGTGTTTACAATAGGAAAATCATCCATCCAAGTAAGGTTATAGTCCTCTATATATTCATAAAGTCCTTCATCAGGAGCAATGAATTCTTCAAAAATTTCAATTAAGAATTTTTTATCGGCTTCAAAACTCGCTTTTTGCTTACTATAGTCTTGGTAAGTATCGCTTTCTACAATGCGTTTATAGAGCATTCTCACATATTCTTCTTGGATATTCCAAAAGTTTATATGAGCATCAACTATAGTTTTTTGTAACGCCTCGTTAGTAGCAATCAGTGAAAGCAGTTCGTTGTCTTTGATTTTTTGGTGCAACAGTTTGTCAGCAGGAGTTGCTAAGTATTTTTTTTGCGCTACTTCATACTGATTTACTGCCAAAGAATGAAGCTCTGTAAGAAGT
>ERZ773021.420-NODE-420-length-19733-cov-354.767_pt1 | contig 19733 bp, 14 predicted proteins | sample MGYA00511668_ERZ773021 | MGnify/ENA primary metagenome ERZ773021 (study PRJEB29015, sample SAMEA2737961) | human oral metagenome | biome: human oral; feature: human-associated habitat; material: dental | place: China | collected 2032 ... | reverse complement strand
CGTATCGGCTATATCAGTGCCATGACGGCCACCGGATCGTCCGACGGAGACCAGAAGGACTACGCCGACCTCGCCGAGGCGATTCGCGATCTCTCTCGCTCGCCCGTGCAAGACCTCCATGAGTTCTACGACCGAATCATCGCGAGCATCGCCCTCGGCAACACTGACGACCACCTGCGCAACCACGGGTTCCTCGCCGACCGTGGGCTCTGGAGACTCAGCCCCGTCTTCGACGTCAACCCGAACCCCGACCCCAGTCGGCCCCGTGCGACGTCGATCATGGGAGCAGACGCGATGCCCGACGAGATCGACGGGCTCCTGGCTATCGCAAATGACTACCGGCTCACTCAATCGGAGGCGCGGGAACGAATCAGACGCATCACTGCGTCCCTGTCAGGATGGCGGGGCCAGGCGCGGGCGAACCGAGTCCCTGAGTGGGAGATCACCATGATGTCCGAGTCCATCGAGCCTCGCCTGGAAGCCCTCACCCGAGCCACGCACGCCGAGAATTGAAACGGTGTCTCGTGAGGCGAATCGACTATCCCCAGGGGCGCTGAAGGAAACGTCTGTAGGCTGCGCGCGGCCTGGGCCTGGTTCAGACCTGGCCCCAAGCTTGCGTGACTGCTCCCCTCTCCCGGGCCGACCGCAGTCCGCCCGCCACACTCATCCCAGGAAGGGAACCCGGCAGCCTCATGACCATCGAGATGATCGTCACCCTCATCGGCGCCTCGGTTGTCGCCTACGCGATCGCCAACAGGTTCCGCCTCATCGCCCCGGTACTTCTCATCGCCGCCGGCGTGGGCGTCGCGCTGCTCCCGGTGGGGGAGGAGATGTCCCTGCCCAGCACCGTGGTGCTCACGATCTTCCTGCCGATCCTCCTGTACTGGGAGTCGCTGTCCGTCTCCCTCAACCGCATGCGGCGAAGCCTGCGCGGCATCATCCTCAGCGCCACGGTGCTCGTCGCCATCACGGCCGCCCTCATCACCCTCATCGGCGTCCTCATGGGGCTGAGCGTGGGAGCCGCCCTCCTCATCGGAGCCTGCCTCGGCCCCACCGACGCCACCGCCGTCTCCAGCCTGGGACGCGGCATCAACCCCAACGGCCGCACCGTCCTCCAAGCCGAGTCACTCCTCAACGACGGCACCGCCCTGGTCATCTTCGCCATCGCCCTCCAAGCCGCGCAGGACTCCTCCGGCGTCACCTTTGGCCTCGTCACACATCAGCTCCTGCTGTCCTTCGGGGGAGGAATCGGTGCAGGAGTCCTCGTCGGTGCGGCAGTCACGAAGATCGGCATCCGGGTCCGCACCATCACCGACGACCCCATGCTGGCGACAATCACCGCCCTGGCCACCCCGTTCCTCACCTTCTTCATCGCCGAGGAGATCGGCGGCTCAGGCGTGCTCGCCGTCGTCACCTGCGGCATCGTCATCTCCCGCTTCGCCGCCCCGCACATGTCCCTGGGCTCGCGAGTCCTCGGCATCCCCTTCTGGACGATCCTCACCCACATCCTCAACACCATCCTCTTCGTCATGGTGGGAGTGGCGCTCCCCGGCATCGTCGCCGAGCTCCCTCGCGCCGACCTCGTGCGCGGCCTCATCCTCATCCCCATCATCTACATCGCCATGGTCGCGGGAAGGTTCGCAGGCCAGCACCTCATCATCTACTCCATCCGTGCCCTCGACCGCCGCCCCGAGCAGCGCCTGCGCCGCACCAATATCCGCGGCCGCATCGTCTCCACGGTCGCCGGCTTCCGCGGCGCGATCTCACTGGCGATGGCACTGTCCATCCCGACCTCCTTCGACGGCACCGCCTACGCCGAGCGCAACCTCATCATCCTCGTCGTCGCCGGCGCGACCCTCCTGTCCCTCCTCATCCAGGGCCTTGCCCTGCCCTACGTGGTCCGCTGGGCCAACGCCAGGCCCTCGGCCGGCATACAGACCGCCGAGTCAGCCGAGTCGCAGGAGACCGAAGCCCTCGCCGACATCCTCGCCGACACCATCAGCCAGCTCGGTACCATCGCCGAACGAGCGGGCGTCGACGACGACGCAGCCATCGAGGCGGTGCGAGCCGACTACGCACGTCGTCACGACTCCGTGAGCAACGCCAACGCAGAGGAGGAGGCGAGCGTCTACGGTGACCAGGAGAGCGCCCTGCGGCTCGCCGTCATCGAGCACCTGCGCGAGCGCGTACACGGCCTGCGCTTCGCCGGCCGCATCGACGACTCCACCGCCTCGCGAGTCAACCGGCGCTTCGACGCCGAGACCCTCCACATCAACGGCCCCCTCGACGTCGAGTGAGCGGGCAAGGATGAAGAACGACAAGGAGGGGGTGGGGTGCCGGCGCACCCCACCCCCTTCATTGACCGGCTAGTCCATGGAGCGGACCTGCAGGTAGTCGATGTCGAACTGCGCTTCCTTGAAGTTCCTGGTGTCCAGCTGCCCCCAGTAGTGGCTCCCCGTCTGCGTGATGAGAAGGAGGTGGTAGGGGGTGTTGGCGCCGAAGCAGCGATCGAAGGCCTGCTGGTCGCTGGACCGCAGTACCTCGTGGAATCGCTGGTTGTCGAAGAAGAACGTGATGCGTTCCGGAGTCTTCTCCATCCGGTAGGTGTGCCAGGCGCTCAAGTTCGGCTTGTTGCTGATGCCCTTGCCGCTCTTGTTCTTCCCGGACTGGTCGAAGTGGACCGTCGACTCGGCGACTCCTTTGGCTCGGCCGCCCCCGTATGTCTCGACGATGTCGATCTCTCCGCCGTTCGCGGCCCCGTCCGGCCTCAGCCAGATTCCGGCCCACAGGCCGAGGTGGCTCTGAGGGAAGCGTGCTCGTACCTCGACGGAGCCATACACGAAGGAGAAGAGCCCTTCGGAGGTCAGCGATGCCTCGTTGACGTGACGAACGGTTCTGCCCGTGTCGTGCTTGTTCTGCCAGCCGGTCTTGGGAGTTGAGCGCTTGCGCCAGAACAGGTGGCCCGCTCCGCCACTCACACTGTGGGTGTCATGCGTGATGACGCCCCAGTCGTAGTCCACGTAGGTATCGCCCTTAGGTTCCTTCTCCCGCCACCGTGCGGCGCTGAAGTCTGAGCCTTCCGTGAACTGCTCATCGAAGACAAGGGTGCTGAAGGAACGCGATGGAGTGCTTGCGAACGCCGTGGTGGGCGCGAGTAGGCCTGCGGCTGTGGCTCCGGCGCCCAGTCCGAGGGTGGTGATCAGTGAACGTCGTGTCAAAGGACTCATTGTTCTCCTTCTACAAGTTACACGAATGGTATTCCCGGTGACTGTCTGGTTTATTCTCGGCGTCACCTCCTTTGCTGCCAGCGAGTATGTGCCGTGTGAGCGCTCGCCTGGCGTGGTCGTGTCATCACGCAGAAGCTGACCTGCGATTGTTGTTATCCTACAAGGCGATTAATAGCCCGTCTCGTGAACGGGATACGGGTTGTGATGAATCTGAGGACGGACTCTCGGCGTGAAGGCGCGCAGTGAGGGGTGGGAAGCGCTGGCGCGTCCCACCCCTCAGTCAGTGCTCAGAGCCGGATGGCCGGCTCATCGAGTGTTCAGTTCTTCGAGCGACGCCCGCAGTAGCAGGTACCCGCTCGCCGAGTATGAGCCTCGGTCACGTATGCCGTTTGCGGTGTCTACGCCACCGACTGCAGCGGCACGATGCTGTCGAGCTGCTCGCGCAGGGCTCGGCGCTCAAGCCTGAGCTCGTAGTGGCTCTGCAGGTTCATCCAGAGCTCGGCAGATGTGCCGAAGTACTTAGCCAGTCGTACAGCGGTGTCCGCGGTGATGCCGCGCTTACCGTGCACGATCTCGTTGATGCGGCGCGGGGGCACGCCGATGGCCGTGGCGAGCTTGTTCTGGGTGATCCCGAACCCCTCGATGAAGTCCTCCATGAGGACCTCGCCCGGGTGAATCGGGTCGATCCGGTCAGTGTCAGTGGTAGTCGACGAGCTCGACATCATCCGCACCTCCTTCATGCCAGGTGAAGCAGAGTCGCCACTGGGCGTTGACCCGAATGCTGTACTGGCCACGTCGATCGCCAGTCAGTCGCTCGAGCCGGTTACCCGGTGGGATGCGCAGGTCTTCGACATCGGCTGCTGCGTGCAGAAGCTCCAGCTTGCGTAGCACGGCGCGCTGGAGCGACCTGTCGAGGGCACGAACGTACTCCTCGCGCCACACTCGTTGGGTCGCCTTGTCCGCGAAGGACCTGATCACAACGACAGGGTATAACGGAGACCGTTAATAACGCTAGTAGTTAACAGGGGAAGCGGGAAGGCGATGTTGAGTCAGGCGTGTGAGTGCGTCTGGTGGGCCTTGATGCCATCGGATCGTCTGTAGTGACGGCCGACGGCTCATCCGTGGGCTCACAGGTTGATCCTCTTGGTGTTGCGCGAGTGGTTCGGTGTCCAAAGCGGATACAAAGGAGCCCCGGCGTTGCCAGCCCGTGAAACAAAACGTTGGAATCATGCGGTTTCTTCTTGCCGGTTCCGTCCCGTTCTGGGCCTTTGTGTCCGTTTTGGACACCGCCGGGCGTTCTGCGCCTGAGGAAGGTCGGGCCGCGCCGCTGAGGCGGTCAGCGCCGCCGCCCAGGAGAGCACTGAGGGGTGGGACGCGTCGGCGTCCCACCCCTCAGTCAGTGCTCAGAGCCGGATGACCGGCTCATCGCGTGTTCAGTTCTTCGAGCGGCGAGCCCGCAGCAGCAGGTACCCGCCGACAACCGCGACACCCGCAAGGCCCAGGACCAGCAGCGCGTTGGTCCCCGTGCGAGACAGCCTGCTGCCGGCCTTCGCCGTCTGCGTCGGTGCGGCGCTCGGCGCGCTGGCGCCACCGGTCGGCTGCGCCATGGTGCCGTCAGATGGCCGATCAATCTCATCGGGCTCCATTCCCGGCTTCGACGGTGCCGCCGCGCTCCGGCTCGGTGCCGGGCTCGCGCTCGACGACGGCTTCCCAGGCTGTGTCGCCGCCGCGGTCGCCTTCGGGTTCGCCACCGACGGCGCCTGACTCGTCGCACCCGGCTTGGGGGCCGAGCTCGGCTGCGCCCCCGGCTTCTCCGACGGCGCGGCGCTGGGCTGCGCACCCGGAGCCTGCGTGGTCTCAGCAGAAGGCGCCACCGTCGGGGCCTGCGTCGGCTCAGCGGCCGGGGCAGACGAGGTCTCCGGTGCGGGCGCAGCGGTCGGCCCGTCGGTCTGCTCAGGTGCGGAACTCGGCGCCGGGGCCGGCGTGGGCTCCGTACTCGGAGCGGTTGTGGGCTCCGGAGCCGGGGTGCTGCTCGGCTCGGGCGCAGCACTCGGCTCAGGCGCGGAGGACGGTGCCGGGGCCTGCGTGGGCTCGGTGCTCGGCGCGGCCGACGGGGCGGGCTTCTCCGACGGTGCCGCCGTCGGTGTCACCGAGGGTGCTGCCGTCGGCGACGGCGCCGGGCTCGGCTCCGCCGGCTTCTGGCTGCACTGCTCGCCGAGCCAGTTCATCGTGAAGTTGCGGTACCAGATGCCGCCGTAGTTGGCGCCGTCATGGGCGTCCTCGCTGAGCAGCCCGATGCTGCCGTCGGACTGCACGGCGATCGTCGTGTAGCCGACGAAGGGCTCGTGGAAGACCTTGCTGGTCGTCCAGGAGGCGCCGTCGTCGCAGGACATCGAGATGGTGCCGCGGTCACGCGACCACGGCTTCGGGTTCGGCGAGTGGCTCAGCAGCAGCACCTTGGCGCGCGGGTCGTCCGGGGCGGCGTTCGGGAAGGCCCGGATGATCTGGGCGTTGTCCACTGAGTCGGGCAGGTTCTTGTCGGATACGGGCTCGCTCCAGGTCTGCCCGCCGTCGGTGGAGTGGGCCACCTTGCGGAAGCCGGAGCCGTCCGAGGCGCGCGAGTTGAGCATGAGGGAGCCGTCGGAGAGCTCAACGACCTTGTTCTCATCCATGCCGGTCCCGATCGGCGTGCCGGCCTGCCACGTCTTCCCATGGTCGTCGGAGTAGACCGAGACGGCCTGCACCGCGCCGCCGGCGGTCCTGATTGTGTACTGCTGCACCAGGCGCCCGGCGTGGGGGCCGTGCTGAATCTGGATGCCCTGACCCGAGGCCGCGAAGCGCGCGGTCCACGGGTTGTCCTTCGTGATGTCCGCGGTGATCGTGCGGTGCGTCCAGGTCCAGCCGTTGTCCGTGGAGGTCGACACCTCCGCCTGGATGATGCCCCGGTTGTCCGGGTCGGTGCCGGCCTGCGAGCCGCCCCAGCCCTGGTCGTAGGACTTGACGTGGAAGTTGAAGATCGTGCCCGTCTGGTGGTCGACGACGTAGCTCGGGTCGGAGTAGCCGACCTTCTTGCCGGTCTCCGTGCCCTGGTGGATGTAGGTGGGTGCCGACCAGGTCTTGCCGCCGTCGGTGGAGCGGCGCTGGACGATGTGGTTCGGGTTGGGGGCGTCGCTGCCGCCGTTGCCGTTGTCCTTCGGGCGCTCATCGTAGGAGATGAGCAGGTCCCCGTTGGGGGCGGTGGTGATCGCTGGGATGCGGTAGTTGTCGGTGGCCGTGTTGGGGGCCAGGTGCTGGGCCTGGCTCATCGAGGCCGGCAGCTCGGTGCTCGCGTCGGGCGCCGGCGCGGGCGTCGCCTGCGGGTGGTCGCCGACGACGTTGATCGGGTTGCCGGTGGCGGTGAGCGTCTGGAGGGCGGCGCCGTCGGTTCCGGTGGCCGTCAGGGTGATCGACGGCGTCCAGCGGCCGGCGTCGACGTCGGCTTGCGTGATCGTGTGGGTGAGCGGCTTGCAGTTGTAGACGGCGCCCTTGCCTGGCTTGAGGCCGCCCCAGTGGCACTGGCGGCCCAGGTCGTCGAAGGAGGACTCGGTGGCGGCGACGTTGATCGTCTTGTCCGACACCGAGCGCACGCGCACCGTGTAGCTCACGGTGTCGCCCAGCTTGTAGCTCTCCTGGCTCGACGACGGCGTGATCGACTCGACTCGCAGCGAGTTGGCCTTGACCGGGCTCGTCGCGCCCTTGATCGTCTCCGGGGTGCTCAGGGCCTTCCCGGCGTACTCCACGGCCTTGACCTCGTAGGCGATCTGCGGGGTGAAGCCGCCGGCCTTGAGGTCCTCGGCGGTCACCGTGTGCGTGGCCAGGCCGGTGCAGTCGGTCTTGGTCGTCCCGGCCGGGACGTTGCGCCAACGGCACTTGGAGACGTTCCCGGACAGGTTCGTCGAGGCCGGGGCGTAGGAGTGGGCCTCACCGCTGGTGTTGGTGAGGGTGATGTTGAAGGTCATGACATCGCCGACGGAGTAGAGGCCGTCCGCGGGCGCGTTCACCTGCGTGATGGTGACGTCGGCCAGGCCGTCAGACGTGGGGACGGCGTGCGCCGGGGGCGCGGCGGCGATCAGGCCGGTGGCGGCCAGTGGCAGGGAGCCCAGGAGGGCCGGCAGGCGCCTCCGGGAAAAAGGACTGTGCGATGTCATAGGTGTTCCGTTCTAGGGAGCAGAGGCGGCTTTGCCTTCAACAGGAGAGGTAGACGACAGATGTCAGACGTCTCACGATAAGGTAACGGAACATCTCGATTCTGCAAAGTCGGGCGAGTCGCCGACGGGGTATAAATTGGCCGTCCGTCAAGTTCGTCTCGACGGCCGGCCGTGTCGGTGAATGACTCCGTGGCCGTGATTCGCGCCAAGAGAATGTGTGCCGTGTAGGTCTTCGGTGGTCCACTTCAAGAAACAAGAGGGCATCTACATGAATTGACCTCGCTCTGCTACCACCTGATTTCCCCATTGTGTCAGGGCCTGTAAGGCGGGTAAAAAGGTTCGACCGAAGTCGGTGAGTGAGTACACCGTTTTCAATGGCGGCTTATCGCCAAAGGCTCGGCGTGATATGAGGCCGTCCGTCTCGAGCTGTTTGAGCTGATGAGTGAGTGTTGCATCTGTTGCTGACACGAGATCGTTCCGTAGTTCGCTGAAGCGCTTCGGTCCGTGTTGAAGGTGGTAAATGATGACCGTCTTCCATTTCCCTCCGACAAGATTCATGGCCACGCTGATCGGGCAGGAGTAGGTCTTGTCGTTGAAACTGACGAACTCGCTGATGCATTCGGTCCTCATGTGTCATGTCTCCGTTTTGAGGGGACTATCTAAAAAGATAGTTCTTGACGTGGCGGTCTCACTCCTGTGACGCTGTCCTGTGTCAGCCAATGTTCGTTATGAGTCATGGATGGGAGCGTAACATGCTGGACACTCCGATTGTTGCTGTTGCCGGTGCAACCAGCAAGCAGGGGCGCAGCGTTGTGAGATCGTTGCTGCAGGGTGGAGGCTACAGGGTGCGGGCACTGACTCGGGATCCCGCATCGCAGGTGGCGCAAAGCCTTGAACGTCAAGGTGCCGAATTGGTGGCGGGGTCGCTTTCGTTGGGGAGTGATGATGCGTGGGTTGATGCTTTTTCTGGTGCTCGTGCTGCATTCTTGGTCACCCCTCCCACTCCTCCGAGAGGGTCTCGTGAATACGAGTTGGGGTGTCGGATCGCTGATGCTGCGGTGAGGGCCGGGGTTGAACACGTTGTGTTCAGTGCCTTGGAGAACGTTGATGAGACCACAGGTGGAAAGTTGTTCGCACCTCATTTCACCGACAAGGCACGGGTTGCGGAGTACATCAGTGGTCTGCCCGTAGCTAGTACTTTTGTTATCCTCTCATTTTTCTACACCAATTTGATGGAGTACTACGTTCCCAGGGTGGAGGACGGCTCACTTGTCCTTCCTATATATCTTCCTGAAGATTTTCGGGCGCCGTTCGTCGATCCCGTCACGGCGACTGGTCCGGCTGTGCGGGAAATCATCAGCAAGCCGGAGAGGTATGACGGTGAAACCCTGCCGATCGTGGGTGATGTCATCTCTCCGCGCGAGATGGTGAGAACGTTCCAGGATGTTACCGGGCTGCGAGCCGAATATCGCGATGCGTTCACGTATGACGGGTTGGCGCGCAACTTTCCTGAATTGGTTGCCGATGATCTTCATGCGCAGGAGATCCTGGGGATGGTCAACTATGCTGTTGACTACGGTTACTTTCGGCAGGATCGTGATCTTGAGTGGAGTCGCAGTATAGACCCGGAGGCGCTCACGTGGGAACAGTTCCTCCGTGCCACGGGGTGGCGCGGAGAGGCTCGTTCATATGGGTGATGATCCCCGTGCCATCTATGGGATCGGTGTGCGAAGTATGTGTCCGCGGGGCGACCGTCACGTTGCATGACGCTCCTGTTGACATTCTCTTCCGGTGTCTTGAGGTGCTGTGCCACCTGCTCTTTCCGTTGTGCCATAGGAATGGCCATAGGGATGTTCTCCCCCCGGTATGCCCGCAATCGACGTCGATGGCGGGGACACCGACGTCTCGCCGATCAGCGTGCGCGACGCCGTCGCAGCGGGGGTGCTGGCCACCCGGTCCCTGCGCTCGGGCTCCGTGCCCTTCGACGTGCCCGAGCTCGACGCGGAGCTGGCGGACTACTTCCACCGCGGGCAGCACAACTCTCACTCACCGACGGAATCTTCATAAACGACGCGGCTCCGGGTCGTTTATGAAGTTCTGGTCGATGTCTATGCGTCGGCCAGGAAGTCGCGCAGGATCGTGTCCATCTGCTCGGCCTCGATGAGGAAGCCGTCGTGCCCGTGCAGGGAGCTGATGGTCTCGCGCCTCGCGCCGGGGATGCCGCCGGCCAGCTCCTCGGCCTGGGCGGGCAGGAAGAGCCGGTCGGAGTCCACGTCCACCACGAGCGTGCGCGCCTGCACCCTCGCCAGCGCCGCCTCGATGCCGCCGCGCCCCGTGCCGACGTCGTGCACCATCATCGAGTGGGTGACGATGAGGTAGGTGTTGGCGTCGAAGCGCGCCAGCAGCTTGCCGGCGTGGTAATCCAGGTAGGACTCCACCTGGTAGCGCCCGCCCACCGCCGGGTCCTCCTCGCCCTGGTGGCGCCGCCCGAAGCGCTCGTCCAGCTCGGCGGCACTGCGGTAGGTCGTGTGGGCCAGCGCCCGCGCCAGCCCCAGCCCCCGCACCGGCCCGACCGAGTGGGAGTAGTAGTCGCCGTCGAAGAAGAAGGGGTCGGCCACGATCGCCAGCTCCTGCAGGTGGCACCAGGCCAGCTGGTCGGCGGTCGTTGAGGCGCCGGTGGCCACCAGCGCCAGGTTGCGCACCCGCTGCGGGTGGGTGACCCCCCACTCGATGGCCCGGTGCCCGCCCAGCGAGGCCCCGATGACCAGGTGGAAGACCTCGATCCCCAGGGTGTCGGCCAGGCGCGCCTCAGCCTCGACGGCGTCGCGCGTGGTCAGCCACGGGAAGCGCGACCCCCAGGGGCGCCCGTCCGGCGCCGTCGACGACGGCCCCGTCGAGCCCTGGCAGCCGCCCAGGATGTTGGCGGCCACCACGAAGTAGCGCTCGGTGTCGATGGCCCGCCCGGGCCCCACCAGGTCCGACCACCAGCCCGGCGTCGGGTGCCCGGGCCCTGCCTCACCGGTGACGTGGGAGTCGCCGGTCAGGGCATGCAGTACGAGGACCGCGTTGTCGCGCTGCGGGCTGAGCTCCCCCCAGGTCTCGAAGGCCAGGACCGTGTTGGGCAGGACCTCCCCGGACTCCAGGGGCAGGTCCCCGATCTCCAGGAACCGGCGATGCCCCGGCTCGTCGCCGGGCCGCCAGGCGCCCGTGGGGGAGCCGGCCATGCGGTCCACCAGCTTGGAGGAGGCCGTCCCGACGCCGTAGGCGGCCGGCTCAGTCTCGGCGCTGCCGCTGGAGACGGGGTAGGAGGAGGACGTGGTCGCACTCATGACAGACCGCCTCAGGCCCCGGCCGCCGCGCTCGGCTCGCCTGCCCTGACGGCCCGGGCCGCCGCCAGGCCGCGCTCGAGGTCGGCCAGGATGTCGTCGATGTGCTCGATCCCCACGCTCAGGCGCACGGTCCCGGCGGTGATCCCGGCCGCGGCCAGGCCGGCGTCGTCGAGCTGGGAGTGCGTCGTGGTGGCCGGGTGGATCGCCAGCGAGCGCACGTCCCCGATGTTGGCCAGGTTGGAGAACAGGCTCAGGGCGTCGATGAAGGCCGCCCCCGCCTCGCGCCCGCCGGCCAGGTCGAAGGTGAGGATCGAGCCTGCCCCGCGCGGACAGTACTTGCGGTGCCGCTCGTAGTAGGGGCTGGAGGCCAGCCCCGAGTAGCGCACCGAGGCGACGTCGTCGCGCCCCTCCAGCCAGGTGGCCACCGCCAGGGCGTTGTCCACGTGCCGCTCCATGCGCAGCGAGAGCGTCTCGATGCCCTGGGCGATGAGGAAGGCCGAGTGCGGTGCTAGCGCGAAGCCGAGGTCGCGCTGGCCCTCGGCGCGCGCCTTGAGGATGAAGGCCAGGTTCGCGCCCAGCGGGCTGCCCACGCCCAGGTCCCTGGCGTAGACCAGGCCGTGGTAGGACTCGTCGGGCGTGTTGAAGCCGGGGAAGCGCTCGGGCTGGGCGGCGAAGTCGAAGCTGCCGGAGTCCACGATCACGCCCGCCACGGAGGAGCCGTGCCCGCCCAGGAACTTCGTTGCCGAGGCCACCACGATGTCGGCGCCCCACTCGAAGGGGCGGGTCAGGAAGGGTGAGGCCACCGTGTTGTCCACGACCAGTGGGATGCCCAGCTCGTGCGCGGCCGCCGCGATCGCCTCGATGTCCAGGATGTCGCCGCGCGGGTTGGGGATCGACTCCCCGAAGAAGGCGACGGTGCGCTCGTCGGCCAGCGCCGCCCAGGCGGCCGGGTCGCCGGTGTCGTCCACGAAGCGCGCCTCAATGCCCAGGCGCGGCAGGGTGTGGGTGAGCAGGTTCGTGGTGCCGCCGTACAGGGAGGGTGAGGCCACGATGTTGTCCCCGGCCCCGCCCAGCGTCAGGAGGGCCAGGGTCGTGGCCGCCTGACCCGACGACGTCAGCAGCGCCCCGACGCCGCCCTCCAGCGCTGCGATCCGCTGCTCGACGATGTCATTGGTGGGGTTGTTCAGGCGCGTGTAGATCGGGCCGAGGTCACTCAGGGCAAAGCGGGCGGCCGCCTGCTCGGCCGACTCGAAGACGTATGAGGAGGTCTGGTAGATCGGGATGGCCCGGGCGTGGGCGGGCTCGGCCAGGGGGTCGTGCCCGGCCTGGACCTGCTTGGTCTCGAAGCGCCAGCCCGCCGGGCTGGTGGGGGAGGGGATCGGCTCCGCGCTCTGGGGGGCGGCCTCGGGGGCGGGGTGCTGGTCGGTCATGAGGGCTCCTTGGTGATTCCCGGTGACCGGCGGCGACGTCAGCGTCACGAGTGGTGCCTGCCTCGCGCCGGCGGTTGCGGCGCGCTGGTGGCGGCTGCCCGGGGTCCGCTGGGGCCGGCGTCGGAGCCGGCCCGGCAGCAGGAGGGGGCGAGGCGTCGTGGTGCTGAGTCGTCCGCCGTCACCGTGCTGCAACTTCTGTGATGGTGCGGGTGAGGGCGGGGACGCGCACGTGGGCCGACGGCGGCGTGCGCGTCAGCTGCGCATTCGCCCCGTGGTGGGGGTGTCCGGCCGAAGGGCCTCAGGACGACGGAACATGCTCCGACTTTAGCGGTTTCCTCCGCAGGTGGTCCAAACGGGCGTCCGCCATGCGGCTGCGGTGAGGGCTCGGCGCGGGTGTGGCGTCGGTGTGGCGCCTTTGCGACGCCCCCGTGCCGCGGGGAGGTGACGGCGCGGTCGACCGCCTTTCCTAAGCGACGATCCGGCCGATTAAACCCGCACTGACCTGCACAAACGGTCATTTGTGCCGGATGCCATATCGGTCACAGACATATGACGTCGGCCGCAAGTCCCGTCAATGCAGGCACAACCTGCTAACTACAGGGACGTAAGTTACGATTGTGAATAGTGTGAATTCTGTTTTCAGATGGGGCCAAAGCGACTAGTGTGGCTTTGTCGCATCCGGGCTGACGCTGCCTGCCGTCTTCGTCCCCTGATCCGCTCCGCGCCCCCTGATTCCGCGGAACGGATCCCGACGGCGGGCCGGCGTCGGTCCCCGGGTGAGGCGTCATCCTCACGTTCAGCCCCATCACGACGGAGAACCCCTGTGAGCCCGATCCCCTCAAGACGGCACGGACACGGTGTCGTCGCCACCGCAGTGGTGGCCCTGGCATGCACCCTGGCGCCGTCGGTGCTGGCCGACCCCGTGGACCAGAGCGACATCGATCGCTCCAAGGCCTCCGAGCGCTCGACCTCCACCTCCATCGCCTCCCTGGAGGCCCGGCTCGCCCAGGAGAGCAGCAACCTGGAGGAGGCCCAGATCAAGGCCCAGTCCGCCAATGAGGACTACCTGGCCGCCGTCGACGAGCTCAACAAGGCCACCAAGGACGCCCAGACCGCCCAGGCCAATGCCGACTCCGCCGCCTCCAGCACTACGTCGGCCCGCTCCGACCTCGGCTCGATCGTCGTGCAGACCTATCAGGAGAGCGGCAATCCGCTCGACCCGCTCACCCCGTACCTGACCAGCGAGTCGCTGGCGGACCTGGCCGACGCCGACGTCGCCCTGACCCGGGCCGGGGAGAAGAACAACGCCAAGGTCCAGAACGTCGAGGCCCTCGAGGCGGTGGCCACGAGCATGCAGACCATCGCCGACCAGAAGGTCAAGGCCAAGGAGGCCGCTAAGACCTCCGCCGAGACCGCCAAGACCGACGCCGAGACCGCCGCCAACGAGGCCCAGAGCGCCGTCACCACCACCCGCACCAACCGCCAGAACCTCATCACCCAGCTGGCCGCGCAGCGCAACACCACCGTCGAGCTGGAGACGAAGTACCAGAACCAGGTCGAGGCCGAGCGCAAGGCCCGCGAGGAGGCCGCCGCCCAGGCCGCAGCCAAGGCGGCCTCGGAGAAGGCCGCCGCCGACCTCGCCCAGAAGCAGGCCGAGCAGGCGGCCGCCCAGCCTCAGGAGCCGGCCCCCGCTCCGCAGGAGCAAGCGAGCCGGCCCAGCCAGGGCCAGCAGTCCTCGGCCCAGGAACCCGCCACCACCTCCCAGCCGGAGCCCGAGGCGGCCGAAGAGGAGACCGCACCCGCACCCGCTCCGGCACCCGCTCCGGCCCCGGAGCCTGCGCCCGCGCCGTCGCGCTCCGGCAGCGCCGCCTCCACCGCCATCAACGCGGCCATGGGCTACCTCGGCACCCCCTACGTGTGGGCCGGGGAGTCGGCCGCGGGCCTGGACTGCTCCGGGCTGACGATGGTCTCCTACGCGGCCGCCGGCGTGGAGCTCACGCACTCCTCACGCGTGCAGTACGGGGAGGGCTCCCTGGTCCCGCTCGACGCCGCCCAGCCCGGGGACCTGGTCTTCTGGTCCTCCGACGGCAGCCAGTCCGGCATCTACCACGTGGCCATCTACCTGGGCGACGACACGATGATCGAGGCGCCGACCTTCGGCATGACCGTGCGCGTCACCTCCATGCGCTACTCCGGCATCATGCCCTACGCGGTGCGCCTCTAAAACGGGGGCGGGGCGGAGCGCGTATGACGCCCCGCCCCGTGCGGTTGGTGCGCGTCAGTGGCCCTCGCGGGCGACGCGGTCGGCCTCGCGCTGGAAGGACTGACGGATCTCCTCCTCGGCCTCCTCGCGGCCCACCCAGTGGGCGCCCTCGACGGACTTGCCGGGCTCGAGGTCCTTGTAGACCTCGAAGAAGTGCTGAATCTCCAGGCGGTGGAACTCCGAGACGTCCTCGATGTCGGTACGCCAGGAGGCGCGCTGGTCGGCACTGGGCACGCACAGGACCTTGTCGTCGCCGCCCTTCTCGTCGCGCATGCGGAACATGCCCAGCGCGCGGCAGCGGATGACGCAGCCGGGGAAGGTCGGCTCCTCCAGCAGGACCAGCGCGTCCAGGGGGTCGCCGTCCTCGCCGAGGGTCCCGTCGATGTAGCCATAGTCGTCGGGGTAGCGCGTCGAGGTGAAGAGCATGCGGTCCAGGCGGATTCGGCCGGTCTCGTGGTCGATCTCGTACTTGTTGCGGTTGCCCTTGGGGATCTCAATCGTGACGTCGAACTCCACGGGGAGCCTCCTTCGCTCGTGTCTTCAGCTCGTTGGGCGCTGGAGCGGCGCCTGGTGTTCGGCGTCGATCCGGCGGGGCGGGTATTGATGGCACTAGTGTGGCGCACGACAGCGCCTGAGGCCGGTAAACGCGTACTCTGCACGTCGGTGCACGGGTGGCAGTAACCTCCTGGGCGCCCCACCCACTTGATATACAGGCCATCCCAGCCTGTCCACAACCCAGTCCGGAGGACGTATGCGCAAGGTCCAGACCGCTGCCCTGACGGCGGCGAGCCTGCTGGTTTTCTGCGGCTACTACAGCCTGGGCGATGCTCTCGACCTGTTGCCCGGCCCGGTGACGGTCGCCTACGCCGACGTCGCCCCCCGGCCCTTCCCGACGCCGGCCGCCCCCAGCGCCAAGACCGCCGCCCCCTCCGGCCTGGACCAGGGGGCTCCCACGCCCTCCAAGGCTGCCCTGAACGGCTACATCCAGGGCGTGGTCTCCGACGCCGCCCTGACCGGGGGGAACGTGACGGCCTCCGTCGTCGATATCGCCACCGGCGAGGAGCTGCTGGACCGCTCGGCCTCCTCCGGGGTGACGCCGGCCTCCACCAACAAGGTGCTCACCGCCTGGGCCGCCCTGTCCTCCATGGGGCCGGGCCACACTCTCCAGACCAAGGCCGTCCTGGAGGGGCAGACCCTGACCCTCGTGGGCGGCGGTGACGTGCTGCTGGCCGAGAACGAGGGCGACCCGAGCGCCACGGCCGGCCACGCGGGCCTGGGCGACCTCGCCCGAGCCACCGCCGAGAAGCTCAAGTCGCAGGGAGTGACGTCGGTCTCCCTGCGCCTGGACGACACCCTGTTCACCGGCCCCCAGTGGAACGAGAAGTGGGAGGCCGGCAACGAGCAGTACGTGGCCAAGATCCAGCCGATCATGGTGAATGTCTCGGCCACCCAGAACCAGGGCTACCCGGATGACCCGGCCATGGAGGCCGCCCAGGCCTTCGCCAAGCACCTGAGCGAGGCCGGCATCACGGTCGACGGCGAGCCGACGCGCGCCGCAGCCTCCGGCAGTGCCCGGGAGGTGGCCTCGGTCTCCTCCGCCCCGCTGTCCGACATTCTCTCCGTGTCGCTCAAGACCTCTGACAACACGATGACCGAGGTCGAGGGACGGCTCGTGGCCGCGCACGCCAAGGAGACCACCGACTTCGCCGGGGCCTCCAAGGCCGTGCTCGCCCAGCTGAGCAAGGACGGCTTCGACACCTCCGGGGTGACGCTCCTGGACTCCTCCGGGCTGGCCAAGGGCAACAAGGTCCCCGCCAGGCTCCTGACCCAGATCATGACCAAGGCCGCCGGCGGCGAGGGCGGCTCGGCCGGGCGCACCCTCATCGCCGACCTGCCCGTCGGCGCCCTGGACGGCACCCTGGGCAAGCGCCTGCACGACACCGCCGCGGCCGGGACGGTGCGCGCCAAGACCGGCTCGCTGGAGCAGACCGCCTCCCTGGCAGGGGTCGTCACCACCGCCGACGGGCGCCAGCTGGCCTTCGCGATCCTGGCCAATAATATCCCCGCCGGCACCAGCGAGACGGTCGCAGCCGCGATCGACAACCACTTCGTGGCGCCCCTGGCCTCCTGCGGATGCTCGTAAGGGGCGCGGCGGCGTGTTCAGCGCAGCGGCGACAGGCAGGGGCTCAGGCAGCCCGGTGAACTCGGCGAGAAAGGTGTCACGGTGACGACCCAGGGCACAGCGGCGGGACTCGTCGACTGGCGGACGGTGGAGCGCCTGACCGCGCTCATCCCGGCGGGCCCCAGCGCCTCGCGCTCAGCGCGCGCCAGCTCGGTGGCGGTGCTGCGTCGCTCCGCCCAGGAGGCACCGGCCTGGGTCGCCAGGATCACCGGCCTGAACCGGGCGGCCCAGCAGGTCGCCGAGACCACGCGGGTCAGCGTCGTCGACCGGGCCGGGCTCGTGCGCGCCTCCAGTCGGGCACTGCGCGGCCTCATGGAGCAGGTGCCCGCCCCGCCGGCCTCGGAGGCGATCCAGCTCGTCGGGGCCGCCGAGGTCGCCGGGGCGATGAGCCTGCTGGCCACCCGGCTCCTGGGGCAGGTGGTGCCCGCGGCCCCGAGCGGAACCCGCGGTCACGGGGCCGGTAGCGCCGGCCCGGCTCACCCCTCCGGTGAGGGGGACGGTGAGGGGGACGGCGTCGTGACCCCCGGCACTGGCCCGGCCCGCGAGGCGACCACGGACGCAGATGGGGAGGGGGTGGCCCCGCCGCACCTGCTGCTCGTGGCCCCCAACGTGCTGGCGGTGCGCCGCCAGATGGACCTGGACATGCTCGACCTGCCCGCCTGGGTCTGCCTGCACGAGATGACCCACGCCGTCCAGTTGGCCGCCGCGCCCTGGCTCGGCCCCTACCTGTCGGACTCCATGCGCATGGTGATCGGCGCCGTCGTCGAGGCCGCATACGGCGGTGCCGACGGTGCCCGAAGCGCCGGCGGCGGGAGCCAACAGGAGTGGGGGAGTCGGCCGCGGCGGGGCCGGGCGGTGCGCCTTGCGGCGCGCGCCGGCCGAGGGCGGGTGCTCGAAGGTCTGATGAACGTCACGGACCGCGCCGAGGTCGCCTCCCTGGCGGCCGCGCTGACCTTCCTGGAGGGGCACGCCGAGGTGGTCCTCGACGACGTGCACCCCAACCGGATGCCCTCGGTCCACCGGCTCCGGGCCGTGCTCTCGCGCAGCCGCGCGGCCGACGGCGGCATCGGCCCCGGTCCCGGACTGGGCTCGCTCCTGCTGCACCGGCTCATGGGCCTGGAGGCCAAGGAGGCCCAGTACGCCGACGGCGCCGCATTCGTGCGCAGCGTCGTGACCCGCATCGGGCACGAGGGGCTCAACGCCGTGTGGGCCGATCCCGAGCTGCTGCCCACGCCGGCTGAGCTCGCCCGCCCCGACGTGTGGGTGCGCCGCGTCGGCTGACGTGTCAGGCCGGGGCCCGTTGTGGCAGGCTTATGGCGTCGGCGCGGACCGGTGGCCTCCCCGGCCCCGGTGAGCCCGCGCAGCCATGACGACACATGAGGAAGGCAGGGCGTATGGACGCCACGGACATGGGATCGGACCTTCAGCAGGTTCTCATCACCGAGGAGCAGATCGGGCAGCGCCTCGATGAGATGGCCGCGCAGATCGACGCGGACTACGCGGGCCGTGACCCTCTTCTCGTCGGCGTGCTCAAGGGGGCCGTCTACGTCATGGCGGACCTGTCTCGCCGGCTGCACATGAGCGCCCCGATGGACTGGATGGCGGTGTCCTCCTACGGCTCGGGCACCAAGTCCTCCGGCGTCGTGCGCATCCTCAAGGACCTGGACACCGACGTCACCGACCGGCACATCCTCATCGTTGAGGACGTCATCGACTCCGGCCTGACCCTGTCCTGGCTGGTGGGCAACCTGTCCTCGCGCGGTGCGGCCTCGGTGGAGATCGCCACGCTGCTGCGCAAGCCCGACGCCGCCAAGGTCGAGGTGGACGTCAAGTACGTCGGCTTCGATATTCCTACGGAGTTCGTCGTCGGCTACGGGCTGGACTACGCCGAGCGGTACCGCAACCTGCCGTTCATCGGTACGCTGCGCCCTGAGGTCTACGGGGGCTGACTGACCCAGGTCAACCTTGACGCAACCTGAGGGTCAGACGGAAAAATAACGGGATGTGGCGCCTGGGCGCCGTCGTCGGACGGTGGTCAAGGGGTCCCGGAACTGCGATCTTCCCCCTTTTCAAGGTGGTCGGAGTCGCGTACGTTACGTTAAGATAACAAGTGTAGGTCGCCGGTGGATGCCCTCTTCCGGCGGGTGACGTGGAAGGACTGTTGGTAACAGTGAAGAAGACTGTGCGTCGACGCGCCCCGAGGCTGGTCGGCCTCGCCGGTGCGGTGGTGCTGTCGTCCTCGCTGAGCTTCCCCATGATGGCTCCGGTGGCGGCCGAGCCGACCTCCGGCGGCACATTTAATACGGTCGCTGAGATGGCGCAGGCCAGCGGGGCTTCCGGCACCCTGACCACCCTCGGTGACGAGGCGCCCGGCGACGGCGGTGGCCTGACCTACGACGTGCAGAGCACGAGTCCCGAGGGCGCGCTGGGCGCCGTCTCGGTCATGCTGGCCGACGGTCAGTGGGCCGTGCCGCAGGGGCTCGCCGCCTCCCCGAGTGCTGCCGTGGACGGTACTGCCGCTAACGACGTCGTGGCGCGGACCCAGTCCTTCGTCAACGCCGGAGGGTCTTTGGTGTCGGACGCGTCGCGGCCCACGCCGCTGTCGGGCGCGAACGTGCGTGCCAGCGGCTCAGCCCCGTACGCGATCACCTCCTCAGCCTTGGTGGGCATGGTCCTCTCCGGCTGGGACTACTCGCACACCACGTATGCGGCGGACCAGAACACCCAGGTCGGCTACCGAGCCGAGGTCGGGCAGGACCTCTCCGGGAGCTGGAAGCCGGACGACCTGGCCGGCTGGTTCAACTCCCAAGGACGCCTGTGGCTGAACACGGACGGCTCGATCAGCCCCGGAGACATTGTCTTCTTCTCCAACCCCTTGCCCGCGGGGCAGGGCGAGTCCGGCTCGGCTCCCGCCCAGTCCACGGTGTTCGGGAACGTCTACGACATCGGCATCTACGTGGGCAACAACCAGGTGGTGCGGGCCTCGACGGGGACCGCCCAGGCGCAGACCCTGGACGCGCAGACGATGGCCGAGGTGGCTCTCGTGGCGCGCCCGCAGTGGTCCGCCCCCGCTGGTGGCGCGCCCGCCCCGGCGGATCAGCAGCGCGCCGGCGCT
>ERZ773021.419-NODE-419-length-19837-cov-16.1802_pt1 | contig 19837 bp, 15 predicted proteins | sample MGYA00511668_ERZ773021 | MGnify/ENA primary metagenome ERZ773021 (study PRJEB29015, sample SAMEA2737961) | human oral metagenome | biome: human oral; feature: human-associated habitat; material: dental | place: China | collected 2032 ... | reverse complement strand
GGATTCGACCGATGCGATCAACGGCAGCCAGTTGTATTACACCAACCAGGCGATTAACCAAAACGTGACCAACATCGGCAATTACGTGGTGAACATGGGCAACCAAATCAACCAACGTATCGACAATGTGGAAAGCGATTCCAAAGCCGGTACCGCAGCAGCCATGGCGGTCGCCGGTCTGCCGCAAGCCTACCTGCCCGGTAAGAGCATGATGGCGGTTGCAGGCGGCGTTTACCGCGGTGAAAGCGGCTACGCAGTCGGCTTCTCCAGCATCTCCGACGGCGGCAACTGGATCATCAAAGGTACCGCTACCGGCAACTCGCGCGGCCACTACGGCGCGACCGCAGGTGTCGGCTACCAATGGTAATCCTGACCTAAAGCCTGTTTGAAGGCAAAGCAAAGGTCGTCTGAAAACCCGAAACAGGGTTTTCAGACGACCTTTTTCTATATCGGATTGCATGGGAGGGGGGGCCAATATGCTCAGTTTCGCAAACACTCGCTTGACACAAAACGCTAAGATTTGTTTTCAGACGACCTTGCAGCTATGCCCGACTATTTTTTGTGGCAAAATTCAGCCATGTTCCACATGGTCAGTCCGCGTATTTAAACTGAAGAAATTTCAAGCCGGCTGACCAAACAGATTACAAGGAGAAACAGACATGAGCCGCATTTTATCCTCACTGCGCTATCCGCTGATTCAAGCGCCGATGGCGTTTGCGCATGACACAGAGCTGACTTTGGCTGTCGGCAAAACCGGCGCTTTGGGTTCGTTGGCAGGGGCGATGTATGACGCCGCGGGTTTGGAAAAAGCGTTGGCACGGATGAAGCAGGAAGGCGGCGGCCGTCCGTACAACCTCAACTTTTTCGCCCACCGCACGCCGTCTGCCGAACGCGCGCAATACGATGCCTGGTTTGCTGTGTTGCGTCCGTATTTTGAGGCTTACGGGCTGACGGAAAACGACATTCCCAGCGGCGGCGGACGGCAGCCGTTTGATGCCGATGCGTTGGCATGTGTGGAACGTTACCGCCCGCCTGTGGTCAGCTTCCACTTCGGCTTGCCCGCGCCCGAATACTTGCAGCGCGTCAAAGCGACGGGCGCGGAAGTGTGGAGCAGCGCGACGACGGTCGAAGAAGCCGTCTGGCTGGAACAAAACGGCGCGGATGTCGTGATTGCCCAAGCGTGGGAAGCGGGCGGTCATCGGGGATGGTTTTTAAACCGCAATCCCGACAGCCAAAGTGGCTTGTTTGCCCTGTTGCCCGCCGTCCGTAAAGCCGTGCGCCTGCCCGTCATAGCCGCAGGCGGCATTTCCGATGCCGCCGCCGTCCGCGCCGCGTTGGAATTGGGTGCGTCCGCAGTACAGGCCGGAACCGCCTTCCTGCTCGCAGACGAAGCCCTGACCAAACCCGCCCACCGCGCCGCCATCCAAACCGCCCGTCCCGAAGATACCGTGGTGACCAACTTGTTCAGCGGCGGCGCGGCGCGCGGGCTTTACAACCGCTTCATACGAGAAGCCGGTCCGATGAATGACGCAGCGCTCCCGTTCCCCTTGGCAGGCGCAGCCGCCGGCGCATTGAAAGCCGCCGCCGAAAAACAAGGCTGCTACGACTTTTCTCCATTTTGGGCAGGGCAAAACGCAGGATTGTGCCGCCCCGGCAGCGCGGCGGAAATCGTTGAGCGGCTGTGTGGTAGCATCGAGCGTTAGGACAGTTTGAACACAGGCAAGGTGGACGTTGCAAGAAGGTCGTCTGAAAATTGAAAACAGGTTTTCAATTTTCAGACGACCCGTAGCGTGGTCTCCGCCACGGAATGAAGATAAAGACAACCGCCCGATTCGGATTGTCGGACAGCAGGTTCGCGGGCAAAGCCCACGCTACGGACTGGGTTTCTTCCGAGCTTGTCGATTAGTGGTGCCGGAGGTTTTCATTTGCCGTTAATCAGGGGTTTGCGGGTAATGCGCAGCCTGCCGTCGGACAGATATCGCCTTTCCTGAACATAAACCGATTGCAGCCCTTTACCGGAGATGCCGCGGAAGCGTCCGCCCATATGGAACGCAGCGCCCGATTTGGTGAACGTTTTGATTTATGCTTTATACTTACAAAAAACAAGAGGAAATGATATATGTCTTTCTTTAAAAATAAATTAGGTATCTGGCTGGTATTAATCTATCTAATCGCATCAATGGTTATTTTGGGTGATAGTACAGAGGGGAGCTGGGGAGGTTTTCTTCTCTTCGTCTCAGCCTTTCCCTTTTCCATTTTGTCCTTATTCGTTTCCAATTATGTAAATGGCCCGTTAGCCAATTGGGTATTTATCTTTCTGAATGCAATTTGGTGGTTTTTACTGGGATGGTTAATCACTAAGATTTTTAGAAAAAAGATTCAGACAGAATAAATCCGGATTGCCGATGACAGGAAGGGCTTTTTTGCAAAGCCCACGCTACTTGAGTCCCAAGCCTGTATTGATTGAATAAACGAGGTCGTCTGAAAACGGGAGTGAACGAGTTTCTCCAAAACTCAACTCTCAGAGTTTTCAGACGACCTTATTTTTACCTGCAACCTACCCCCTCTCCCGTCCGGCGGGAGAGGGCTGGGGAGAGGGTGGCTCTACGGTTTGCACGAATTTGATTTTACCTAAACCTCAAAAGCCACTCCCATCCTAACCTTCCCCCGCCGGACGGGGGAAGGGACAGGTTGCTGTTGCTGCAATGAGTAGCGTGGGCTTTACCCGCGAAACGAATGCCGGAATAGATGTCCATTCGGCTGTTGTCTGATTGGAATTGTCAGATGGTAGGTTTCGTGGGCAAAGCCCACGCTACTTGGGTTATCCAAAGCCTGTATTGATTGAATAAACGAGGTCGTCTGGAAAATCGGGAGCGAGTTTCTCCAAAACTCAAATCCCAAAGTTTTCAGACGACCTCGTTTTTATCTGCAACCTGCCCCCTCTCCCGTCCGGCGGGAGAGGGCTGGGGAGAGGGTGGTTCTGCGGATTGCACGAATTTGATTTGACCTAAAGTCACAAAGCCATCCCCATCCTAACCTTCCCCCGCCGGACGGGGGAAGGGACAGGTTGCTGTTGCTGCAACGGGTAGCGTGGGCTTTGCCCGCGAGATAAATGCCGAAATGGATGCCCATTCAGCTGTTGTCTGATTTGAATTGTCAGGTGGTGGATTTCGTGGGCAAAGCCCACGCTACTTGGGTTATCCCAAACCTGTATTGATTGAATAAACGAGGTCGTCTGAAAACGGGAGTGAACGAGTTTCTCTAAAACTCAAATCCCAAAGTTTTCAGACGCCCTCGTTTCGACTGGTAACCTGCCCCCTCTCCCGTCCGGCGGGAGAGGGCTGGGGAGAGGGTGGCTCTACGGGCTACACGAATTTGATTTTATCTAAACCCACAAAGCCACCCCCATCCTAACCTTTCCCTGCTAGACGGTGGAAGGGACAGGTTGTCGTTGCGGCAACAAGTAGCGTGGGCTTTGCCCACGAGATGAAAGCCAAAATGGATACCTATTTGGCTGTTGTCTGATTTGGATTTTTAGATAGCAGATTTCGTGGGCGCAGCCCACGCTACGGGTTGGATTTCCAATTTAATTGAATAAAACCCGCGTTGATTGTATAAAAAATTGAATCCAAGGTCGTCTGAAAATCCCCTAACCTCCACCACTCAAGCTGTATTCCTCTTTGTTTGGAATACGGCTTGTCGTTTCTGCCGGTTTATTTCTTCTGCCACGCTTGGCGGAGGTATTCGATGTGGTCGGGGAGGGCGTAGAAGGGGGTGTTGCCGTGGTTGGCGTTGGGGTAGAGGGTAAATTGTGCGTCTGCGCCGAGGTGTTGGAGGGTGCCGGCAAGCAGTTTGGCTTGGGCGACCATTTCCCTGCCGATTTGTTCGGGGCGGTTGCTGCGGCCTTCGTGTTCGCCGACGCTGATGCGGACGGCGGTGTCGGCGGGAAGGGCGGACGGTAGGAAGTCGAGGACGCGGCGGTTGTGCCACCAGACGGAGGGGGAGGCGAGCAGGTTGTGTTTGAAGCGGTCGGGGGCGGTGAAGAGGGAATAGAGTCCGAACAATGCGCCGAAGGAGTGTCCGAACAGGGCTTGTTCTTTGGGGTTGATGGGGTATTTGGCGGCAAGGGCCGGGGCGAGTTCGTGGTCGAGGAAGGCGGCGAAGCGGTCGGCTTGTCCGTATTGGCGGCGTTCTGCTTCGGTGGCGGTTTCGGGCAGGGGCGGGGTGTAGTCAAGGGCGCGTTGGGTCAGGTCGCGGACTTCGCCGTTGGGGTAGCCGATGCTGACGATGAGGCAGGCGGCGCGGCTTCGGGTCATGGGGTTGATGAGCAGGGATTGCGCCATGCTGAGGGCGGCGGGAAAGAAGGCGTCGCCGTCGAGGATATGGAGGACGGGATAGCCTTGCGGGGGCGGGTCGCCGATGGCGGCGGTTTGGATGCGGTAGCTGCGGCCGGTGTGCTCGGAGCGGATGTGGGTTTCTTCGGCTTGCAGCAGGCGGGCGGCTTGCCAGTGTGCGGTGCGTGAGGTCATGGCGGGGTTGTCGGTTGTGTTGGTGGGGTGTGTTGTGTGTGTTATCGGGGTGGCGGATGTTTCAGACGACCTTTGGGCTATATCTGCTGTTTTTTCTATAGTGGATTAACTTTAAACCAGTACGGCGTTGCCTCGCCTTAGCTCAAAGAGAACGATTCTCTAAGGTGCTGAAGCACCAAGTGAATCGGTTCCGTACTGTCTGTACTGTCTGCGGCTTCGTCGCCTTGTCCTGATTTTTGTTAATCCACTATATGTCAAACATGGAACATAAATGATAAAACCGGACAGGTGGTGTGCCCTGCCTGTCCGGTCTGTTTCCGTAATGTGTTGGTCTTCTGGTTTTTGGCGGTGATTTGTTTTCCTTTTGCTTTTCCCGTTTTTAGAAGTCGTAGCGGAGGTTCGCCATCAGGCTGCGCTCCGAGCCGGGAATGTTGAAGGTGTTCGCGCTGCCGACGCGGGCGTAGTAGTGGCGGTTGAAGATGTTGTCGGCGTTGATTTGCAGCTTCAGTTTGGGCGTGAAGCGGTATGCCGCCATGGCGTCGAATGTGGCGTAGCCGCCTGCACGCAGCCCTGCTGCCGAGGAGATGCTGCTCATCGCGTTCACGCCGCCGCCGAGGGTCAGCTTGGGCGTAACTTCATAAGTCGTCCACAGGTTTGCGCTGTGTTTGGGCATCAACAGGAAGATGCCGTCGTCGCGCGAGTTGGCGGCGGTTTTGATTTGGCTGTGCAGATAGCTGTAGCCTGCGTGGATTTGCCATTTCGGTGTAATCGCGCCGCTGATTTCGGTCTCAACGCCTTCCATCACGCGTTTGCCCAAGGCGGCGTAACGGGTGTTGCGGTTGTTCGGGTTCAGCGGTGCGGCGGCGTTTTTGTCTTTCAGGCGGTAGAGGGAGACGCGGGTGTTGAGGCGGTCGTCCATGTAGCTGCCTTTGTAGCCGACTTCAAACTGGTTGCCTTCGCGCGGTTTGAGCAGGTTGCCGCCGGTGCCGAGGCTGGTTTGCGGCGTGTAGAGCTGGGACATACTCAGATAGAGGCTGTTGTTGTCGTTCAAGTCGTAAACCGCGCCTGCGTAGCCGGTGAACTTGGTTTTGCTGGCTTTGTGCAACTCGTCGCCGTCACCCGCTTCGATTTTGTAGTGTCCCAAACGCCAGCCGCCGATGAGCGACAGTCTGTCAACCGGATGGAAGACGGATTTGCCGTAAACGCCGAATTCGTCGAGGTTTTCGGTAGCGACGGTATGGCTGTAACCGCGCGCGCCGGCACGGGCATTTTGTATCAAATTAACATAGGGAACGGAGCGGAAATCGCCCAAAGCAACATTACGCGCAACGGCTGCACGGCCTTGCTCGTTGGTGCTGCGCAGGCGGTTGTAGTCCGCGCCGACGACGAGTTCGTTGGCGGTGTTGCCCAAGGCAAACGGACGGCTGTAGCTTGCGTCAACCGCGAAGGCTTTTTGTTTGATTTCCGTGCCTAAGCCGACGACGTTTGCCTTATTGTCGGCAGAAAGTTTGTTGGCGGCGAAGGTGTAATTGGAGTCGGCATCGCGGTCGGAATAGCGCATACCGATTTTGCCGTATCCGCCGTCGTCAAAATAATGTTTCAAATCGGCAAACACGTCATGGCTGTTCATTTTGAATTTGTTCCAATCCGCGCCGACAAAGGTGTGGTTGGGCAGAGACAGCAAATTGCCGCTGCTGCCGACGGGCAGGCCGTTGTACGGCGCGAGGTGGCGTTGCTGGTAGAGATAGCCTACGCCCAAAGTCGTGTCGGGATTGATGTCCCAATCCGCCGCCGCATAGAAGGTTTCGTGGTGGTTGTTTTTCTCGGCAGGACGGGGAGACGCGCCTGAAGTTTGCGCCATCACACGGGCGCGCACGCTGCCGTCGGCGTTCAGAGGTCCTGAAACGTCGGCTTCGGCTTTATATTGTTTGTGCGTACCGAACCCTGCCGCCACATGACCTTGGAACTCTTTGGTCGGGCGTTTGCGCACCAAATTCACAATACCGCCCATCTCGCCGCTGCTGTCGAACAAACCGCTCGGCCCGCGCATCACTTCGACGCGGTCGAAGGCGAACAGGTTGGGCAGCGTGCCGTTGATACTCTGCATTTGCGCGGGCAGGCCGTCGATATTGTATTCGCTGTATTCGTAGCCGCGCGCATAAACCGATGAGCGGCCGTCGTCATTGCTCAACACGCGCAGGCCCGGCGTTTTGCGTGCCAATTGGTCAAATGTATCGACGTTGCGGTCTTTTACCTGCTGATTGGTGATGATGCTGACGGATTGCGGAATCTCGCGCAAAGAAGCGGGAATTTTTGTGCCGACAGTGGCGGCAAACGAGCTGTAATCGCCGTTTTTCTCGGTGGCAATCGCGTTATACGAACGCTGTCCTTTCACATGGACGGTATCCAGCTCGACCGTTTCGGCGGCAAATACAGTGGAAGATAAAGCGGCCACAACGGCGGCAGCGGTCAGATTGGGTCGGAACATCAATTTCTCCGTTCATTGTACAAATGAGAATGGTTGTATTTTATAAGTTTAATATCTGAAATTGTAGAAAAAAACTATCGTTTTCCCGACAATCTCTTGTGAATATGCGACAAGGTCGTCTGAAAACTTTAATTTGGTTTTCAGACGACCTTATCCGTTTTGCCTGCAAATTTTGTTTGAAAGGTTGTTTTGTAATTTCGATACAAAATTCAAAAAATTTCATTTTCATATGAATTGCGGCGGGCAAAACAATAGCAATATGGCAAAAGGGGAAACTCTGCGGCCCCTTTTATCAAACTCGTTAAAATGATTTTATTTCAATGTATTAAAAACAGAAAAATCCTGAAAGGGGTCGTCTGAAAACAGCATGCATGGTTTGTGATGTAAGTCAAAGAGAAATGTAACAAAATTACTTATAGTAATCGTAGTGAAAATTTATCGTCTTTATTGCCACCTTATATCAAGGAGATACACCATGAACGCATCAGCCGACAATGTCGTCAGCCCCGCCGTAGCCGAGGTCAACAGTTTGGTTGAAAAGGGTTTGCGCTCGTTGGACGAGTTTCGCAAGCTGAATCAGGAGCAGATTGATTATATCGTTGCCAAAGCCTCCATTGCCGCGCTGGACAAACATGGTGTACTCGCCATGCACGCGGTTGAAGAAACGGGACGCGGTGTATTTGAAGATAAGGCGACCAAAAACCTGTTTGCCTGCGAAAACGTCGTGCGCCGCCTGCGCGATTTGAAAACCGTGGGCGTCATCAGTGAAGACGATGTAACCGGCATTACCGAAATCGCCGATCCGGTCGGGGTCGTCTGCGGTATCGTGCCGACCACCAATCCGACTTCCACCACCATTTTCAAATCCCTGATTGCGCTGAAAACCCGCAATCCGATTATTTTCTCGTTCCACCCTTCCGCCCAGCAGTGTTCCGCCCACGCCGCCCAAATCGTGCGCGATGCCGCGATTGCCGCCGGCGCGCCGGAAAACTGCATCCAGTGGATTGAAAAACCGTCTATGGAAGGCACTTCCGCGCTGATGAAACATCCGGGCGTGGCGACGATTTTGGCGACCGGCGGCAATGCGATGGTGGAAGCCGCTTATTCCTGTGGCAAACCCGCGCTCGGCGTCGGGGCGGGCAACGTGCCTGCCTATGTCGAAAAAACGGCAAACATCCAACAGGCGGCACACGACATCGTGATGTCCAAAGCGTTCGACAACGGCATGATTTGCGCCAGCGAACAAGCCGTCATTGCCGACAAAGAGATTTATAAAGAGCTGGTCGAAGAGTTCAAATCCTACGGCGTGTATTTCGCCAACAAAAAAGAAAAAGCCATGCTCGAAGACTTCATCTTCGGCGTTACGGCAAACTGCGCCAACTGCGGCGGCGCGAAACTCAATTCCGCCGTTGTGGGCAAACCGGCAGCGTGGATTGCCGAGCAGGCAGGGTTTAAAGTCCCTGAAAAAACCAACATCATTATCGCCGAATGTCGCGAAGTTGGCCCCAACGAGCCGCTGACCCGCGAAAAACTCTCGCCCGTATTGGCGATGCTCAAAGCAGACTCCACCGAACAAGGCTTGCAGTTTGCCGAACAGATGGTCGCCTTCGACGGCTTGGGACACTCCGCCGCCATCCATACCGCTGATCAAGAATTGGCAAAAACCTTCGGCACCCGCGTCAAAGCCCTGCGCGTGATTTGGAACTCGCCCTCCACCTTCGGCGGCATCGGCGACGTTTACAACGCCTTCCTGCCGTCCCTGACCTTGGGCTGCGGCTCTTACGGCAAAAACTCCGTCGGCGGCAACGTCAGCGCAGTCAACCTGTTAAACATCAAAAAAGTAGGCCGTCGGAGAAACAACATGCAATGGTTCAAAGTACCCGCCAAAATCTATTTCGAGCGCGATTCCATCCAATACCTGCAAGACATGAAAGACTGCGAAAAAGTCATGATTGTGACCGACCGTTCGATGGTCGATTTGGGCTTCGTCGATAAAGTGACCCACCAGCTCCACCAACGCAAAAACAAAGTGACCATCCAGCTTTTCACTGACGTCGAGGCAGATCCGAGCGTCCAAACCGTCTATAAAGGCACGGATTTGATGCGCAGCTTCCAGCCCGACACCATCATCGCGCTGGGCGGCGGCTCGCCGATGGACGCGGCAAAAGCCATGTGGCTCTTCTACGAACAGCCCCAAGTCGATTTTGAAGACCTCGTCCAAAAATTCATGGACATCCGCAAACGTGCCTTCCGCTTCCCTGAATTGGGCCGCAAAGCCAAATTCATCGGCATCCCCACCACATCGGGCACCGGCTCCGAAGTAACCCCGTTTACCGTCATCAGCGACGGCGACAAAAAATACCCCATCGCCGACTACTCGCTGACCCCGACCATCGCCATCGTCGATCCCGCGTTTACCATGACCGTCCCCGCCGGCGTAACCGCCGACACCGGTCTGGACGTACTGACCCACGCCGTAGAAGCATACGTTTCCGTGCTCGCCAACGACTTTACCGACGGCCTCGCCCTGCAAGCCATCAAGCTCGTGTTCCAATACCTCGAACGCTCCTACAAACACGGCGCGTCCGACCCCGAAGCGCGCGAACACATGCACAACGCCTCCACCATCGCAGGCATGGCGTTCTCCAACGCATTCCTCGGCATCAACCACTCGATGGCGCACAAAATTGGCGGCAAATACCACGTTCCGCACGGCCGCGCCAACGCCATCCTGCTGCCGCACGTCATCCGCTACAACGGCACACGCCCGCAGAAAACCGCCACCTGGCCGAAGTACAACTACTACAAAGCCGACCTGAAATATCAGGAAATCGCCCGTACCTTAGGCCTACCGTGCACCACCCCTGCCGAAGGCGTAGAATCCTTCGCCCGCGCCTGTCATGAACTGGCGGTCAACGTCGGCATCAAAATGTCGTTCAAAGAGCAGGGCATCGACGAAAAAACCTTCATCGACGGCCGCAAAGAACTAGCAATGCTGTCCTTTGAAGACCAATGCACCCCCGCCAACCCGCGTCTCGCATTGGTCGCCGACATGGAAGAAATCCTGACCAAAGCCTATTACGGCGAATAAGGTTCGTGTAAACCATAAAGCGTAAGAAAAAGGTCGTCTGAAAACCGCATTTCGGGTTTTCAGACGACCTCTGTTTTTTATATTGTGCCCCACTTATTTTTAGCAGCCGTAGCGTGGGCTTTGCCCACGAATGAACATAAATAATTTGATTCGGATGTTCGGGCAGAAGGTCGTGGGCGAAGCCCACGCTACGATTTGCTGCAACGGCAACTTGTCCCTTCCCCCGTCCGGCGGGGGAAGGTTAGGATGGGAGTGGCTTTATGGTTCTAGGTAAAATCAAATTCGTGCAAACCGTAGAGCTGCTCTCTCCTGCTAGACGGGAGAGCCAGCCGCCCGTAGCGTGGGTTCTACCTACGAATAAACAGAGATGATTAGATTCGGATGTTTGGACGGAAGATCGCGGGCGAAGCCCACGCTACGGGTTACTACAACGGCAACTTGTCACTTCCCCCGTCCGGCGGGGGAAGATTAGGATGGGGGTGGCTTTATGGTTCTAGGTAAAATCAAATTCGTGCAAACCGTAGAGCCCCTTCTCCTGCCAGACGGGAGAGTCAGCCGCCCGTAGCGTGGGTTCTACCCACGAATAAACAGAGATGATTAGATTCGGATGTTTGGACGGAAGATCGCGAGCGAAGCCCACGCTACGATTTGCTGCAACGGCAACTTGTCACTTCCCCCGTCCAGCGGGGGAAGGTTAGGATGGGGGTGGCTTTATGGTTCTAGGTAAAATCAAATTCGTGCAAACCGTAGAGCCCCCTCTCCAGCCAGACGGGAGAGCCAGCCGCCCGTAGCGTGGGTTCTACCCACGAATAAACAAGGATGATTGGATTCGGATGTTCGGGCGGAAGGTCGTGGGCGAAGCCTACGCTACGGGTTACTGCAACGGTAACTTGTTCCTTCCCCCGTCCGGCGGGGGAAGGTTAGGATGGGGTGGCTTTATGGTTCTAGGTAAAATCAAATTCGTGCAAACTGTAGAGCCCCTTCCCGCCAGACGGGAGAGCCAGCCGCCCGTAGCGTGGGTTTTACCCACGAATGAACAGAGATGATTAGATTCGGATGTTCGGGCGGAAGGTCGTGGGTGAAGCCCACGCTACGGGTCGAGACCTTTGCAAAATTCCCCAAAATCCCCTAAATGTCTTGGTGGGAATTTAGGGGATTTTGGGGAATTTTGCAAAGGTCTCAGGCTAAGTGTGCCTGTTGCTGCCTAAAAGGCGGCCCGGATGCCTGATTATGGGGCGTCAGGGGAGGATTAAGGGGGTGTTTGGGTAGAATCAGTGGATATTTGAAACGAAAACAGCCGAAAACCTGTGTTGGGGTTTCGGTTGTCGGAGGAAGGGCTTTTTTGCAAAGGTCTCGGGTCGGTTTATCCTGAATCTGTATCCACTTGACGAAGGGTCGTCTGAAAACAGAAATCCTCAATTTTTCAGACGACCTCGATAACAGACTTTCAATTCAATCTACGCTTGCTGGATAGCACCAATAAGAAGGTAATTTTTACAATTGAAATTTACGGCAACTATTTACATTATCCACGCCATAATAATTTTCCGCATCCAATTTATTATTTCTATAAAATATAGGTATTCCTCTAAAATATTTATTTAAATCAATATCTCTATCTCCATCACTTAAGGTATGTTTTCCTTTCCAATTAACGTAGTATTTAGAAGGCGCCATAACCAAACACCCGCTTTTATGATTTAAAATCAAAATATTATTAGTTTCATGGTAATGCGAAGAATTTTCTTCCAAATCCTCTACCATGCCTCCTTCTATATGCATAAATATCGAATACTTGCCATCAGGTGAGATTCCAGATAAACCATTTCAGATACACAATTATCTACTTTATCTTTTTGATAACAGCCATCTTGTAAGGAATATGTTTTTATTCCTTTATTTTTCATCGTATAGCGCATAAAAATATTTTTTTTATTTGGCTTTAAAAACTCTAGCTGCCCATAACCCAACAAATTTTGCACTTCATGAACAGGAAAAATATTTTGTTCTGCCATAGCGAAACTACTATAAATAAAGAATAATAAAACGATTTTCTTCATATCAATCCACCCTTGCCGTATTACTCCTACTCGTGCTTAAGCTTCTGCTCCCGTGCCCAATCCACCATATCTTTAGGATAGTACAGATACTGCCGCAGGGAGGTGTCGTCCAAGTCTTTTAAATAGGCGACTGCGGCGGATTCAAAGCTCCAGTAGCCGATATAGCCCCCATATTCGGGATCTTGGTTCAAATGTGTATCAATCAGAAGATTACCGATTTTTCGGTTGCCTTCGTACCAGCCGGAGAGGTAAGCGTTGAGATATTTCAGGGTTTCTTCCTTGCTTTCCGCCATGATTGCTTGTAGCAGGGGTTTGCGGAAGTTGTGTCCGCCTTTGGCAAATTTGGCGCTGGGATCAAATTTCGTGGGTAGTGCCATATTCATCAAAGCCCTGAATGATGGATCGTAATACATTTCGTCATCGTTATAGGGATTGAGGCTGTCTTTAATGGTTTCCAGCCAATCCATCCGTTCGAACAATAGGCAAAGTCCGATAATGTTGGGTTGCTCTTCTCCCGCCCACTCCTCCGGTCCCCAAATAAACATGATGTCTTCCTTTTGCCCGTATTGCCTGTGTATATCCAGGCATTGCTTACAGTAATAAACTATCTGCTCCATACGTTGCTTGATTTCTTCTATCGGAAATCCTGCGGTGTATTCGGTAAGCATTGTTAGATAAAGTTGTTGAGGCAGTGCATCTGAAGGAATAGTTGAGTCACTCTTACTTTCTTCTATCCACTCTTGCAGCAGTTGTAGATTTTCAGAATAACTGGTTTTAAAAAAATCTTCTTTAAACAATCCCTGGCGGTCTTTATTGCGATCATATTTAACTTGATTGGTCATTTTAGTCCTTAAATAGACAAGTAAGTTATTTAAATCATCTGGAGCTGGTTTCTGCATTTTCCTGACGTTTTTTGCATTTTCATAGTCTGCTTGCGCTTTTAGGGAATAAAACAATCAATTCTTTACCTAGAGAATGTGGTCGGCAGGTTTGTGATGGTGGTGTATCACAGCCATATGAACAATTGAACAGGACGACTGCTATTGGCAAAGAGGTCGTCTGAAAACTTTCAGACGACCTTGATAGAGGTTGGATTTCCGCCCCAATCTACGCTTGCTACACATCCTTCGGATGTTTTGAAAAAAGCGTTTTCCGGAATAGGCGTCTGCGCTTTTATAGTGGATTAAATTTAAATCAGGACAAGGCGACGAAGCCGCAGACAGTACAGATAGTACGGCAAGGCGAGGCAACGCCGTACTGGTTTAAATTTAATCCACTATAATGTTTACATCGACGGTATCGGTACGTTTTTCGGAACAACACAGCATTATGATAGGAATAGCCCGATTACTCAAAATAGTTATCATAAAATCTTCCTTCAAGCTTTTATCGCTGCGCATAATATCCCATATCATTTTTTGACGCTGTTTTCTTTGGATTCCCTCTAATGAGGAAACCAAAAATTTCGTTATAAAATGAAAACTTTGTTCAAATATTTGCTGATGATTGAAATTTTATCTTTTAGGACGGTAGAATGCGGGGTTATTGGATAGGAGACATCCTCTAAAATGTTGGAGCTACCTGAATTGTGGTTCCGAGTGTCAAAATTTGAACAATGAAAGTACCGATCATGCAGGAACCTTATTCTCGTGAGGGGAATAATCCCTCATCTCATTCCAGCTCGTTTTGGGAGCGCGAAGTATTGCGCGAAGTATTGTTGGCTTCTTATAAAGAGCAGCGTAGCGCACGTATTTGGCGCAATATTTGGCGTGTTATCGGTGTGATTTTATTTCTCATGTTTATTGCGTCACTGTTTGGAGACGATACCGATGCAGTGCAAAGCAGCGGGGAGCATACGGCAGTGATCGATTTGAAAGGCGAAATCGGCAATGAACTTGATGATCAGGTTGAGATGCTGCGCACCGGTATGGAGGCGGTTTACAATAATCCCAATGCTAAAGCGATTATCATCCGCGCCAATAGTCCGGGCGGATCGCCCGTGGTTTCCAATATTGCGTTTAACGAAATCCGCCGTATGAAATCGGAGCATAAAGACATTCCTGTGTATGTGGTGGCGGAAGATATGTGTGCATCGGGCTGTTATTACATTGCGGCAGCGGCTGACAAGATTTATGCGGACCCGTCCAGCGTGGTCGGCAGTATCGGTGTGATTGGCGGAGGGTTTGATGCGACGGGGCTGATGGATAAAATCGGTATCAAACGTCGTCTGAAAATCGCGGGCAGCAATAAAGGTATGGGCGATCCGTTTTCTCCTGAAACGCCCGCACAAACTCAGATTTGGGAAAAAATGCTGACCGATATCCATAAGGAATTTATTAAATCGGTTAAACTCGGACGCGGAAAGCGTTTGAAAGATCAGCAGTATTCTGATGTTTTCAGCGGCCGTATCTATACCGGTTCGGAGGCTAAAGAAGTGGGATTGATTGATGATTTCGGCAGCGTATATAGTGTCGCTAGAGATGTCGTCAAAGCCCCTGAGCTGGTGAACTATACGCCTGAAGAAGATTTCGGCAAAATATTGGGTCGCCATTTGAGTGCTGAAATGGAGACTAAAGTTAAAGAAAAACTGTCGAAAATATGGTAATAGGATTTGTCCATTATTCGTTTGTTGCCGCCCTAGGTAAGTGTGGGGTCGTCTGAAAACGTATCTTTTGAGGTGTTTGATGATGTTCCATATGCCATTTATAGGTTGGAAGGTAACAAACCAATGACAAAAAAGCGGCTTGGAAGGTGTCCTTGCCGCTTTTTTAAGTCCACTAATATAGGGTAAAGTTATCCGTCTTTCTATTAAAGCGACCGCAGAAGCAGTTTTTTGTATGTCAAACAGTTTTTTGTTGATAATACGAAGGCTCAAGATCGGAGCGGCTGAGGCTGAATGTTTATCATGAAATGCCAAGAAATGTTTGAGGTCGTCTGAAAAGCCATTTTGTCATTTCATCCGTGTGATAAAAGTTTATCAGTCGGCGTTAGCGCCCCCGATTTTTGCATCCAACCCCTTCATATCTTATAAATATTATGATTAATGTCCAACATCTAGATTTTTACTACGGCAATACGCAGGCATTGTACGATGTCTCGGTTAAGCTTCCGCAGGGCAGTATTACCGGATTAATCGGACCTAATGGTGCCGGCAAATCCACTTTGATGCGTTGTATGGCAGGATTGGAAATCCCGACATCCGGCGATGTCTTGCTTGACGGTCTGCCTATTCTTGATAACCCGCGCGACAGCTTTTCCAAACTCGGCTATCTGCCTGATTTTTTTGGTTTGCCGGATGGTTTGAGCGTAATCCAGTGCTTAACTTATGCCGCCAAATCCCGCGGTATTCCTGATGCGCGACTTCCCGATTTGCTGCTGGAAACCGTTCGCCTGCTTAATTTGGAACATAAACTGTATGCCAAAGTCAGCGACCTTTCCCGTGGTCAGAAGCAGCGTGTCGGTATCGGGCAAGTCATCATCCATCGTCCTAAGTTTCTGCTTTTGGATGAACCTGCCAGCGGTCTTGACCCTGAGGCACGACATGAATTGTCTTTGTTGCTGCTGAAGCTCAAAGATGAAGGCATGAGCATTTTGGTGTCGAGCCATATTCTTTCCGAGCTGGACGAATATTGTTCGCATATGCTGGTTATCAAAGGCGGACGTGTTCAGGCATTTCAATCTGTTAATGATGATGTTAACGAAGATCAGACTGTTTCGCTGCAATTTGTCGGTTTGGATGAATCCATATTCGAGCGGGTCCGCAATACGGAAGGCGTGAAGCAGGCAGAATGGAACAATCATGCCGTTACCGTCATATTGGATGCGGGAGAAGAAGCGCGTGCGGCCTTGTTGCGCAGGCTGTTTGAACAAAACCTGCCTTTGAGCGAAGCTGCCGTCATTAAGGCGTCGCTGCTAAACAGTTATCAAAACAGCCTCAATCTCCACGAGCAGGAGCAACAAGAGCAACAGGAGCAAGCCGATGGACAATAAATTGAATATCCCCAAAATCCGGGTTAACGCCGAATTTCAAAGGCTGATGTGGCTCAACATGAGCTGGGGCATGATTGCAGGCATCATCATACTCTACAGCCTGTTTGTTTTTGCCAATGCCAATTCTGAAAACCTGGTGGAATATATTGCCAGCGTCGGTGCGTTCGGCGCATTCATTTCAAATATCGCCCTTTATCTGCAGATTGAGCGCAGTTTGCGCCAAGATGTATCCAGCAATGCATTTGACCAGTTGCGCATGTCCTCTTTGTCTCCGTGGCAGATGGCTTGGGCGAGGATTGTTGTCGCGCCTTTGACCGGCTGGGTTATTTTCCTTGTCGGCTGGATACTGATCGGCCTAACGATGTTTCATTTCAACCATGAAGACAGCGATGTTTTCATCATATGGTTGACTATGCCGCTCAACTCATGGGCACTCGCCTGCATGATATTGGTTAATGCTTTGCAGTTCAAACGCGGCAACGATCAATGGGAAGGGTCTCTATTACAACTCCTATTGCTGTTTGTCGTCATGGTCATGTTCGTCACCAGTATGTTGACCGCTTTGGAAGATATTCCGGGTTTGCGTGACAATGTGTCCCCAGTATCCCCAATTATTGCCTCCATTATTTCTGTTGTCTTATGCAGCGTTGCCGCCCGCGCTGCTATGGCAGAACGCCTGCACCTGCGCTCTTCCCGATTGACTTTTATCGTACTTGGACTTCTTACGCCTTTGCCTTTGGCTTTGATCAGCTTCGTAAGCAACTATCAACAAGCGCTGTATATTTGCGCCGTAGCTTATGGCGGTATAAGTATTTTGTCTTTGATTACGCAGAAGCAGACAGCCTTTTCTTCTGTTGGAGAATTTGTCCGTGCACGCAATAGAAAATCGAAATGGGCGATTGCCTCGTTGCCTGCTTGGATGATTCTTTTCCCTTTGGGATTGGTTTGTGCTGTATTGTTGTCAGCAGACTTGGTATGGTCATACATAACACCATTCTTTCTCCTCATATTGCTGGTTTTTTCCATCAACCAAATGAAATGGCGATACAACAACATCACCATCGCATTATTGATATACCTGCTTCTCCGAGGTCTTTGGTTCGTGATTTCATTGTAACAGGAGCGTATTTTCTGTTTTGCACCCTGCCTTTCGCCATAGAGAGGTTGGAGGCGGGATAGGATAAAGGTCGTCTGAAAACCGGTTGACAAGGTTTTCAGACGACCTTTTTGTCTATACGCAAATGAATGCGGCTGTATCGAGGCCGTCCATGCTTTTCCGCCCCAAACTCATCTATAACGGCATTTAAATATCAGTTAAGAAACAAGGCCCAAAACCGCCCCTGCCTTGTCGGAATCGCCGAATGACGGTACTATGCGCAGTTAACAGCTTGATTTGCCGTTCGGATGGTCATGCGTCCGGGCGAGGTTTTAAATTCAGTATCTTATTTGAAAGCAGAAAATGATTAACGATATTCAAAAAACAGCGGAAAGCAAAATGCAGCGCTCGGTAGAAGTGCTGAAAGAGAATTTGGCGAAAGTGCGTACCGGCCGTGCGCATACCGGTCTGTTGGACCAAGTGGAAGTCGAATACTGGGGCAGCATGGTTCCGGTCAGCCAAGTTGCCAACGTGACGCTTCTGGACGCGCGCACCATCGGCGTAAAACCTTTTGAAAGCAATATGGCTGCCAAAGTCGAGAAAGCCATCCGCGATTCAAACTTGGGTCTGAACCCGGCAGCCGTCGGCGATTTGATCCGCGTGCCTATGCCTATGTTGACCGAAGAGCGCCGTAAAGATTTGATTAAAGTCGTACGCAGCGAAGCGGAAGAAGGACGCGTGTCCATCCGCAACGTGCGCCGCGATGCGAACGATCACATCAAAAAACTATTGAAAGACAAAGAAATTTCCGAAGACGAAGCACGTCGCGGCGAAGAAGCGGTTCAAAAACTGACCGACAAATACATCGCCGAAGCCGACAAAACGCTGGCTGCCAAAGAAGAAGATTTGATGGCGATTTAAACCCTTGTCCGCGGCGTTTCAGACGACCTTTGAACCGCCGCGCTGCGAAAGGCAGAGATGAAGAGCAGCACGCAGACCATTTTGGAACATACTTCGGTTCCGAAGCATATCGCCGTGATTATGGACGGCAACGGCCGTTGGGCGAAAAAGCGTTTCCTTCCCCGCGTGATGGGGCACAAACGTGGCTTGGACGCGTTGGAAAATATGGTGAAGCATTGCGCCAAACTGGGTGTGCAATATCTGACCGTGTTTGCCTTTTCGACTGAAAACTGGCGCCGCCCCGAAGACGAAGTGTCATTCCTGATGGGGCTGTTTTTGCAGGCTTTGCAAAAACAGGTGCGCCGTCTGCACGAAAACAATATGCGCCTGAAGGTGTTGGGCAGCCGCGAACGCTTCAACCGGCAGATTCTGCAAGGCATCGAAGAGGCGGAAGCGTTGACGGCGAACAATACCGGCCTGACCCTGAGCATCGCCGCGGATTACGGCGGCCGCTGGGATATTTTGCAGGCGGCAAACAAACTGATTGCCGAAGGCGTATCCGAGATTACGGAAGACGCGCTGGCGAAACACTTGATGCTGGGCGATGCGCCGGAGCCGGATTTGTTCATCCGCACCGGCGGCGAAACGCGCATCAGCAATTTCCTGCTTTGGCAGATGGCGTATGCCGAACTTTATTTTACCGATACCCTGTGGCCCGATTTTGACAGCAAAGCCTTGGACGATGCTGTCGCCTCGTTCCAAAAACGCGAACGGCGCTTTGGCCGCACTTCGGAACAGCTGCCGGTAGAGCAGCAAAGGGGTTAAAAATGTTGAAACAACGGATTATCACGGCGCTGTGGATGCTGCCGTTGATGCTCGGTATGCTGTTTTACGCGCCGCAATGGCTGTGGGCGGCATTTTGCGGATTGATTTCCCTGGTTACGCTGTGGGAATACGCCCGCATGAGCGGATTGGAAAAACTGAAAACCAATCATTATCTCGCCGCGACGCTGGTGTTCGGCGTCATCGCCTACGCAGGCGGTTGGACGCTGCCGGATATCGTCTGGTACGCCGTTTTGGCGTTTTGGCTGGTCGTTATGCCTTTGTGGTTGAAATTCAAATGGAAATTGAATGGCGGCTGGCAGGCTTATACCGTCGGCTGGCTTTTGGTCATGCCGTTTTGGTTCGCACTCATGTCCCTGCGTCCGCATCCCGATTATGCCTTGTCGCTGCTCGCTGTGATGGGTTTGGTGTGGGTTGCCGATGTTTGCGCGTATTTCAGCGGCAAAGCGTTCGGCAAACACAAAATCGCACCGACCGTCAGTCCCGGCAAGAGCTGGGAAGGCGCAATCGGCGGCGCGATTTGCGTGGCAGTGTATATGACTGTGGTGTGGTGGGCTGGGTGGCTCACGTTTGACGCAGGCTGGTTCAATACCGTGTTAATCGGTTTGGTGTTGACCGTTGTCAGCGTATGCGGCGACCTGTTGGAAAGCTGGCTTAAGCGTGCGGCGGGCATCAAAGACAGCAGCAATCTGCTGCCCGGACACGGCGGCGTGTTTGACCGCGTGGACAGCCTGATTGCCGTCATCAGCGTCTATGCCGCCTTTGAAAGCTTGTTCTGAAGCGGTTATAGTGGATTAACTAAATCAGGACAAGGCGACGAAGCCGCAGACAGTACAGATA